>Ga0315544_1002804_pt1 | contig 12007 bp, 6 predicted proteins | sample SalMarSW160130MG_2_FD_202543 | JGI IMG/M metagenome (GOLD analysis project Ga0315544, IMG submission 202543) | Salt marsh sediment microbial communities from the Plum Island Ecosystem LTER, Massachusetts, United States - Salt Marsh Sediment SW1601-130 ... | reverse complement strand
GGAGAACCTTACCGTCCCCAGGGCCAGATCGGTGGGAACCTTCATCGCCACTAAGACATAGGATGGCTCGGCCACATCCGTATGACAGGCCGCTCCCGCCGAGGCGGCCACCTGGTCAAGGCCGGAGAGGAGGGCCTGGGCATCAACCCCGGGAAAAGCCACACTCAGCGTGTTGGGAAGTCTACGCTGGGGATGGCCATTGAGCTTGAGCTCCGGGATCTCCCGGCTCAGACCCTGCCAAAGTTTGTCCCTCAGCCCCCTTAGATGGGCCATATTCTCCTCCAGATCCCTTGCGGCGATCTCACAGGCCTGGCCCAGACCCACGATAAGGGGGACATTCTCCGTTCCTGCCCTCAATCCACCTTCCTGTTCTGCTCCCCAGATAAGGGGCTCAAGCTTCACCTCTCGGCGGATATATAGGGCGCCTATCCCCTTGGGGCCATAGAATTTATGGCCGGCTATGCTCAAGAGATCAACCCTTAGATCATCAACCTTGGTGGGGATCTTCCCCACGGACTGGGCGGCATCGGTGTGAAAAAGAACGCCTCTGCGATGAGCTATCTCCCCTATCTCCTCAATGGGCTGGATTGTCCCCACCTCATTTTGGGCGTGCATAATCGTGATCAGAATGGTCTCCTTGGTTAAAGCTTTCTCCACTGAGGTCGGATCGACCATCCCATACTTATTCACTGGAAGATAGGTTACCTTAAATCGCTTCCCCTCCAGATACTTGCATACATTCATCACGGCGGGATGCTCCACCTGCGAGGTGATGATGTGCTTCCCCTTTTGGAGATAGGAAAAGGCTACTCCCCTGATGGCTAGATTGTTCGACTCACTCCCCCCACTGGTGAAGACTATCTCATCCGGATGACAGCCCAAAAGGTTTGCTACCTGCCCTCTGGCCCGCATTACCCCCCTCTTCGCCTCTGCCCCCCAAGAATGGGAGCTGGAGGGGTTGCCGAACCTCCCCTTAAACCAGGGGAGCATTGCCTCCAGTACCTCGGGATGCAAGGGGGTAGTGGCATTGTAATCAAGGTAGATCGGTTTCATAGGAGCAAGTTAACGCTCAGGGTATACAGAGAGAATTCCTCTTTTATCGTGCTTCTCTTAAGATAATTAGGTTGATCTAACCTAACCATATCAAATTTGAGGTTAAGTGGAATCTTGGACCCACTCGATTGCCTTAAGGGTATCCGCACTCCAAAACCGTAAGTATCTTCGCTCAGCAGATTCTTATTTGCTTCTGGGTGTCCAAGGTCATCAATCTTCTCCCTGTAATGGCCATAACGAAATGCCAATACTTGCAAAAAGGTGAGTTCTCCGCCGACTTTGATGCCTCTTCTGTATTTAGAATTGAGCAACTTTTGGTATTCTATGTGGCATAAAGCATCAAAGGTTTCTAAATTTTCTAATACAAAGCCTCTAAACATAGAGAGTCGATAAGAACTACCCAAGCGAAAGATAACTGGCAGTTCATCCCCACGGTTTGAGGGGCCAATGCTTGAATAGGTAAAATTGAAGAGGCTGGCTCCAATCTTTACCGTTTGTTGAACCCTTTTGCCTTCTTGAAGCGAAAAACCCCTTAAAATCCCCAGGTCCGCAAGGCCAGCATTTGTGTTGTCATCAATCCCATACCTGCGGTGAATTAGCTTGAGGTTGACCCCCACAAGGAAATATTCCAAGTCCGTAGCTAAAGTGAGGGTATACATTGAGACGCCAGGTGTAAATTTCTCAACCTGCTGGCGTTTACGGTTCCAAAGTGACATCTCTCCATAACTGAGGTGATACCTACTCAAACCAACAACACCATAATCCCCTATTTGAAAGCTACCACCAACAAAGCTGAGAGAAGATTTCTCCAACAGATAAAAAGGGGTTGGCAGGTAAGAACCAGTAACGAGGATTCCCCTTACCGAGGCAAGGCCTGCAGGATTATAAAAACTGGCAAAAAGATCCCCGTCAATAGCCACATAACCCTTCCCCATAGCCTCTGCTCTGGCACTTGGATGGTGGTAGAAGAAAAGTTCCTCTAATACACCTTTGTATTCCCCAAAAGCTGCATAGGCATTTAGAAGGAGAGCTACAAAGACAAATCCAGATAAGATGTTCTTTTTTACCATTTATCTCTCCTCTCCATAGGATAACACAAAGGTCAGATCAGGATATCTGGTCACTCACTGGTTAGACTTTCACTCAAAGAGAATGGTTTACAATATCCAATGAATAGTTGGTGGATGGAGATGCTGAATGCATTGACAAAAGGGCCTGGCGCTCTCGTGCGCCAGCAATGGGTTTTGTGACAGTAGCAAGCTTATTATGAGCTCTGTCTGAATGTCTGAGTATCAACCAATTCGCCTTTAAGCCGAAGAGTCAGTCACTTCTCGTAAAGGGAGAATTTTTCTGTTTGTCTTCGGCACTTTAAGAGTGTTAAGCAATTTGGACCTCCCATACAATTGCCACTTTTGTATATCATAGGTAGCCTTAAGAATGTTGTTGCTTAGAGGAAATCTCATAGGGGATCTATTGTAATTCTCTTCTTGATTCTCCTGCTAATTTCTTCAAGGGAAGCGAATGCTCTATCTCTGACTTTGACTTTCTCTCTGTACCACCTATACTTACCTTTATCTTTTAAAGCCCTCTTTAGAGGTCCGATTGCATCCTCATCCCCTATCCTTCCAAGCGCATTTGCCGCACTCCATCGAACACCACCTTGTTCATCCGTGAGGAGTTTGATTAAAGTTCCGATTGCATCCTCGCCCCCTATCCTTCCGAGTGCATATGCTGCACTCCCTCGAACATCACTTCTTTCATCAGTGAGAAGTCTGATGAGAGGCCTCATTGCCTCTTCGCTTCCTATCCTTCCAAGTGCATATGCTGCACTCCCTCGAACATCACTTCTTTCATCAGTGAGAAGTCTGATGAGAGGCCTCATTGCCTCTTCGCTTCCTATCCTTCCAAGTGCATATGCTGCTCTTCCTCGAACACCACTTTCTTCATCAGTGAGGAGTTTGATTAAAGGTCCGATTGCCTGCTGGTCCCCTATCCCTCCGAGTGCATTTGCTGCACCCCCTCGAACATCATCTCTTTCATGAGTGAGGAGTTTGATTAGAGGTCCGATTGCCCTCTCGCTCCCTATCCTTCCAAGCGCAGTTGCAGCACTCCATCGAACACCACTTTGTTCATCCGTGAGGAGTTTGACTAAAGGGTCGATTGCCTGCTGGCTCCCTATCCTTCCGAGCGCATTTGCTGCTCTTCCTCTGACACTACTTCTTTCATCAGTGAGGAGTTTGATGAGCGGCCGGATTGCCGTCTGGCTACCTATCCCTCCGAGCGCATTTGCTGCACTCCCTCGAACATTACCTCTTTCATGAGTGAGGAGTTTGATTAAAGGTCCGATTGCCTTCTGGCCCCCTATCTTTCCAAGCGCAGTTATTGCACTTCCTCTAACATTACTTCTTTCATCAGTGAGGAGTTTGATTAAAGGCTCGATTGCCTTCCGGTTCCCTATCCTTCCAAGTGCATATGCTGCACTTCCTCTGACACTACTTCTTTCATCAGTGAGGAGTTTGATTAAAGATTCGATTGCCTGCTGGCTCCCTATCCTTCCAAGCGCATATGCTGCTTTCCCTCTGACACTACTTCTTTCATCGGTGAGGAGTTTGATTAAAGATTCGATTGCCTGCTGGCTCCCTATCCTTCCAAGTGCATATGCTGCTTCCTCTCGATCATAACGCTTTTTAGCCCTAAATTCTTCTATTAGGGAATCTATGATATTTTCTGGCTTGATGGAAGCGAGGACTTCAATTGCTTTTTCTCTGAGGGAAGGAATTTCTGCGGTTTGGTAAAGGCTCCAGAGCTCATTGACAATTTCTTCTCTTAAAGATGGTTCAGTGAATTCTGCATCTGCTATGCATTTCCCAAACAGCATAAGATTGCTGTAAAATATGTCCTCTGGCACTTCTTTCTTTATTCCTTCGATAAGATTAGTTGCGTCTTTGCTTATCCCTGCATAAAGAAGAATAGGTTCTTCCCACCAAGGTTCCGACAAATGTTCGATAATAGTAGATATTCCATCTTCTCGTTCTTTCAACTCCAAAGCAGTGAAATATTCCTGGAACGACAAATGAAGGAAATCATAGCTGTCCATTGAAATCTGCCTAAGGAGATAACTCCTCTGCCATATCTCGTCGAGTAACGGCTTTGCGTCCTCTCTTTTTAGTCGTATTTGAGGGAAATACTTGAGTATCTTTCCTATAACCTCTTTTTCGGTCATGACTCTCTTATTGTTGCTATGACCATAGAAAGCCAATTTTCTTAGGATAAACTGTTTCTTCTCTAAAGGATATTTTTTTTTGAGTCTCTTCTGCACATCCCATTTGCTCAGTACCACCTCAACACAGCGGTTGTACAGGGCTGCCCTTTTTTGCGGTAGCTCTCTGTCTTCTTCATAGATAATCGCAATGATTGCAACCATTAATGGGTTGCGCGCAAGGGTATTTATTTGTTCGTTCTCCTTAATTGCCTCCAGCATCGAGCTTGCCTTCGCTGGATTGGTTCTGCCAAACCAGTTCTCTATGAACTTCTCGATTTGCTTATTGTCAAATTCCATCAATTCCAATTTTGTGAATCCTCTCAGTTCGTCGTGGTAGCCTGCAATTCGAGATGTAACAACGATCTGACTTTTGCGATACTTTTTCTCAAAAATCTGAATCTGCTCAGCAATTCTTTCTTGCATCTCTTCACTTGCCAACTCATCAAAACCGTCAAGGAGAAACCTGCACTTCCCATTCTTCAAATCCTCTTCCACAAACTCCTTTGCTTTGGGGAATTGGTATTTTTCAAACACCTCGTCAATATATTCTCTCAAATCTTTTCCGCTCTCCGAGAACGCTCGCAATGTAATCGGGATAGGAACACAAATTCTTTCCTGTTTCTCAAGATTCTCTTTACAGGATACGAGGGAAAGATGTCTCATCAATGTCGTCTTACCAGAACCAGGAACACCCACAATTACTAACCTATCGTAATCTTTCACTGCCCTATCAACATCGAGAATCCTATCTTTTTCTGCCTGTCTTTCTACTTCTCCTTTCATCAGTTCCTCTTCAAATATCTTTCGCTCCTTCTCGACTGGAATACCACCCTCCCCAATTATTTCACTCAGCCTCTGTGAGACATAAATATCTTCTAATGGCACAGGTTCTTTCTGGCCGATTGCAGAAATGTCTTTTATTGTTTCAAAGTCTTTTTTCATTGCAATAAAGTATTTGTTAAAGTAATCATATTCGTCCCAGAAAGCAGAAGGCAAATGCTTATCAAGAAGGGAAACAAGTTGATTCCCTTCTATACATGTAACAAGCCTATCCAATTTAGCACCTTTGAGGGAAGCCCAGAAAGAATCTTTAGCCTCTTCTTTAAACTCGTTTGAAGTTAACACAACAAACCGATCTAAAGCCTTCTTATTACCATCGCTCAAATCGGTAAAAGGTTCTCCAAAAGCCTCATAGATTTGACGAAGTATATTATCAAGTTTGTTTACTGTAATTTTTATCCTTTTTACCTGAACCCCAGTATATATTCTGTTGCCATATTCATCTTCTTTGTAATAGATTATGTCTTTACCAAACTCCAATTTTCTATGAGTATACCGAACATTTCTACACCCCATCCCCTCTGACTCATAGAGCGGAATTAGAAATTGCTTTGTAAGTGTCTTCTCGTCCAATTTCTGCAACATCTGCAATTTTTCTTTTCTATCCATACTTCTCGCCTCCTATCACGTATTCCCCATTCTTTAGACCCCCATTTAATCACAAGAGAACGATAGTGCTATATCCCACATTCCGGAAAACAAATTTATAACTGATTGAAGTATAGAGACATTTGGATTCCGAGGGGAATTGTAGTCCATAAATTTCGAAAGTGTATCTATAATGTTTTCAGACACTTACAGAGTTGGCATGCGGTTTTTCCGGAACCTGGGATACATAGAATCTTAGTTCCCTGCACCAACGATTACGCTTCGTGGTAATAATCGACCAGCCCTATGACTGTTTGGACATTTATGCATTCACCAATCCGTTTCGGAATCGAGAAGTTAGTCACTTTTCAGGAAGAGAGAATTTTGCTTTACTTCGGCTTTTTAAAAGGTGAAGTGGCGGTTTTATATCTTCAGGATTTTGAAAAGAGATTTTCTAACATCCTCATTGCCTATTACATCCTCGATGGTAAAGAAATAATCGATAATAGCCTTACTCTTATCGATTTCTTCCTTAGCTTTAGAGGTTAATGAAACACCCTGCATTATCAATATTGTTACCGATTTTGAGTTTTCCTGTTTGGCCCTTCTCAAACTTTTTAAAGCCGCTCCAAACCTTTCCAGAACACCAGCAGGATCAATCCCCCCCTTTATTTCTACAACTATTTGGATCAACTTATCTCTATAGATTCCAATATCTGGCTCGCTCGCCATAACCAATAGCCTTTTATCTTTCAGTTTTAGAGTTTCGCCTTTTCCATGAGATATTTTCTCAAGTACTAATCCTTTCTCTCGCAATCTCCTCTCAATTAACTCTTTAACGACTACCTCAGCTCTATCTCCTTTTGTATTTTGCCATGAACCTTGAGCTTGCGAGCCCGCGGCCATTCCTCGCCATAAATCAAATTCTCTGGCATCTACCTTTTCATCGTGCTCAATCAGAACGCTGACAATTTTGTTTAGATGCCTTGAGATTTCTAAAGCTAAGGTCTCATTAAGATGACTTCGTCCTTCTTCGAACCTGTTTATGCTTAAGCTCACTCTACTCATAGACTTTTGGGAAACCATAGCGAGCATTCTATAATAGCCAACCCTTTTTGGATTTTGTTTTAGAACCTCTGGATGAGAAAATACTCTTATGGGTTTGATACCCCTATGAATCACTCTATTCCAAGCCCGACTGGTAATATTCAGTTCTGCTATATCCCATTCAAGGGCTTCTCCCTTTATACCTTCAAGTTCATAAGCGATTTCCAACAGTCCCCACTCGTGAAGTTTCTGATGGAAAAACTCACTTTTAGTAATTTGGTCAATTGTCCAACTCTCTTTTTCCTTATCTAATGGCAATTTTACCTCTCCCAGATAACTATGCTTTCCCGAACAGGAACTCTCCCATACTTCTTCATTTGCTGGGAAGAGTTACCTTTATAGCGTGCTACAATAATTTCCTTAACTTCAAATCCAGCTTCCTCCGCCATTTCAGAGAGGACCAAATCCACAGGTATCAATTCTCCTTCAAACCTAACATTATCCACAACCATTGCCACCTTGGCTCCGGGGGCTAAGACTTTAAACCACTCTTTCACGACTTTCTGCATATCTATAAAGTAGGTTACAAGCATACTTGGTATTTTAGGGTTGTTGAGCTTTTTCCTATCAAGAGCTTCTACTACCTCTTCTACCACAGGATGAGGGGAAGTTTCGCCTTTCTGTATTTTAGATTCTATATGTGACCTCAATATCCCAAACCTAATTGCTTTGAGTTCTTCAAAATTCTCAACAAAATGAAAACACAACTCAAGGGAATATGTCCTCGTATAGTCATATCTGTTGGCATATGGCGGTGATGTAATGAGGATCGTTGGTTTCTCCTTGAATTTTATATTGGATAAATCTCTTGTATCTCCAAGATATACATCTGGCATTATTCCTTCAGCAATAGACAAATTAGGAAAAAGGATCTGCATACGATAGATATCTTCCTCCACTTGGGCGACTTTCCTGCTCATCGCTTCAATGGGGTTGGATGTCTTTTTATCTCGTTTTAATCTGAGAAACTGCCCATCCTTGGATGTGAAGCTACATTCTTCCAAAATAGAGAAAAAAAACAGGAGGAAAATATCACGATAAGGAGCGGACAAATCATCAATAGTAGATTTTAGTTTTCTAAGTGTTAAAAGCGTGTTTTCATCAAACGCAATTTTCATGATAGGAACATCCAATGCTACATCAGCAGGCTTTCTTTTCTGTATTTTAGGTGTGAGAGATGTCCACATTTCTCTCAGTTCGTTTTCTCCTAATAGGAGAAATAACGGCAGAGTTCTTGAGATAAAATGGGCTATGGGCAATTTATCGATTCCCGCAGAGGGGATATCGTTGAGCATAGAGGTAAACATTGTCGTTCCCAATCCTGAGAAGGGGTCAAACACATAATCATTGCAATCTGCTTCAAATCTTCTCAAAAAGTCCTTAACGAAATTGAAAGCAAAGGCCTCCTTGTATCGGTAAATTCTCAGGAAGGGAATGTTTTTGTTCCCTACATAAGACACAAGAGAACCTAACTTTAACTCCTCGTGCATAATATCTTTAAATTTCTCCTCTATTTCTTGCCTTTTTGAGCCAGAAGAATAGGGACTTTGGGCTGCCATTCCCTCAACGAACAACATCTGTTGAGGGTTATTGCCTGTTAATTTATTTTGGCTTGATATTCTTCTCGTTCTCATACTCTATTCATCAACCCTCTTTAAAACGCCATTTCAGATAACAGGGCAGCAGGAAAGCAAAACCCCAACTTATTGGGATTTGGGTGGAACCGCTAATCAGCCGCCCCATTAGTTGCTTTGAGCCTTGCAAGATGAAAACAGCAACGAGGCCTCATTCTTGTCGCCATAGTTCATCAAAACGACTTTTATATCTCCTTTTTATCGAAGGGGGAGTGCTTTAAGAACATAACCTGACTAATCCATAAACATTATCAAATCCATATAATTTATACGAATCTAAAAAACCCAATCTCTTTGTGGATGTTGTCAACCACAAAAAGATTTCTTCCATCAGGGCAGGAACCCTGACGACACAGGAATCGATCTGCACAAAAGGGTCAGCTTTGTCGCCGCTTTAGATAAAGAGGATGAGGTGTTTAAACCCCCAATGATGAACAGGCTACCCATATTTTCGTGCGTCAACCAATTGGTTTCTGAGTCAAAAAGTTAATCATTTCACGGAGAAGGAGCAACCTTTTAATTAACCCAATCCCCAAAAAGTATTATCAGCCGTTGGTTGCATTTGATTTCAATTATAGTTGCAGTCAAAAAGCACCCCGGCATGAACTTAGCTCCCTTTGGTCGCTAACTTCATCCATAGGGTCTCTCGACCCTCTGGCGCTCCGCAATCCTCCGCTCGCTCGGATTGCTCCGCTGTCACCCTTGAAGGGGGCCTACCCCCTTCAAACATCCCCCGACATTTTGGAATTTCTTAGAAATTCCAAAATGTTTAAAGAAGAGCAGTACTAAAATATCTTTCTGCTCGGTCAGGCAATAGGGTTACCACTCTGTTTCGTCCATTATCCATGTGAAGAGCAGCAAAAACATTGGCACCAGAAGAGGTTCCGACAAGCAACCCCTCTTCATGGGAAAGTCTGCGAGTGGTTTCAATGGCCTCTTCATCTGAAACGGTAAATACCATATCCACAAGGTTCACATCGAGAACATCAGGCACAAAGCCATCACCAATTCCCTGAATTTGGTGAAGCCCTGGTTCTCTTCCTAACAGGGCAGCACTGTTTTTTGGCTCCACAGCAACGATTTTGACGCTGGCCTTCTTTTCTTTTAAAAACTTCCCGATTCCCTGAAGAGATCCTCCACTTCCTACTCCTGCCACAAAAATATCTATTTCCCCATTCGTATCATGCCAGATATCAGGACCGGTTTGCTGATAATGAACTTCTGGGTTATGGGGATTCACAAATTGATTGGCTATGAAGTATCCTTTCGGTTCTGTTTGAGTGATTTCCTGCATCTTTTTCAGACTTCCTAACAGGCTCTCCTCAGCAGATGTGAAGATAATTTCTCCCCCGAAAGCCTGAATGATCTTTTTTCGTTCCTCACTCACATTTTCAGGCATCACACAGATTACCCGGTAACCCTTTTGTACTCCTACCAGGCTCAATCCAATACCCGTATTCCCGGAAGTGGCTTCTATAATAGTCATCCCGGATTGAAGTTCTCCTTCTTTCTCTGCTGATTCAATGATATGTTTAGCCACTCGATCTTTGATGCTTCCCCCAGGATTGAGAAACTCTGCCTTGGCAAACACATTTCCAGAGGACATTTTTCTTAATCGAATCAGAGGAGTATTCCCCACCGCATCCAGAATAGAGTCTATGAGCATAAAACCTCCTTCTATGGTAAGAATAAACGGCTTTGGTTAAGGATCTATAGTAAACAACTTTATGATAATTGATTTTTCAACCAAATTATCTGAATTGCTCAATATGTTTTTCTGAATGCCCCTAACCCGGATTATTCACAAACTTTAGCCACGAAGTCACTAAGAATATAAGACATTAGAACACTTCGGTTTGTAAATTTAGAGTACGGGGAACTCCATTTTTGGGACACGGATAAACGCAGATTATCAATATTTTAAATTTAGTTGCCCTAAATTAACCTCTAACCTTTTGTTTTAATCCCTATTCTATCAACACTTTGTGTCTTGGTGCCTTTGTGGCAAGAACAATTCAGGCTAAACTTTTCCTCTCTCATTATTCCTCTGTCGGCTTCAAGTAGAATCTCATTATCCGCATCCTCCACGGACAATGAACTCTGGTGTCTTTGAATGATTTGAATCCTATAGTCATACTTTTGTTCTATTCCCAACTATTTTAGATATAAATTAACTTCTCGATTAACTTTAGCGATAGCCTCCTCTTCAGTCCTACCACGCATAAAAGCGCCTGGAAATTCAACTTTAAATCCAATATATCCTTTGTTGTTAGTCTCAAATCCTACGGAAACTACATCTGTTAATTTTACCAACGGTCTCTCTAACAGATCAATATCACCTTTTAGCGATTTCATATAACGGGGGCGACGGGTAAGCGAAGTCCCACTTGTCGGGATTTAGGCGGAGGTGCGAAGCTCTGTAGCCGTTTAGCCCGTGTTATATGATGTTGAGGCATTTCTTTATTTATTTTAAGATTTCACCTGCTTTTCAGGATACCACCCTGCCGGACTTACCTCAAACTTCCAAACATCCTTGAAAGGATATGAGCGTTTTATTGCCTCTTGCTGACTCATCTTTCCTGTCTGTCCATTTTTCCAATCTTTTCTATCCATTGTGCCAAAAACAAAATATTCATTCCCTATAATTTCTGGTGCATTCCGTTCGCAGATGGCGATAAGAAGACCTTCTAAATCCACCTGTTTAACAATAATCAAATCACACTTGGGACAATATCGACAAGACTTGTTTAGAGAGGATAAATGTTTAGGTTCAATGTGAATAACTAAGCAATACTTTCTAATTTTCGTTTTTTCTTCACACTTTGGACAACGAGTAAAAGCTATATCACCATAAGGATTCAAGAAAAAATAGTGACGTGCTCTTTTTAGCCTCACCTGAGACTTATCTTTTTTCGATTTGCCAGACATTTGCAGATACTCCAGTTAAGTTAGCAAGTTTCTCGCCTTCTCTTAAACATCAAATTGCTTTCTCTACTGTTAAAAACCTCGATTGCGTATAACGTTCCAAGCGTATCTGAAGTCCAGCCATAAGGCTGGATTTTGGCGAAGTACTGAAGGCACGAAGCCAGATACGCCCTGTTAGGCGATGTTGACTGTTAAACTGACTCCCAGACATCGAAATCTCCTTTAGATCATTTTCAAGTGTTTTTCGTCGTCTTCTTTGCATAAATTATCCCATTCGTTGAAGACAGTATCTTTGTCTCTTTAACTTCAAAACCCGATTCTTCAAAATATCTCACCAGATCTTCAAGCTTAAGGTGATGTCCTGTTTTAGCCATAGCTTTGATATAGTAGCTCATCGACTCATCGAAAAATTCCTTCAGATCATAAATGTTCGGGCGTTCTTCAAAGAGCACATCTCGAAATTCTTTATCTGATCTCCCGGTTAGCCTTACTAAATACCGAACTATCTGGTCAGCCCTCCCTTTCAAAATCTCTTGGTCGTAGACTATCATCTCGTCCTCTAAAAGTATTTTTCCTTCATCTTTTAGGTGATCATGCA
>Ga0315544_1002798_pt1 | contig 12022 bp, 7 predicted proteins | sample SalMarSW160130MG_2_FD_202543 | JGI IMG/M metagenome (GOLD analysis project Ga0315544, IMG submission 202543) | Salt marsh sediment microbial communities from the Plum Island Ecosystem LTER, Massachusetts, United States - Salt Marsh Sediment SW1601-130 ... | reverse complement strand
GCACTCGGCCCGTATAAGGGCGGCCTTAGATTCCATCCTACTGTTACTGCCGGCATCCTGAAGTTTCTCGCTTTCGAGCAGATATTCAAGAATTCTCTCACTACTTTGCCAATGGGTGGGGGCAAAGGGGGCTCAGACTTCGACCCCAAGGGCAAAAGTGACAATGAAGTTATGCGTTTCTGCCAGAGCTTTATGACCGAGCTTTTCCGTCATATCGGCCCTGACACCGACGTGCCGGCAGGGGACATCGGCGTCGGTGGTCGCGAAATTGGCTTTATGTTCGGCCAGTACAAACGTCTTCGTAACGAATTTACCGGCGTTTTGACCGGTAAAGCACTTAACTGGGGCGGTTCACTAATTCGACCCGAAGCCACTGGATACGGCTGTGTGTACCTCGCCGAGGAAATGCTGAAGACACGTGGCGAAAACTTCGAAGGTAAGGTCTGTACTGTCTCCGGTTCCGGAAACGTAGCACAGTACACCATAGAAAAACTCAACCAGCACGGTGCAAAAGCCGTCAGCCTCTCCGACTCCAACGGTACAATCTATGACCCTGACGGCATTGATGATGAGAAACTCGCCTTTGTCCTGGACCTCAAGAACGTACGACGCGGGCGCATCAAGGAATACGCCGAGAAGTTTGGCGTCAAGTATCTTGAGGGTAAACGGCCCTGGGGCATTAAATGCGACTGCGCCTTCCCAAGTGCAACACAGAATGAGATTGACGGCGAGGATGCGAAAACACTGCTCAAGAACGGCTGCATTCTTGTCGCGGAAGGAGCCAACATGCCGAGCACACCCGAGGCCATTGAGCAATTCCTCGATAAAAAGATACTCTACGGCCCCGGCAAGGCCGCAAACGCCGGCGGCGTCGCCACATCCGGTTTGGAGATGTCGCAAAACTCACAGCGGCTCTCCTGGACTCGCCAGGAAGTCGACCAGCAGCTCCAAACCATTATGATTTCTATCCACAAACAGTGTTTCGAGGCCGCCCAAGAGTATGGTCAGCCCGGCAACCTGGTTATGGGGGCAAACATTGCAGGATTCGTAAAAGTCGCCGACGCAATGCTCGACCAGGGTTTAGTATAATTAACACTCGTCTTATGAGTCTCAGAAAGGCGCTCGCTTCGGCGAGCGCCTTTTTTATTGCGTAATCCTCACGACATCGTTACAATTCGCTGCGATGGAAAAAGATGTGGACATTGATAAAGTTGTTCGCCAGCATCTTGAGATGGAGCAGTTTCTTTCCGGCTTTGCTCTCAAGGGTAAAACCGATACACCTGAACCCCGCCCCTCCGAGGGGCTGGGTGAACCACAACAGCAGCAGGACAATCATGTCCCCACCGTCAGGCGTCCTGTCCAGAGCGAAGCCGAGGCAATGGCCGCCGCAGAGAAATCAGCCGAGCTCGAAAAAATCGCTGAGGAAGTTCACCAGTGCCGCAAGTGCGGCCTCGGGTCGCTGCGGACAAATGCAGTCCCCGGCGAGGGCAACCCCAACGCCCGCATAATGTTCGTGGGCGAAGGCCCTGGAGCTGACGAAGATGCACAAGGCCGACCTTTCGTCGGAAGAGCAGGACAGCTATTGGATAAGGTAATCTCGGCAATGGGTCTAAAGCGAAGCGAGGTCTTTATAGGCAATATCCTGAAGTGTCGTCCGCCGGAGAATCGCGACCCTCGCGCCGATGAGATAATAAGCTGCCTGCCCTATCTTCAAAGACAGATTGAGATAATAAATCCTGAAATCATCGTAGCTCTGGGTGCCCACGCAGCCAGGACACTGTTAAATACCACCAAGTCGATAGGCCAATTACGCGGCCAATTCCACGAATACTATTCCGGCCTCGGCAGACCGCCTATAAAGCTTATGGCTACATATCACACCGCCTATCTGTTGCGGAACTACTCACAGGAAAACCGTAGAAGGGTTTGGGAGGACATGAAAAAAGTCCTCACCGAGCTCGGCCTGCCAATCCCGGAACAGTCAACAGGATGATTTCGCTCAAGTTTTGAAGACCGCAGACACCAGATAGATGCTAAGAACTAATACTCTTTCAAACTTGATTAACGGAGGTTTCATCTCCGAAAGCGTGCCTTTTTCAAAAGCCGCAGCAGTCTCATCCTTAATCCAGAACAACGAAACACTTTTGTGCGCTTTCCGCACCCACTAACTCAAGCCCGGCAGGATAGTAGTGCTCTGTCGCAGGTATGACAATCGTCAATTGAGTAGTGGCAGGATAGTAGTACTCTGTCGCTGATATGACAATCGTCAATTCAGTAGTGGCAGGATAATAGTACTTTTCGTTAATGAAAAGTACTACGAGCTTGATAAAAGTTTGACAGCTTTTCTTACGACCGGAAAATCCCGCCACATCAGAAAATTGGCGAATCTATCTTGGATTAAATTTGACTTTTCGTGGTGTCTTTTATAATATTATGTTTATAGCACCTCAACGCGGCTGAATTCATCTGGTTAGAGCTTTTGCGCGAAAGGACCTGAATATGAGAGGAAAAGCTATTTCCTGCAGATTCTTAACCACCGGCAATCTTGTACTGTTATGCCTGCTGCTGATAGTAATTACATTCGCCTGCAAAGAAAAAACAGAGGAACAAACCAAGCAGTTTGTATTCAATCTCGACGAAGTTTCTGTCTTCGATGTGGGCGAGGTATTCCAGGATTTTCTTAGAGGTCAGAGCACTTTCTGCAACAATCTGCCACGCAGGCTGGTTAAGTATACCGCGTTTAAATCGGAAAAGCCACTCTACGGCAGAATCAGCTTCGCTGGGAGTTCCGCAGAGTTGCATGCGCCAGCCGAATACCATTTTGCGCTTGACGAATCCGCGGGAACAGGCAAGGGATACGACCGCCTCTATCTCGACTCTAACTGTGACCTCGACCTGACAAATGATACACCTCTGGCACCTCTGCAGAACCCGCCCAAATGGGCATTACTGGGTTATTCGTCTGTCGAACAAGAGGTTTGTTTCGATAGTTTTGAGATAACTTTTGACTTTGGTACTGCCGGCGAACGCTCTATTGAGATTATGCCGCGATTGACGATTAACCAAAGTGGACATTTCGAGTTGTGCTTCGTAGTCACAAAGGCGCGCAAAGGCCAGATCGATATTGGTGGAGCCGGATATTACGCCTTGCTTGGATATACCTATTCTGTCGGCGGGCCGTTTGATCAAACGAGCAGGGCTTTTTATTTGATTCCGAAAATCGGCACCCAGGATTATCCTCGTTGGAGGGGTGCGAACCAGCTCAGGGCGATGCATAAAATTGGAGGAACATATTATCGCTTTTCCGCTACACCGGCAGGTGACAAATTGTTTGTGCGGCCTTATGACGGCGATTTTAGTACATTCGAGGTTGGTGCCGGTGGAAGGGACATGTATCCCGAGATGACCGTGCAGGGTTCGCTGTGCTCCGAAGATATGGTTGTGGCTGTCGGAGGAGAATTGAAACATGGCAGGTTAACGTCGGCTAAAAGTTGCCGGTTACCTGTCGGGGACTATTTGCTCTGGTCCCTGAAGATAACGTTTGGCCTTTTGCGTATCGAAGTTTCAAAGAACTATCATTCAGATGGCAAACTATGCAACAGGGACGGGAGTCCTTTATTCTATGGCATTAAAATTCGCAAGGATAGACCATTTGTCCTTGACTTCTCCGACAAACCGGAAATGATGTTTATTTCGCCGGCAAAGGGTCACCGGGTCAAACTGGGAGAGCAATTGCCGGTGGAAGCTGTCCTGATAGATCAAAAACTGGATATTATAATCCGGCGCCTCGAAGACATTACGCGAAAGCAGAAAATAGAATACGTTACTTCCAATGGTCAAAAACGCACCTCTAAACAAGTTATGTCTCTCGAACCAAAGGTGCTTATCACGCGTGCCAACGGCGAAAAGGTCGCCGAGGGCGTGATGCACTTCGGACGAGATGGAACCTGCGGGTACTCGTGGCGAGTGCCAAACGACCTTAAACTCAACGGCAATGAAGAGACCTTCAACGTGCAGGTGCAACACGATACGCTGGAGCTTTACGGCACAGTAACCGCCACACGACAATTCGTGATTTATCGGGATTGATAGAACAGCGACCGGCAGTGTAAATAAAGTTGATTTTGGGCTGTTTTGTTAACGAAAAAGACTTTGAATCGTCTATAATATAGAAAGGTTAACAGAAGGACAGGTACGAAAAATAATGTTTGCACAAACTGCCAAATTCAGATTCGCCAGCTCACTTACCACCCTTCTGCTCTTTTTAGGAATAGGAGTTTGCCTATGCGAAGCCGCTACTTCGGGCCGAAAGGCCGATGCACCAGGTTCGCATTAAAGAAAGTTTTTATATGGGCAGGACCGAGGTGACAGTGCGTCGGCGAGCAGCTTAACTGAGATAGAAGGTTGTGGACACGGTATTATCAACGAAAGGGATGAAAGAATGAGCTCAAAACGTTGGATACTTATTATCCTTCTTGCCTTGGCGGTTCTTATGGTAGTGCTCGTACGTATCGTGCCATCCTGGTAAGAGCACTTTGCAGGTTAGGCCGGACGGAATGTGAGAGCAAGAGAACAATGAATGATAAACACAAAAACAAGCAAAATGAATTGGTAAATCGACGTCAGGGAATACTGGGACTTGTAGGTGGCGTCAAGAGGCTGTGGATAATCTTAATCTTCTGTGCGGTAGCTTTGACGGTATGGGTATTGTGGGTCTCGATGAGAAAAGGGGGCTTGGCTGCTACGAGTAATATACTAAGCACCTTCCCTGTGCGCCGCGATGATTTAACCATCACTGTTACGGAAGGCGGCAGCACCAAGGCCAGCCAGACAATAGATATCAGATCCGAGGTCTATGGCGAGGCGACTATAATTAGTCTTATTCCCGAAGGCACTTATATTACGCAAGAAGATGTAAATGCCGGAAAGCTGCTCGTGGAGCTGGATTCTTCGAGTTTGAAAGAAAGGCTCAAAGAAGAAGAGAAGGGGCTTGCCAGTGACGAGGCGCGACTTATCGAGGAACAGGAGAATTATCACATTCAGCAAAACCAAAATGAAAGCGATATTACCGCGGCTCAACTGGCAGTAAAGTTTGCCCTGATGGACCTTCAAAAATATCTTGGTGAGACTGTTGCCCAAAAGGTCGTCGAGAAAGCGAGCCTGGACCCGAATTCAAATTTTGATATTACATCGCTCCTTGCCAATAACGACCCAAATGACCCAAACAGTTTGAGTGGTGGGTCTTCGCAGCAACTGAAACAACTAAAAGACGCTATTCTTCTTGCCGAGGGGCAGTTGGAAAAAGCAAATGACATGTTGGAAGGGACGAAGAAGCTTCACGATGCGAATTACGTATCGGAGCTTGAGTTGAAGGGTGATGAGCTGGATGTGGAACGTTATCGGATTCAAAGAGAAAGCGCCGTCGAGGCCCTGAAATTGTACAGGCGTTATGATTTTCCCAAAGAAGCCGAGATGTACCTCAGCGATTACAAAGAGGCCGAGCGAGAATTAGTGCGGATGCGCGCCCGTGCCCGGTCCAGGATGGCACAGGCCCAGGCCAGACTGAGTAATGCCGAAGAAGACGTAACCGAGTCAAGAGAAGACGTACAAAGAAGGATAAAACAGGTTGATGCCTGTACAATCAGAGCACCGGCGCCGGGCCTGGTGGTGTATGGTACAAGCGGCGAGCCTTGGAGAGAAAGGGAGAGAGGACCTGTTCGGGAAGGGGGCAAGGTTTATCAGCGTCAGACCATTATATCACTTCCGAATACGTCAGAAATTATTGTTGAAATCCGTGTCCACGAGACCTCGGTCGATAAAGTTCGTCCGGGTCAGCATGCGACCATTACTGTTGATGCCTTTCCCGATAAAACCTTTCAGGGTGAAGTACTTAAGGTTGCGCCACTGCCCGATTCACAGCAGGGTTTTCTTAATCCTGACGTCAAGGTTTACACTACCAAGGTCAGCATGGAGGGTTCTCACGATTCTGTTAAACCCGGCATGTCAGCAAAGGTTGAGATTCTGGTTGACCAGTTAGACGATGTTCTAATTGTGCCGGTCCAGGTGGTTGCAATTCGTGAGGGTAAAAAGCTGTGCTATGTTATGGATTCTGATACCCCGCAGCCGCGAGTGGTGAGCACAGGTGCTTTCAATGATATTTTTGTGGAGATTATTAGCGGTCTGGAAGAGGGCGAGCAGGTGCTGTTAAATCCTCCACTATTGATCGAGCCAAGTGCTGTGGCCGGATCGACGCAGGAACGTAAACTACCACCGGGTAGAGAACCGCCGGGGGACACCCCGCCGAAGGCCCAGCCACGTGCTGGAATTGCGAAGGGCGCAAGTGGTGTGGAGAAATAAGCCGGCAATGCAAGAGATACGCAAAACTCCCCAGTTCAAGAGATATGTGATTAACCTTCCATTTATGATTCTGATGTTAAGCAGCCCATTTTACCGCGAGCGATTTTATGCGTGCTTACGGATAAAGTCGATGCCCACGATTGCAGAGTCTGATACGAATGCCAATTGGCTTGGTGGGCAAAACCCAAATCCGAAAACATCCGAAAACCACCCCTCTTCTATCTGAAAATACTTAAACAACAAGGCTTTACGAGAAAAAATATTAACAAAAGCACAAAAAAATCTGTAACTTTTTACTTAAAACCACGTCTAAATTTATATAACGAACAGAACGAGCTTTCGGTCCGGCTAAATAATCAACCGCATTTGAAGGTTCCGCAAAATGAGAAATAAAATCTATATTCAAATCATTGTGGGAATCAGTATGCTTATCCTTACATCACCGACCGGTGCACAGGATGAACAGTGGCTGCAATATCACTCAGAACGCGAGGCACAGCGAATAGTTGGTGATATGGGAGCGTCGAATCCAAAAGTGGTGTCTGATAAGCCGAAGGGCGTTGAACTACCCGATTTCAAATGCGATGAACCGTTTTTTGCTCGCTGGCCCACTCCTATGGTTGCAAGTAGTGGTCTCTGGACGGCTTTTGACCGTCAGAACAAGCTCGGCCGCCCTTACGATTTACTTTACATCGACTCGAACGGAGACGGCAGTCTGGCTGATGAATCTGCTATAGCTTCTTACGAAGTTGACTACCGCAGCAGCCGACGAACAACCTTCGGGCCAATAAAGCTGATTTTAAAAGGTGAAGACGGCCCAATTACATATCACATAAACATCGAATTTCTTAATTACACTGGCCGTAAATATCTGTATATAAGAGCAGCGGGATGGTACGAGGGAGCCGTCACAGTAGCAGGGACAAAAAAGCACTGCGTGCTTATCGACCATAACGCAAATGGCACATTTAATGATAAATCGCTTAACGCCGGCGAGTGTGACCGGATCCGAATCGGCGAAAAAGGTAGTAAGGATTCTCTTTTTGTGGGCAATTACATCGAGATTGACGACGTGCTGTATCAGCCGGATATTGCCCGCGATGGCGCATACATAAAGCTGAGTAAGGCTGAAGATGTGAAATTTGGAAACATTCGACTGCCTGAGACGATTACCGAGTTTTCCGCAGGCGGAGAGAACGGATTATTCACTCTAAAACCGGATAAAGGGACCGGCTCACTGCCGCTGGGGAGATATCGCGTCAATCACTGGGCCATTGAACGCAAAGACGAAAAGGGCAAAAAATGGAAAATGCAAGGTGAGGGATTCTCTAATAAGGGTGATTTCGATATTACCGAGGTAAAAGAGGCTGAGCTTTCGATTGGTGAGCCGATTATTTCCACCATTGAGCTGCAGAACAGAAGTGGAACTCGCGCCTTCAGCCACAACCTCAAAGGCCGGCTCGGCGAGCGCATCGAATTAACCAGCGACGGCGCTCAGCCGCGAGCCCCGAAACTGAACATCAAGAGCAAAGACGACACGTATGACCGTACCTTTAGCTTCGAGTATGGGTGAGGCGGCACCTGTTCGCTCTCGTGGCGAGAGCCAAAAAATGTAAAAGGTCCATTTATCGCAACCGTTGACATCGGTGCCCCCTTCAAAGTACAAAGTGAACCTTACACCATGGCAGCCCCGGCCATCGGGCCCAAAATTATACGGAAGCGAAATGTTTGGCCGGCGGTTGTTGTCCTGGCCGTTGTAGCCGCATTCTTGATTATTCAAGTGTTCCGTACAAAGCGAACATAAGTAGCCTACTAACTTAATCTTTTAAGGAATCAGGATTGACAGGCGGTAGGAGCCGCGAAGGGGAACTATTATGCGCAAAAATCGGTTGGCAATTTTGTGTTTGGTGCTTCTGGTCAGCTTCGTAACTCTTTCAACCGCCCGGGAAACAAAAGAAATAACCTGTACCGGCAAGGTCATGGATTCCAAGGCCCGACCCCTTGCCGGTGCCGAAGTTGCAGCCTATGAAAGATTTTATAACTATTCCAGCGGACAGGAGTACACGAAGTTACTGGGCCAGGTTAAAAAAACCGATGTGAACGGTTACTTTGTTCTAAATGCGGATATCAGCTCCCAACGCAATGTGTTTATAGTCGCACGGAAAAAAGGCATGGCTGTTGGCTGGGACGTCTTGAACTCTGGCATTACTATCAACACCAGTTACAACACCAAAGGAAACTTTTTAATTATTTTAGAAAAGCCAGGTACTTTGGCAGGGACGGTAGTGGATGAAATGGATAATCCCATTGCCGGGGCTAAGGTGCGTGCCTTACCGGAAACAAGCAATTTGTCTCTGGTTTATCAAAGGCCAATCTTGGTACCGGAGCAGTGGTTTAATACCCAAACCGATGCAAAAGGAAAGTTTGGTTTCAATAATTTTGCTGCTGACGTAAGTTGCGATTTTTGGGTCGAGGCTTCGGGCTGGGCGTCGGTTTATAAATACACTTTAAGCTCTTGCGGTTTTGCAGTGGGGCGTACAGATGTCCGCCTCGTTTTACCACCAGAGGCCCCGATTCAAGGACGGGTAGTCGAGGTAGAGAGCGACAATCCTATTGCGGGCGTCAGTCTAATCATCCAGCCGGAGAATGTCAGAGAGCATCTAAATCCATATTGCCCTGACCTCGTTGTTTCAGGGCAGGACGGGCAGTTTAGTTTCGAGGGTATTCCTGCCGGTAAACATCTGTTGAAAGTGATTTCGCCCGAAAAAGAAATGGCCAAATGGGTAGGCAAGTCTGTCAAGCTGAATGTCCAGCAAGGTCAAGCCGTTAAAGATATTACCGTAGAAGTGGAAAAGGGGGGGATAATCGAAACGGTCGTTCGCGAAGGGACCACAAAAAAACCCCTCCATAATATCCGAGTGACCGCATATAATGAGAGTTCCTCCGGGCGAGCCTGGACAAACGCTGAGGGAGTTGCTCGTATTCGAGTGCCGACAGGCGAATTCAATTTCTATGCCGGTCATGAAGGGTATTCAAGCTATCGGGCGAATGAACCAATCACCGTAGCTAAAGGCCAGACCACCCAGTTGGAGATTCTATTGGATCGCAATCCCGGTGCTTCAGGTGTAGTGCTCGATGAAACCGGCCGACCGGTGGCTGGAGCACTGGTGAGGGCTTATCCGGTTGGTGATGAAGTGCTCACCGACTCAAACGGCAGATTTGAGTTCGAGATCGGCTTTGATCAGAGTAGGCCCTGCAAATGTCTATTCGCTCGATACGTAGAACGCAATCTTGCGGCAATAATTGATGTCAAAGACAACTCCAAGCCGATGAAAGTTACGCTCAAACCTGCCTTGTCAATTGCCGGGCAGATAACCGATGCTAATGGTGTGGGGATTCCGACAGCGAGATTTTCGCTGTGCATGCACTTAAACAATTATGTGTCGGAAGTTGGTTCCGAGGTGCTTGCCGATGACAAAGGAAAGTATCAGATGAGAGCTATCCCTCCGGAGCAATCAGGATTTTTATATCGTATTTTGGTGAACGCATCAGGATATGGACGCAAACATTTGGAACGAATTTCTATTACTGGTGAGCCTGGGACACCTATGGAGATGAAGATTATGCTTCAACCAGCAGACCAGTCGATTTCGGGTGTACTGGTTAACGCCGAGGGCAAACCCGCTGCCAGAGTGCCGATTTTTCTGCACGGAAAAGATCAGCCTGAAAAGAGTACTGCAACTGATAACAATGGCCGGTTCACAATCAAAAGAATTTGCAAAGGAAGGCTCCGGCTTCAGGCAAACTTCAGCAGCAGTCCCGGAGGGGCCGGCTTCCTCGAAGCACAGGGGGGCGATAAAAACGTAAAGATTATACTGGGACAGCGATTGGTTCATACAAAGTATTTTTCTCTTATCGGCAAGCCCTTACCTGAACTAAAAGACTTAAAAGTTGACCTCTCACCGGCCGATACCGACGATAAGATGCTCCTTGTCTGCTTCTGGGATATGGAGCAGCGGCCGTCGAGAAACTGCATCATACGACTCGCCAAACAAGCCGAGCAGCTCAAGCAAAGAGGCGTAACTGTTGTCGTAATACAAGCCTCAAAGGTTGATGAAAACAAACTCAATGATTGGGTGAAAAAATATAAAATCCCCTTCGCCGTCGGAATAGTGCAAGGAGATGTAGAAAAAACCCGCTTCACCTGGGGCGTGAGGTCTCTTCCCTGGTTGATTCTAACCAACCGTAAGCATATTGTCCTGGCAGAAGGCTTTGCTCTGACTGAAATCGATGAAAAAATAAGTGCAATCGCTCAAAAGCAGAATTGAGTGAGTTCGAACTTTCGCACTTTTTGAATTGTGTTAAATTGGGCATTTTTTGAGCTTATGAGTCATTTCGCGACAATAGGGTTATTTTCGTAATGTTCGAACGATTTACCGAACATGCATAAAAGACCAAATTATTCGTAAGTCCTTATTTTATAAAGGATTCATCTAATAATAAGTGCGAAATTTAACTGAGTAGTAAGCAAAAATTTCTAACGGAACTGGGCTTAGGATTTTCAAACGCACTTTTCTGTGTTTGTGGTTTCTCAAATATGCTGCCGAGAGTCAGAGCGCCGGGGTCACAGCGGATGCATTCGAGGCAGCGATTACACCGCAAGCTATTAGGGCTTTTTTCCGGCTCTATCCCGTATTCGCACAATTGATGGCACTGCTTGCAGTCGGTGCATTTGTCGGCGTTGAACCGCAGGAAAAAGGCTGAGACGCGATTGAAAAGTGAGAATATCGCACCAAGCGGACACAGTATCCTGCACCACGGTCTTTTTATGAAGAAAACAGCTATAAGAAACAGGCCAAGGATAGTCAGCTTCACTGCGTTCGGCCAGGCAATCTGCTGGCCCGCAGTCGCCTGGCTAATCATATTGGGCACGGCCACTTCGAGCGCCCCCGCTGGACAAACCCGGCAGACAAAAAGCGGATGCCCTTCGCCTAAGAAGTAGGGAATAGCCAGAACAGTACCTATCAGCACCACGTAACGCAAATACCCGGCCAATTTAGGCAGGTCAAACTTTGGCGTTGGAATCTTGGCGACCAGGTCCTGGAGAAAGCCGAAGGGACATACCCACCCGCATATAAGCGAACCGAACAAAGCGCCGACCGCGATTAACAGGCCAACTGCCATAAATGGAAAAATATGCAGTGCACTGAATTGGGCAAGGATTCCGATAGGACATGCGAAAGTGGCCAGCGGACATGCGTAACAGTGAAAAACAGGTGAGCACACAGTATGCAAACGCAGTCCTAAGGGGTCCAGCCAAACCAGCAGGAATGCTGATTGTACCCACATTCGCCAGCCGAGCAGTTTTGAAGTGAGATTGGTCAATTTGGTTTTTGTGACCATGGCCGCCATGGTCTCCTTCTTAACCTGGTCACGTAGGACAGGCTTCGGGCGCCTTGCCTGTGTATGTTTGCTTAACCTTGCCTGATTTATCTCGCGTTACGCCGCCCACTGAAGCTTCTTTGACAAGAGCGGGTTCCGACTTGGTAATCGACACAGAACCACCTTCCACGTTGGTTGTAACTTTTATAGAATGAAAGAACGCGCCGTAGGCCAACACAATCACTCCGAGCGAAATCAGCAGGCAAAAAATGATAATTTTTGT
>Ga0315544_1002793_pt1 | contig 12032 bp, 10 predicted proteins | sample SalMarSW160130MG_2_FD_202543 | JGI IMG/M metagenome (GOLD analysis project Ga0315544, IMG submission 202543) | Salt marsh sediment microbial communities from the Plum Island Ecosystem LTER, Massachusetts, United States - Salt Marsh Sediment SW1601-130 ... | reverse complement strand
TAACCAGGTTATTTCAAGTACAGCTTTGCCGTCTCAAACAGATTCTAAAAATAAAAATCAAATGCCTTCTTCTGGTTCAGAAACACCAGAGAAAAAACCTTCGCGTTGGTGGCTTTGGCTTATAATTATTCTGTTTATTTTGGGTGTAGGCGCTGCTGCATATTTTTTCTTTCTTAAAGATATTCTTTTTTCTGGGGCATAGTTTTATATAATTAATTTTGTTTTTTTGTTTCATGAAAAATAAATTTTTCAGCACAGCCAAAAAATTGCTTGCAATTTTTAGTTTGCATTTTTCAATTATCAGAGGTTTTGAAAAACACAAATGAAAGAAAATTTTAAGAAAAAAGTTTTGAAAAATGGTCTGACTATTTTATTTGAAAAAAGGGATTTGCCTGTTGTGAGTGTTGCATTTGGCATTCGTGCCGGAGGTGTGAATGAATCACTAGAAGAAAAAGGGATTTCACATTTTATTGAACACATGCTTTACAAAGGAACTCCAACAAGAAATGCAAAACAGATTGCAGAGCAGATTGAAAAAAACGGAGGAGAGTTGAATGGTTTTACTTCTGAGGAGATTACAGGTTATTGGTGCAAAATGCCGTCGGAAAAATTTTCTATTGCTTTGGGAGTTTTAAGTGATATGGTGAAAAATCCAAAATTTGATAAAACTGAAATGGAAAAAGAGCGTCTTGTAATATTTGAAGAAATTAAAATGCGAAGGGATAATCCTCAAATTTTTGTTTTTGATAAGATTTTTGAATCGCTTTATACAGGCACTTTAGGAAAAGATTTGATTGGTACAGAAAAGACAATGAATTCTATTGACCGGAAAAAGATTGTTGAAAAATTTGAGAAAATTTACAAACCAAATAATATGATTTTATGTGTTGTGGGGGATGTTAATTTTAATGATGTTATTAAATTTGCAGAAAAGAATTTTTTTGATTCTTCTGGAGAAGAAGTTCCAGAACAAAAATTTGATTTGAAAACCGGAGTGAAAGTTGAAGAGCGTTTAGGACTTGATCAGGCAAATTTGATTTTTGCTTATCATGTTCCTGTTTCTTTAGATAAAAGTAATTTTACTGCAAAAGTTTTGAGTGCAATTACTGCTGAAGGAATGTCTTCAAGATTATTTTCTGAAATTCGTGAAAAGAGAAATCTTGCTTATTCAATAAAAGGGGGTTCTGATATTAATAAAAGATTTGCATATAATTTTGTTTATGTTGGCACAATGAAGGAAAATGTTGAACAGGTCAAGAAATTAATTTTACAGGAATTTGAAAAAGTTTCAAAGGAGCTTGATGAAAAAGAGCTTGCAGAAGCAAAACAGCAATTGATTGGGCATTATAAGATTTCAATGGAAGATTCTCAAAATCAATTGATTGAACTTCTTGCTGCAGAGGTTCATGGAAAAGCAGAAGATTTTTATGAATTTGAAGAAAACATTAAAAAAGTTAAACTTAAAGATGTAAAAGAAATGGCTTCAAAAATTACTGACGGGAATTATAGTTTTTTTGCATTAGTTCCGAAGTAATTATTTTTTTGGATTATATTTTCTTTCAAGTATTTCACTAATTACAGAAGCTCTTTTTCCAAGTATTTTTTCAAGTTCTTCTGTTGGTGCGAGAATTATGTTTTGAAGTGTTCCAAATTTTTTAAGAAGAAGTTTTGCTTTTTTTGGGCCAATTCCAGGAAAACCTTCGAGGATAAATTCAAGTTGTTCGTTTTTGCTCAAATTTTTTTTATTTGCTTTAAGAGATATTGTTGTGGATTTCTTTTTTGATAAAACAGAGATGAATCTTGCAGTGTCTTCGGAATTTTTTGTATATATAATAGGAATTTTGTGTTTTAATAAAATTGATAAAAGAAAACCTCTTATTGCATTTGGATTTATTGAATAGTTTTCGTCATTGTATAAATCTTTTTCTGAAATTCCTTCTATAATTAATAATTTATTTTTATATTGCTGAAGTTCTTCAAGTTGTTTTAATAATCTCTTATTTATCATTGAGTTTATGAAATCAGAAATGGTTTTTCTTTCTATGACTACATCTTTTACAATGTAATCTCCGACTTTTAGTTCTCTGAATTCTATTTCAAAACCTATTTTTTGCAATTGGATATTAACCAAAGAATTTTTTTCACGATAATCAATTATGATTTTTTCTTCAGGAAGTTTTGTTTTGTGTTGATTATTTTTTATTGAAGATTTTTTTGAAAAAATATCAAATATCGGTTTTGAATTTAGTATTTTCATTTTATAATTTTTTCTGTTTATCAAATTTAATTCCATTGTTTAAATCTTCTTTTATATTTTCTATTGCAGTTTTCATTCTTTTTTCTCTGGCGCGCGAAACATAGAAAAAAGATTCGTCTTTTGTTTTTTTTGTTATTAACATTATTAATTTTCCTTTGCTTAATCTTGCTGTTCTGCCGGCACGCTGAATCATTCTTATTGCGCTTGGAACAGGTTCATAAAAAATTACTGCATTTACTTCAGGAATGTCCAAACCTTCTTCACCAATAGAGGTTGCAACAAGGATATTTATTTTTCCGTCGCTAAAATCATTTATTATTTGCTTTTGTTTTTTCTGAGTTAGACCTGAACCATTTTTCATTGCCTGTCCGACAAAGATTTTTGATTTAACATTTTCAATTTCGTTTATTTTTTCTGAAATTTTTTTGGCTGTTTCTCTGAATTGCGTGAAGACAATTATTCTTGGAGTTTTTTCTTTTGAATTTGAAAATTCTCTTTGGATTATCTTTTTCATTTCTTTTACTTTAGGATGCTCTTTATTTTTTGCAAGAAGTTCTGATGATTGCATAAATATGAAATTGAATTCCTGTTTTGAAGTTAGTTTTACAACGCCTTTGGATTGTTTTTTTGATGCTTGTTTGAAAAGTTCTTTTAGGTAATTGTTGAAACTTTCAAGAGTTTGAGTTTCAAGTAAATTCAGAGCGTGATGGAGCTTTATTGCCTGTGCGCATGCAGATGCTCCGAGCATGTAATTGAAGTTTCTGTTTCCTCTGGAAAGAGTTGAGGAAATTTTTTTCTGAAGTTGAATTAAATTTGTTTTGTTTGCAGGACCGAACAAAACTTTTCTCATTCTTAATTCTTCAATATATTGATTTATTAGTTTTAATAAAATGTGTTTTATTTCTTCAAATTCCGGTGGAAAATTTACCATGACTTTTTCAAATTCTCTTTCCTGAAGATAATTTTTAACATCAGGAGATTCTCTTGAGCGCAATTCGACATTTTTTATTGAAAGGTTTTTGCAGATTTCTTTTATCTTCGAACTCTCTGAACCTGGTGATGCAGTTAAACCAATGATCCTTGGATGAAGTGCCTGTGAAGTATATTTTTGCGCTATGAAATTATAATCATAATTTTTTATGCATCTATGGGCTTCGTCTTCAATTAAAAGGCAAACGTCGTTTAAATTGTAAAGGTTTTTTTTCAAGTCATTTGCAACACACTGAGGTGTTGAAAAAATTATGTCTGCTGTTTGCCAGATTTTTTTTCTTTTTTGGGAATTTACTGCTCCTGTAAATAACTGCATTTCTCCAAAGAGTTCCGGAAGATTTTTTTTAAAATAATTGAGATGCTGCTCTGCAAGAGGTTTTGTCGGAGCAAGGAGAACAACTTTTTCTCCTGGAAATTCTTTCATTCTTTCTATAGTAAGCATTAATCCAATCAGAGTTTTTCCTAAACCAGTCGGAAGAACAACCAAGCAATTTTCTTTTTTGCATGATTCCAAAATGTTTTTTTGATAATCCCGGGGTGTAAGATTTTTTAGAAATTCCATTTTTATAAAAAACTGCAGAGGTTTATATTAATTTTGGATTAAGCACACCACCGAAATTATTTTAAAGATGTTTTTTGTTGATTTAATAAAATGATTCAAAGAAGAGGTTTTGTTATTTTTATTTTTGGAATTTTATTATTGTCAATTTTGTCTTTTGGCTTTGTTTCTGCAGGATGGTTTTCAGATTTGTTTAATAAAAATAAAATCCATAGCAATGCAATAGAAAACGGCGTTGGCATAGATTTGAGAGTTAATGGAGAGGATTCTTCTGTGACATCCGCATATAAATCTAAATTGGATGTATCTTGGACAACTACTGGAGATATAACTCGTTGCAATGGTTATGGTCAATATATTCCTTTATTTGATAAAAGTGGTCTTTGGAACGATCAAACTCTTTCTCCCTCAGGTACAAAAGAATTAATGGCTGCTTTTGCTTCTGGAGGCAATGTTAATGATCTTAAATACTATGGCGTTCTTACTATAAATATCCAGTGTTTTGATTCTTCTGGAAATAGTTATACAGATAGTGTGTCAGTTTCTGTTCCTCAGCAGAATTCTGGCATTGTTTGTGGAAATAATATTGCAGAAAATGGTGAAGCTTGTGACGGGTCAGATTTGCGAGGCAATAGTTGTTATAGTTTGGGTTATAATTCCGGAACCTTGGGGTGCGAAAATGATTGCAATAGTTTTGATACAGGTAATTGTGTTTCAATTTCAAATCCTGTTTGTGGAAATGGGATTTTGGAAGGTGGTGAAGAATGTGATGGAAGTAATTTAAATGGGAAGAGTTGCGTTTTGGAGGGTTATGCTTCTGGAACACTTAAATGTGATTCTAATTGTGGTTTTGATTATTCTGGATGTTTGGAAGATGAAGCAGAATTCTGGACACCTTGGCTTGACAGAGATAATCCAAGCGGAAAAGGGGACTATGAACTTTTGAGTTATTTTGTTGAATCAGGACAGGCCTGTGAAAATCCGACTGATGTTGAATATCGTGCAGTTAATGGCGAGAAAATTTTACAGACAGTTCATTCAAGCACAACCTTTGGATTTTATTGTCTGAATTCAGAGAATAATGCTGACGGTTCTGTTTATACTGTGAGTTGTTTGGATTATGAAGTTCGGTTTAAATGTGGTGGTGAGGAGGAAATAACTTGTGAAGATCCAGACGGAGGTTTGAATTATAATGTTGCTTCAACTGTTTTGGTTTATGAAAACGGTGTAAATACAAATGGAATGCCTGATTATTGTTATGGAGAGTCAACTTCAATGGCAGGATATGTTAGTGAAGCTTATTGTGATGGAACAGAAATAAAAACAAAAAGTTACAAATGTCCAAATGAATGTGTTGATGGAGCTTGTATTGGTTCTTTTACTTTTAATTTATTCCCTTCGGTTGCAACATTAAAAGATGATTATTCTGTTGGTGAAAAAATTGAATTAACAGATCCTCCTGAAACAGGAAATATTATTTCAGATTTTAATGAATTTGCAAATTCTGAATATTCTTATACTTTAACAAATACTCAAAATTCCAGAGAAGGGGTTTATAGTGAAGAAACTTTTATTTCATCAGCAGAATTTGACGGATATATTGTTGAGTTTGAAGAAAATTCTATAATTGCTGAAAAAACAAAATTAAATGATATTGCAATTGCAAATGAAAAATATGTTGAGGAAAAAGCAGTTTATAATCCAGTAAGAATTTACAAACAATGGTTTTCAATTATGCCTGAAGATGTTGAACAAAAAGTCAGGGATTATTCTCCAGAGTTAAATTCAAACAACAGAATAATTAAAAATAAAATTTCAAATTCAGTTGAAATTAAAAAAGAATTTACAAAAACTTTTAACGGAGTTTATTTGAATATTTCTGCAAGTGAAGCAGAAGAAATTAAAAAAATAAAAGGTGTGAAAAATGTTTATCCAAATTACAAAGTTTATGCAACTCTTGAAGATTCTGTTCCTTTGATAAATGCCGACGATGTTTGGCAATTGGATGAAGATGGAAATGACTGTTCTGTTTCTGGAAAAGAGTGTTTGACTGGAAAAGGAATTAAAATTGCAGTTATTGATACTGGTGTTGATTATACTCATGAAGATTTAGGAGGATGTTTTGGTGAGAATTGTAAAGTTGTCGGAGGTTATGATTTTGTAAATAATGATAATAATCCTATGGATGATCACGGACACGGAACGCATTGCGCTGCAACTGCTGCAGGAAACGGAATTTTGAAAGGCGTTGCTCCTGATGTGGAGATTTATGCATTTAAAGTTTTAGATAGTGGTGGAAGCGGTTACTCAGATGATATAATCTCTGCAATTGAAAGAAGTATTGATTTAGATAATGATGGAAATATTATGGAAAATGAAAATGATTATGTTGATGTGATTTCAATGAGTTTGGGGGGGGGAGGAAATCCAGACGATCCAACCAGCATAACTATTGATAATATTGTTAATGCAGGTATTATTGCTGTAATTGCTGCTGGAAATTCAGGACCCGGAGAACAAACAATCGGAAGTCCCGGGACATCAAGAAATGCAATTACTGTTGCAGCGTCGGATAAAAGCGATTTAATTGCAGATTTCTCATCGAGAGGACCTGTGATTTGGACTGATGAAAATGGAAATGAAAAATCAATTGTTAAACCAGATATAACTGCGCCTGGAGTTGATATTTGTGCTGCACAATCTTCAAACAAACCATGGAACGATAGATTGTGTTTGGATAATGAACATGTTGCTATTTCTGGAACTTCTATGGCTACTCCACATATTGCGGGAGTTGTTGCGTTGTTAAAGCAAAAAAATCCAAATTGGACACCGGAAGAAATTAAAAATTCTTTGAAAGCGACTGCTGTTGATTTAGGAGAAAATGTTTTGACACAAGGTGCAGGAAGGGTGGATGTTTTGGAATCTGTTGAATCTGAAAAACCTTTGATTGTCTATTTGAATGAAATGGATTACAAACCTTCTGGAAGAATAGATATTTATGGGACTGCAAAAGGAAATAATTTTCAGAAATATGAAGTTTATTATTCAGTTAAAAATTCTGAAGATTGGAATTTGATTTGTGAAAGTACAGATGAAATTGAAGAGGGGGTTTTGTGTAGTAATTTTGATACAGATTATTTAATGGACGGAAAGTATGAAATTAAATTAGTTGTTTATGGAGCTGATGGAAAAGAAAATGAAGATTTCAATGTTTTTAATAGGGATATTATTCAGATAATCTCTCCATCAAATTCTGGTTTTTATCGTACGGGAGAATCTGTAGAAATTGTTGCAAAAATTTCTGCTTCGGGATATTTTTTGGATTCTGTTAAATTTTCAAATGGAGGTTCTATTCAAAGTGTTGAGATCTTAAATCAAGATTTAGGGAATGAAGAGTTTCTTTTGGCAAGATGGAACACTTCTGGGCTAGATGCGGGTTTTTATGATCTTGATTTAATTTTTGATTTTAAGGGAAACTCTTTTGTTGAAAAGATTTCCAACCTTTATTTTGATTCTTCTATAAAAGAGGGGTGGCCAATTAGAGTTCCTGTAGAGTCAAAATACTTTTCTGGCTTGTTGGAACCTGCTGTATCAGATGTGGATAATGATGGTAATAAAGAAATTTTTGTGTTTGTGGCAGGACCTTCTCCGAAAGTATATGGATTCAGTGACGATGGTTCTATTTTGGATGGGTGGCCCGTAGAATTAGGAGTTAATGAAGACATCCTTGGGGGTAATGCAATCCCTTCACCCTCTATATTTGATTTTAATGGAGATAGTTTTCAAGAAATAGTTGTTAGGGGAACCCATAATATTTTCATATATTCTTATGATGGCAAATTGATTCGAAAGATTCCTCTTGAAGGTGTTGGAGGTCATCCATCATCATTACTTCTGAGTGATTTGAATAATGATGGTTTTGGAGAAATGGTGGTTCTTTCTCTCGACAGCTATAATACCCAAAATGTAGTTATTTCTGTAATTTCATTTTCTGGAGAATATTTAGAAGGTTGGCCTAAATTGATTAATGGCACGATGCCTATTGCATTCACTACAGGAAACCCTTCGCCTTCTATTGGTAATTTTGATGATGATCCTGAGAAAGAGATTGTTGTTGCTGGAGGTTCCGGAGGACTTCTAGTCTTTAATCTTGATGGTTCTATTTTATTTGAAGTTTCATCTGATGCTTTAGGGTGGGCTCTTGCATCTCCTTCGGTAGGGGATGTAGATAATGATGGTTATGATGAAATTGTTTTGGGGGCTATTGGGGGAAATAAAGGAGTGTATGTTGTGGATAATGATGGTTCTATTTTGGATGGTTGGCCGAAAGCTTTTGGAGAAGCAGTCTATTCTTCAGCTTCTTTATTGGACATTGAAGGAGATGGTTTTTTGGAGATTTTTGTTTCAAGCTATTACTCTCAAAAAGGAAATTTCTACCTGTTTAATTATCTTGGAGAATCGCTTGAAGGTTGGCCAATAAAAAATTTGGGCTTTTTTGGGATTAGATCCCCTTTGATTGCGGATTTTTCTGGTTCTTCTTCAAAAGAGGTTTTCGGTATTGCTGGAATATTTGCAGGAGGAGATGGAAATAGCGTTTTGTATTCTTGGGACTTGTCTGGAGTTCCTCCATCTAAAAATTTTGATTCTTTTGTATCATTTGGTTCTCCTGTAATAAGTGATATTGATAATGATGGGTTTGCAGATTTGGTTATTGGGCGTAGTTGTATTGATTGTACTGAGAATACTATTTTTGTATTTAATCTTGATACCCCCTATGACGAAAATTCTTTGAAGTGGCCAATGTATCAGCACGACCCACAACGTACAGGAAATTATAATCTTAATAATTTGAATCAAACTATGCCTCCAATAGAAAAACCACAATCAAAAATAGTCAATAATAATAACGAAAGTGTTTCAGGAAACCTCTTGATGATTCTACAAAAGAAATCAGGGGATTATTGGTTAAATGAAACTATTGTTACAAATCAATCAATTACAATTCCTGCGAATGATTTAATTAAATTAGATATTGGAGAGAATTATGGATGGAATTTAAAAAATGTTTCTGCTTCATCTTCGGGAGATTACAGAGTTTATGTTTTATTTGAAACAAGCGACGGGCAAAAATTTGAAACCAACTGGGAGTTTAGAGTTGAATGAAAGCATTAAATAAAAAGAAAATATTTTTATTATTTGGAATTTTAATTATTGTTTTGGTTGTTTTTACTTTATTTTTTAATTTTTTATTTAATTCCAAAAAAATAAATTTTTTAGAAGATAAAAATTATTGCACTTTTGAACAAAAAAATGCAGATGTTTGTGCAGATTTTTATGAGCCTGTTTGGGGATATTTTTTAGAAAATTGTGATTCTTTAGATTGCAAAAAAACTTTTTCTAATTCGTGTTTTGCTTGTATGGACGAAAATGTCTTATTTTCATTTTAATAAAAATTTTTTTTGGAAATTTACACCAAAAAGAAAGCATAAGCCATTCCCAGAAGAGTTAAAATAGCTAGGACATTCCAAAGTGCCAAATTTCCAAAGAAGATTTTATTTCCGTCGAGGTCTGAAATTGGGATCATATTAAAGAAAGCCAGCCAAATGTTTATTTTTGAAAAAAGCGGGAAGCCAATGAAATATCCGGCTATTGCGAGGATGAGATTTATTATCACTCCAAATGCTGCGATGTAACCGATGTGGTCTTCTGTCATTTCAGAGAACGAATAATATCCGTGTCGTTTTGCAACACGCCAGGGTTTTGGTTTTACATCAAAGACCAACGACGCCATCCAGACAAAACCATTCAAAGGCCATAAAACTATTTTTGAAAGCAAAGGAATTATCAAACCTGCTGGAAAAGAGCGTTTGAATTTTTGTTTTTTTGTATAACCATAACGTTTGAATTCCCATAGTTTTATTTCAATGTCTGATTCAAAAAAATATCCTGCAACTTTTTTTGCAAGCGCATTTGCTAGAAGTGCAATAAAAACTCCGAGGAGAGTATAAAGAAAGTAGTTTGTTGTTTTTGCAAGAGTTATAGCAAATGCCAAAAATACAGACACAATTAAAATTATTCCAATTTCTTTTTTATTAAACATATTAAATCAAGTTAAGGAATTTTTATAAAGTTTGTTATGTTTGAGGTTTTATGGTTTTGGAAGTTGTTTATTCAAAGGGTTCGGAAAAATTAGCAGAAGAAATTGAACGGAGAGAATTGGAGAGAAGGTTTTATGCTCTTTCTGATCATTTGGTTTTTGAAGAAGAAAGAAGTTCTAATAAAAAATATGAAAATTTGAAAGTTAAAAAAGGCGGGAAATATTTTTCTGGGATTAATGATATAACAAGATAGATTATTGATATGGAAAATCTTTTTGAAAGTTTGTTTTATATACTAAATTATATTCTGGAAAGTTAGTGTTTATGTGACGAAATATTTATAAACAAGTTTGTTATCTTTTTGTTATGAGAATAAAAAAGATTTCAGAGATTATTGGAATGAGAGTTTATACTGATTCTGGGGATTACTTTGGCGAGGTTGAAGAAGCGAATCTTTGTGAGAACAAAGTTGATGGATGGAGAATAAAAGTGGGGGGAAGTGTGCTGGGTTTGATTGGTGGCGCGCGAGGTGTTATAATTCCGCATAATTTTGTTAAGGCAATTGGAGATGTTTTTATGATAAATAAGGCGGCTTTGCCGAGTCAGGAATCTGGGCTTGATGAAGTTCCTGATGAAATGTTATAAAATAAAAGAGGTAAAATAAATAATGGCGACAATTTTTCAATCAGACCTGGCGGTAAAATTCATTTATCCGTTTTTGCTAATATTTTTTATTATATTTGCAATTCTTGAAAAAACACAGGTTTTTGGTGAGGCAAAAAAACAACTGAATGCTTTGGTTGCAGGAATTATTGCTTTGATTTTTGTTACTGCTGTTACCCCAAAATTAATTGTTGGTGATTTGATTTTGTATTTGAGCATTGCTTTGATTTTGATTTTTGTAGTTTTGCTTCTTTGGGGATTTGCATCTGGAAGCGGATTGAAAGAAGGAATATTTGGAGGCAATAAAGTTCTTCCATGGATTATAGGAATTGTAATTGTTTTAGGGGCTTTAATTGTTTTGTCTATTTCAGCAGGGATTGATTTTGGATTTTTAGATAAATTGTTTCATTCAAGCTGGAGCAAGTCACTTTGGACAAATGTTTTGTTTTTGGTTTTGATTGCTGTTGCTGTTGCTGTTGCAATAAAATCCTCTGGTGTAGGGGGTAAATCCGAATAAGGTTAAATTATTTAAATGAAGTTTACTAAATAAAAACATGATGGAGGGGTTGATAAATTTGGTTTCTTATGGAAGCTTTGGAAGCGGGACTATTGGAAATATTCTTGCACAATGGCAGGCAGCTGGAATTTTTGATTATGCTTTGCCGTTTCTTTTGATTTTTGCTTTGGTGTTTGCAATTTTGAGTTTTATTCCAATTTTTAAAGACAATAAAGGAATTAATGCTGTGATTTCTTTAGTTACTGCGTTGATGGCTTTGCAGTTTGGAATTGTTTCAATATTTTTTGCAGAAATTTTTCCGAGATTAGGAGTTGCACTTTCAATTGTGTTGGTATTGATTATTTTACTTGGATTGCTTGTGCAGGATAAAGAAAAAGGAAACCAAATTATAAAATGGATGCTTGGAATTTCAGTTATAATTATAGCAATAGTTGTTATTTCAGGTTCTTTGAATAGTTTTGGATTTGGTTTTGGAGGAGGACAATTTTGGTATTTTGTCAGGGCTAATGCTGCTGCAGTTATTGGAGTTATTTTAGTTGTAGGTGCAATTATTGCAATTATTGTTGCTTCTAAACCACAGACAAAAATGGAAGGTGCTAAATTAGATATTGGTCCTTTGTTCGGCAAAGGAAGTTGATTAATTTTTAGATAATTAAAATTATTTTTTATGTTTTTTATGTTCAGGAGATTTATGTTTTGCTTCTGCTAATTCAGGAAGAACTTTGCTAAATGATTCCTGCATCATTGACATTTCTTTTTTTACATTGTTAAGATTTTCACCATAAGTACCGACTTTGTCAAGGATTTTTATCTGGAGGTTGTCAATTATTTTTTCCATTCTTCTTATTCTTTCTGTGTTATTTTCTATTTTGTTTTCTGCAAGTGTTGCGAATTCACTTAACATTTCCATTTGCTTTTGAAAATCCTTTGTTTTTTCTGAAAAGA
>Ga0315544_1002792_pt1 | contig 12033 bp, 13 predicted proteins | sample SalMarSW160130MG_2_FD_202543 | JGI IMG/M metagenome (GOLD analysis project Ga0315544, IMG submission 202543) | Salt marsh sediment microbial communities from the Plum Island Ecosystem LTER, Massachusetts, United States - Salt Marsh Sediment SW1601-130 ... | reverse complement strand
GACCATCGTTGTCAAATACTTCAAGATGACCAATTTCGTCAAAGGTCTGCGGGTCCAAGAAATGTAATGTTGACGTACCATCGCTCATGATTAAGCGCGTTCCATCATGCGTAATGCCCCAGCCTTCAGTTGAATAATCGAACTGTTGTAGTAACTCAAAACTGTTTTTGTCATAGACAAACCCAACATTGGATTGCCAGGTTAGCTGGATAATCTCATTTCCATAAATGGTTATGCCTTCACCGAAGAACTGATCTGGTAGTTCACGAATTTGTAGAATAGCTCCGGTTTCTAGTTCCACCCTACGCAGTGTGGAGCGTTCCAAACGCCCCGTTCCTTCATATAGAAAACCATCCTTGAAAACCAATCCTTGGGTGAAAGCATCGGGATCATGGGGATAGGTATTGACTATGTTATAGGAATAGACTGGAATGACATCTGAATTGCTAGGGATTAAACACCCCTGAAGATTTAAGCAAGAGAGCACGAGAACTGCTCCTGCCAGTGCCAAGAGCCCCACGATGGATATCCTGAAGAGACGTCTCATGAAGATTACCCTACGCACAAGCTCCCTGATATTATGAAGGTACACTTCCCGTTTAAGCAGCAGGCTGGGAATACTCTGGAATCTAATCCTTCTTCTCAGGAGAATCTGGTAACGGATTGCCAAAATATACTTTAGTGTGAGGCCAGGGTATTTCTATACCCTCGGCATCAAAGGCTTTCTTGAGGCGCAGCCTCAATTCCCCCATCACTCCCCACTGCTGCATGGGTTTAACATCCCCGAGAATCTTGATATCTATTCCAGAGTCGCCCAAATTATCAACCCTCAGTGCCTGGGGAGGACTCTTGATTACGTCACGCCATTTTTCATCCTCAGCGAGTTCCTTGCCGACCCGGTTTATCACGCTTATGGCGTGGTCGAGGTCGGTGCCGTAGCCCACCGAGACATTGAGATTGACCCTGGCAAAGTGTCTGGTAAAGTTACTGGCTGTCTTAATCTCGCCATTGGGCACATGATGGACTACGCCATCCAGGTCACGGAGCACAGTCTTTCTCAGAGTTACGTATTCCACCAGCCCACCAATATCGGCTACTCTAACCACATCACCCACCCTGTACTGGTTTTCCAGGATGATGAATATGCCAGCAATGAGGTCCCTTATCAAGTACTGAGCACCGAAGCCTAAGGCTACGCCGGCGATGCCGAAGCCAGCCAGGACTGGCGCGATAGCTACTCCCACCTCATCCAGGATCATTATTATGACAACTATGATAATTAATACCCGCCCCATGCCCCTGAAGATAGACAGAAGGGTATCCGTCCTTTTCTTTAACCCCTCTTCGCTTTCTTCGTACCCGGTCTGGGCTACCGTCCGGCGCACAATAGGCGGGAGAAACTTCTTTAAGAGGAACCACAGCACAACTCCCACCACCACTATGATAAGGATGGGGATGCCATGGTTTATCAACCAGTTGGTTACAGTAGCCCAGCTTAATTCTGGCATTTGCTACCTCCGTTGTTCACACTTTCTGTACAGATTGACTCTATATTATTCTAAACATAATCGAGGCCGCTGTATAGCTTCTCTGCTTTTATCAAGGCCGGTTCAGCAATATACTTCCCGCCGACGACTTACTTGGGAAAAGCAGAGTTGCTTCCGAAGCGGAAAATCCGAACTTCTGTCGATCTCTGGCTTATCTCCGGTTTGACAGTGAAGAAAGGTGCTGCTATCTCCGACCTACAGATCGCAAGAACTCGTCTTCTTCAATTTCAAGCCGCTTGAGAATGTCGGAAAATAAGTAGGGGCTAATGGTTTTGGCCGGATGAATCGGGATAGGAGCCCTGCGACAATCTTCATGGTGAAATATAGCGTGACTACCCTTTTGGCGAATTCTTTCAAACCCCAGTGCTTGAAGACCCTTAATCACTTCTCTAGCTCTAAGGGGAGGCAGCCTTGTCATATGGCCACAGTGACCTTCTTTATGTCAAGTTCCTCCGGGATTTCCTCACCCCGCTCCTTTCGACATTCAAGGCAAAGCTCAAGCACTTCCTTGATATTAGCCAGACACTCCTCGGATGTTTCACCCTGAGCCTGCGCTTCTGGAAGCAAAGGACAACTGGCTATATAGAATCCATCAGGTGCCTTTCTCATGATAACGGTGTATTCCATTCCTATTTCCTCTTGCTTTGATTATAGCACAGTGCAGGAGGAAAGCACTTGCCCCGGGCATGGGGAGAATCCGAACTTTTGTGGAGGTGTGGTTCATTGTGGCTCCGTATAGCACCAAAGTGCTTTGAGCTTAGCTGCACAGCTTTCACAGAAACTCTTTGACGGACATTCCCATTTCATGACACAATCGGGACTTTTCTGACAATGTGAACCTATTCCTAACATATGCCCCATTTCGTGTATTACTGCCTCTTCGCGCGCAAAGCGTAATATTACTAGCCCATCTGGCTCTCCTACCCCATATATTGCTTTCGGGTCGGTGAACTTATATTCAGATGGGTTTACCTTCACAACAACAGCCGGACGTAGGCTGAGATCGTCCTTTCTCCGTTTATTAAGGTCAGCGAGCGCAGAATCACTGTCTAACTGGTTGGCAGACAAAGAACTCTGGAGCACTTCCCGTATTGACCTTGTCAAATGACTACCGCTTGCCACAACTTCCACCCCAAAAGACAAGCCAAACTGGTCTAGCAGCCCTCGTATGTAAGTTGCTATTTGCTGCTTTTCACTCTCAGACACTTCCCCGACCCCAATTATCAAGATTTTATTTTCATCTTCCCACTTGAAGCGTGGCCTTGTTCCCCAACCTTCGTATTTCCTTCGTATAGACATTGTATAGTCCTTTCTTTCCCCAGAGAATGAAAACCACTCCCCACGTGAAGGGAAAATCCGAACTTCATTCGAAATATGCTTTCTACTAAAATTCCACAGACACAGTAGGAAAATCTATAAAATAAGCGTTCCAAGACAATTGCCCTAGAGAGTCCATGTGCATCTTAATTCTAAAATCCAACTGTTCTCTAATCATCCACTTCTTATCTTCTTCGTCAAGTTCGAGGCCACCTCCCACTACTAGCGTTCCGCTGAACCATTTCCCCGAACCCTTACGCGGGTAGAAGCCCATTGACTTAATGCCTGGATAAATATAGCGATACTCGCCGTTTGGATAATCTCCTATCACTTTAACCGTAGGTATTTCTCTGTAAGTAATGACTTTATGGTGGTCGTGCTCGTCAGTATAGAGTGCAAAAACAATGGGCTTTTTTAGGCTTCCCTGTTTCAGTCTGGTCTTTACAATTTGCTGCATTTCCTCCCAAAGTATATGTGACATTTGTATTGCTTCTGCCATTTTTGTTTCTCCTTTCACTGTGTTAAGCCCAAGTTCGGACAGTTTTGAATCGGTCAAATTCGGAAAATAAGTACTTGCTCCCCTCGCGGGGGGAAATTCCGAACCTTTGTGCACGTGCGGTTTGTCGCCGTAATGGCACAAGGCAACCCATTATCCTGTAGGAAATGTAGTTTTGTTTACTTTCTGGCTACCCGAGATGCTCTATTAATGGCATCCAAGCATTCCCTGAAGAATCTATGAATCTCTTCAAACTGTTGTTCTTTTCCCAAGTGAAAAAAGGAATTATCCAATTGTTTGCCCCAACTGTAATAGGCTTTCCTTCCGGAACCACCGTTGGGGTATACGTCAGGTTCAACCCCTTCGATATTTAAGCTATCCTTATACTTGACCCTTTTTCTACTTCGTCCTTCATCAAATTCAAAATACAGCTTGTCTGGATCCTCAAAGTAGACGCCAGTTAGGAATGCCTTATCCTTACTTCGCCAGCCTGCGAAGCCTGGAAGAATGTACTCCTTACACTCTTGCTTCAGGGCCTTCTCAGTTGCTCCTTTAGCCATCTGCCATAAATTGTAAAAAGCCCGTACACCTTTGGAATAAACGCCGGCAACTTTCTCAAACATCAGTATACCTTCCTACTTTAAGTACTTCTTAAATTCCCCTAAGATGTACTCGTTTACTTTGCACAATATATCCAAAGAATCAAGTTTACGATAAATGTCTGCCCAACGTGTCTTACACTTACTATGTGGTACGCTGGTCGCTTCAGGAAATTTGGTCAACAGACCCAATCTTCTGTACCGGACTTTGGTTCCCCTCCGTAACAGTCTTTTGTAGTTCTGGAGTTGTATGTCCTCAGCCCTCTTGTTCCATTTAACCTCTATAAACACTTTCGCATTGTGCCCTTTAATAGTAATGTCCGGCTTCAGTCCTGTCCCCAGAACAGCCTTATGTGGCTCAATCGAGGGGCTTTCGTCATCCGGAAACAGGTTATCATCACCGCACAACACTCCCAAAAGTTCTAGAGCAGCTGATTTGTCGTGACGAAGCATTCTATTCAGAATGAAAACGAAACATTGTGTAAGGTAGTTTTCTTTCTTCTCATTCTCGTCTTCGCCAGCGCTGTATTTATACAAGGTGGCGAAAAGGCTGTCGTTCACTCCAAGACCTCCCTATTTCTATTGCTTCCAGTAATTCGTCAAACCTGAATGCGGCTCACCTGTATCCGTCATATTCGTAGAAAGCAAGTTCGCCCTCTGAGGAAGATTCGAACTACATACACCCTTCTACCCCTCGATGACCTCTTTGGTGCTGGGGACTCTGCCCAAGATACGGTCGTCAATGCGGGTGGCTGAGTCCAGGGCTCGGGCCAGGGCTTTGAATAGGGCTTCGGCTTTGTGGTGGTCGTTGATGCCGCTGAGTACCTTGGCGTGGAGGTTAATTTTGGCTTCGGAGGCAAGTGAGACCAGGAAATGGCGGACTAAATCAGCTTCCAGGTCGCCTATACTGGCTTCGTTGAAGTCTGCCTCAATTGTGCTGTAGACTCTGCCCCCGATATCCACTGCTACCTCTGCCAGAGCTTCATCCATAGGCACGATAGCATCTGCCATGCGCACAATGCCCTGCTTTTTCCCAAGTGCCTGGTTAAAAGCCTTGCCCAGGGAGATAGCTACATCTTCAACTACATGGTGCTGGTCGGGACCCGAGGCTGAGATTTTTATGTCAAATACTCCATGCTGGGCTAGCTGGGTAAGGAGGTGGTCGAACATCCTTATGCCGGTGGTGATTTGAAATTGTCCGTTGCCGTCAATGTTTAGCTCCACCCTGACAGTCGTCTCGGCAGTCTCACGAACTACTTTTGCTTTTCTTTCAGCCATGTTTAACCTCCAATATTTTATTCGATGCCCACCTCCACGCTCTCCATAACCCTCTCCCGTCAAGGGAGAGGGAGACGATTAAGATTGCTTCGCTTCGCTTGTAATGACAGGTAGGGTTTCAAGTGCGTCAATTAAAGCATCGGTATCCTCAGGCCTGCCCACGCTAATTCGCAGGCAATCTTTCAGTCTAGAAGTATCAAAATAGCGTACAAAGATGCCTTTCTTCCGCAGTTGTTGCCAGATTCCTTTGGCGGGAGATTGCTTCGCTTCGCTGGCAATGACAGCGGGCCCGGGACGATAGCTCAGGGAGCAAAGAATAAAATTAGCCTGGGAAGGATAAGGCTTTAGCCAACCCAGTTCCTTCAGTTTCCCGAACAGCCGCTCCCGTTCCGTAACTATCCTGGCAACATTGCTACGAAGATACTCTATGTCGGCCAGGGAAGCCAGCACAGCAGCCTGGGCTGCGGCATTAGCATTATAGGGCTGCTTAATCTTCATCAGATAATTGGCAATGTCCACGGGGAAGAAGCCGTAGCCTATCCGTAAGCCAGCTAACCCGGCCCACTTGCTGAAGGTGCGTAGGACCATCAAGTTGGGGTAAGAGGGCGCCAGGTTGGCCACGGTCACATTATTACTGAATTCAAAATAGGCTTCGTCCACGACAACAATCTTCCCTGTATCAACAAGCTCCATGATTTCCTTCTTGGTGGCGGTATTGCCAGTGGGATTATTGGGCGAGGCCACAAAGATGACCTTTGCTTTCGTAGTCAAGGCTTTCCTGATACCAGCCATATCAAGGGCAAAATCCTCAGTTCGGGGCACATCAACCACCCGACCCCCACAAATATTCGTGCTAAAGGGATACATGCCAAATGTCGGTGGACAATTGACAACCTCGTCACCGGGCTTAAGGAAGAGCCTGAGAATAAGGTCAATAAGGTCATCGCTGCCCATACCGCAAACAATGTGCTGGCGTCCCAGGCCAGTATGTTTCTCTAAAGCCTTCCGCAGCTCCCTCTGCTCCGGGTCGGGATAATTGTGATAATAGGGATAGGTGGCCAGGGCTTGGTAGACTTTGGGAGAGCAGCCATAGGGATTCTCGTTGCCATCGAGCTTTGCTATTTTGCCCACAGGCATCTCGGCTCGTCGGCTCAAGACTTCCGTAGGCTCGATAGGGGTGTAACTCTTCATGGTCACGAGCTCAGGCCTTATAAGTTTTTCGATGTTCATTTCAACTAAAACCAAAAGTCAAAAATAAGAAATCAAAGTGACAAGTCAAAATGCAAAACTTTTTTATTTTTGCTCTGTATTTTTGCATTTTGCATTTTAATCTTTTATTTAGCCCTCGTCCTTCTTTCTATCGCCTGAGCGTGGGCATCGAGCCCTTCAGCTTTGGCTATCTCTACAGCAGGCTGGCTCAGTTTTCGCATGGCAGGCTTATCCAAAGCGATGATATTGGTAACCTTCAAGAAGTCGGCGACACCCAGAGGAGAACCGAAGCGAGCGCTGCCTCCGGTGGGCAAGACATGGCTGGGACCGGCAACATAATCACCGAGAACGACAGGCGAGTTCTCGCCTACGAAAATACAGCCGGCATTGCGAATTTTACGGGCCACAGCCGAGGCCTTGGATGCCATAATGGAGAGGTGCTCAGGGGCGAAGAGGTTGACCAACTCTACTGCCTGAGCCATGTCGTCAACCAGCACAAGCATTCCTGCATCACTGGCTTTCTTAATAGTCGAGCGCCGCTTTAATTTCCTCAGTTGTATCTCAATTTCCTTGTCTACTCGGTTAGCCAGGTCGGCTGAGGTGGTGATTAGGACTACTGAAGCCAGGGGGTCATGTTCGGCCTGTGCCAGGAGGTCCGCGGCACAAAAGGCGGGTTTAGCTTTCTCGTCGGCGACAATTACTATCTCGCTGGGACCTTCAAGACCATCAATATCCACCGTGCCGTAAACCATTTTCTTGGCCAGGGTCACGAAAATGTTCCCGGGACCGCAAATCTTATCCACTCTGGGTATTGATTCGGTACCAAAAGCCAGTGCGGCAATTGCCTGAGCACCGCCAGCCTTAAAAATACGGTTGACCTTAGCAATATCGGCAGCAACCAACGTTGGGGCAGGAATTCTGCCATCCTTACCAGGCGGCGAGACCATAATGATATCCTCAACACCGGCCACTCTGGCCGGTATGGCCATCATCAAGACCGTAGACGGGTAGGCAGCACTGCCGCCAGGCACATACAAGCCAACCCTTTGTAAGGGCAGAATCTGTTGCCCTAGGTGCCTGTCAATAGGAATTAGGCCAGTTCTATGTTCGCAGGCAGCATGGAAGTCTCGTATTCTGCCAGCCGCGAAATCGAGAGCGGACATCACCTCCTTATTTATTCTGCTATGAGCGGCGACAACTTCTCGTCTATCTACTTCCAGGGAATCCAGTCGCACTCCATCCAGTTTTTCCGTGTAATCAAAGAGGGCTTTATCACCTTTGTCCCGAACATCGCCGATAATACGGTCAACCGCCTTTTGAACTGACAGAAAGACTCGCTTTGTTTGCGGTGCTAGCCCTTGTGAGGTGGTGAAAGGTTCCCAGAAGTTTTCCCTGGCCAGCAATTGTCTTGCTTTATTGAAACCTTTGACTCTTCTCATAATAGCCCCGCTCGTAATTTTTGCGTCAGAAACTTGATTTTCTCTTTTTTATGGGAAGATGCCAGACTATTCTTGTTGGCAATCAGGCAAGCCGAGGATTGAAAGAGGACATCAAGGATTTTTAATTTGTGCTGCTGGAGAGTCTTCCCTGTCTGAGTGTTGTCAATAAGCATGTCGGCATCCTCGGGCAAAAAAGCCTCGCTCGCCCCCCAGGTTGGAATCAGTCTGTATGGGTTAATGCGATTGTCGCGGATGTACCTGTCAGCAACATTTATATATTCCGAGGCCACTTTTGGAGAAGCAAGTTTGCCGCTCTGAACAAGCAACCTCAAGTCATCAATATTATCCGCGGGCATGTCCTGGCTCACGGCAGCGACGATTTCGACGGTCCCAAATCCGAGAGCAAACAATCTCTTCACCGGGCTTGAGGGAAAGCGATAGAGGTGTTCTCGCAGCCAATCCTCACCGGTTATGGCCAGGTCGAAATTGCCGTTCGCCACCTGCAGAGGCATATCCTGAGGCCTGATTACTTTAATGCCCAGCCAATCTAAATCAGCAGAAGGACGACGACTCACTAGCTCTTCAGAATATCCCTGAAGTACCAGCCCGGCTTGCTTCAAAAACTGCGCAGTAGGTTCTTGTTGGTGTCCATCGGGCAAAGCCAGATTGATTTTCTTTGCCGGCCTCAAGGGGCAAGTAATCTTCAGTTCGTTACAGATAACAGGCTCCTGTTCTGTTGATGTCTGAGACCCGGCGCCAAGCTTGGAGTCAAAACACATCAATATCTGGCTCAAATCCTTGTTCTCCAGGCTTTTCCGATTAGCTACCAGATAGGAAGCAACGGGGAGTAACCTTTTGAGGGGAATTAAGCCTTGAGTTGCTATATGCGCTCCACTCTTTCCCCAGAGCACCGCCAGGTCAGCGTTTTCCGGGGGATAAGCTTCAGCAGCTCCCCACACCGGGAAGATCCTGAACCTCTTCACCCTAAGATCTAAAGCAAAAGCCTCAGACAGATTAGGATACTCGCTTACTATACGACAGTCACCTCTTCGGGCTGATAGTTCATTGAGGCTGGTGATCCCCCCTTGAGCACTGGCAACCACATGAATGTCGCCTTCGCCATAATTCAGGCTCGCTATTTTTACCAGAGCCCCTGCGCGATATTTCACCAGATATTCCTCAATCCAATCCGAACCACAAATACCCAGGTCGTAATTTCCGACGGCCACCTGTATGGGAATATCCTTTTCCTGAAGTATTTTAGCGGCAAGGCTGGGAAACCTAGTCGAGTGAATCCGATATTGTTTTGTTTTGGCGCTATAACCTTCGAATCCCAGATCTAGCTCATCAAGTAAGCTAGCTGTCGGCGATAGAAACCTGCCTTTAGGGAGCGCAAATTTGATGTAGCCGTCTCGGTAGTCCTTCATCCTTCACTTACCACTTCAAGAATCTCTGCCACAGAAGCTACCTCTCGTCGCCGCTTCTGTATGCAATCCTTGAGCACAAATCGAGAGGGCTTCTTAGCCAAGACCAGGATGACCCACCGGAAACTGGATTCTTCTCGGTCTATGAAGTCAATCTCTGTCGGGTATCCGGCGTCGCGAAGCGATTCTGCCACAGCAAAGCACGTTTTTACTATTTCCGGTGTAAATCCCTTACCTTTAACCGAGATTCCAGATTTACCCTTTTTCTCTTTCTCCAGTGGCAGTAGTTGCATCATAGGGTCCACATATAGAGCGAATCCGCAGGCGGGCATGTCTCTTCCATTCATAAGGGGCACAAGCTTATCATATCTTCCGCCACCACCTATCTTTTCCCCAGCAGCCAGTAACTGAAAACAGATTCCAGTATAGTACTCAAAACCATGCATTGCTGCGACATCGATTTCATAGCTGCAACCCAGGTTATCCAACAATGTGGTAACGGTCAGGAAGTCCTCCAGGCTGGACTTGAAGTCGGGCGAAGCTTTCGGGAATGAAGCTCTTACATTGCGTAGAAAGCTGCTTGATTTCCCCTTAAGACCCAATAACGCACCCATAAGCCTTTCGATTTCGGGGTCAGTGGATTTTGCATCGGTTAATGCCCGCCAATCTCCCTCCAAAATGCGGTCCGTTATCTTGGCTTCCTCAGCGCGGCCGAGCTTAAATTCTTTGAGCAACGCCCCCACCAAGCCGGCATGAGACAGTTGCAGCTTGACATCTTTCATGCCAAGCTTGCCGACAATGTCTTCAGCAAGCAGAATTATCTCCACATCCGGAGCAAATTTGGCACCACCGAAAAACTCTGCGCCGCATTGCCATCGTTCCCTGCTCTTTCTGCCGGTTCCCTCGAAAGTGAAGATATTGGTCACATAGAAAAGCCTGACTGATTCCTGTCCACTTAGATTGTCTATGTAGAGTCTGGCTACAGGAATAGTGCCGTCTGGCCTCAAGACAACCCGCTCGCCACTCCAGCCATCCCAATCAAGAAAAGAATATACCTTGCTTAACATGCCCGGAGTGAGTGTCCCCGTAGCCGTAAACAGATAGAGATACTCCAAGGTTGGCGTCCTGACTTCCTGGTAGCCCCAGTTACGACAACAACTCCGGAAGACATCTTCAATACGGCGAAAGCGGGGCATGTCCCCGGGGAGCAAGTCTTGCATTCCCTTACATTTTTGATTCTTCATACTTGGGGTATTCTACACTAAGCTGTTCGCAGCTTCAACGATAAACCACAAGTTCTTTGTTGCTTTTGATTACTTAGTTTATAATTAACACGGGGATACTGTTAGATGTTTAGAACTGGACTCAGGGTTTTCTTCATCGCGTGGCTTGTGATGCCCCTGGTTGCCGGTTTAGGAGGCAGCCTGCTGGCCGGCGCCGACCCTACTACTGTGGAAATCCTCACCGTGGATGGCTCAATTGTGCCCGTGATAGCTGACTATATCGACCGGGGTATCGGCCAGGCGGAGGAGAATGGCGCTAGTGTCTGCATAATTGAGCTAGATACCCCTGGTGGGCTTCTGGACTCGACCGAGAAGATAGTCCAGAGGATTATGAATGCCAAGGTGCCCATCGTGGTTTACGTCTCACCCAAAGGCGCCTGGGCTGCCTCAGCGGGAACCTTCATTACTCTATCTGGTCATATAGCAGCCATGACGCCGGGCACGACTATCGGCGCTGCTCATCCTGTATCTGCTGGGGGTGAGGAAATACCGGAAGACCAGATGAAAAAAATAGTCGAGTTCTCGGCTAAATGGATGAGGACTATAGCTGAAGAACGCGGCCGCAATATGGAAGAGGCTGAGTTAGCAGTTACACAAAGCAAATCATTCACGGATGTTGATGCGCTGGAGAATAACCTTATCGACCTGCGAGCTGAGAATCTGGCAGACCTTATTTCCCAAATCAATGGCTGGAATGTCACTTTAGCCAGCGGCGAGGAAGTCATTCTTGATACTACGAGCTACGGTTCAACCAGGAATGAAATGAATGCCGTTGAGAAATTTCTGCAAACCCTCAGCGACCCGAACATTGCCTATATCCTGTTTACCCTGGCTACCATAGGGTTAATTACTGAGATTTCCAACCCGGGGATGGTTTTCCCCGGGGTGGCTGGCGGCATCAGCTTGCTCCTGGCGTTTTACTCCCTGGGCGTGCTTAATGCTTACTGGGGAGGCATAGCACTTATTTTACTTGCCGTGGGACTTTTTATCGCCGAGTACTTAACTACTAGTTTTGGGTTATTGACTGCCGGAGGTATAGCTTCGCTGGTTATAGGCTCGTTGATATTATTCAGCTATAGCCCGGGGATAGAGGTAGATAAGAGGCTAATTGCCGGAGTTGCAGTAGGCTTTACCGCCTTTGCTGTCTTTGTCATCGGTGCCATTGTCCGCGGGCAAAGACGACGCAAGGCCACCGGGGCTGAGGGAATGATCGGGGAAAAAGCCATAGCCAAAACACCCCTTGACCCTACGGGCACAGTTCTCGCCCAGGGAGAACTATGGACGGCGGCATCGGAAGGCGGCAGAGTAGCACCAGGTGAGGAGGTGATAATAACCAAAGTGGAAGCATTGAAATTATGGGTGACAAAGAAATTAAAGGAATAGGAAGGTAACATTTATGGATTTTATGGATTTTATGGATTTCGAAATGACTGGCCCAATC
>Ga0315544_1002791_pt1 | contig 12033 bp, 9 predicted proteins | sample SalMarSW160130MG_2_FD_202543 | JGI IMG/M metagenome (GOLD analysis project Ga0315544, IMG submission 202543) | Salt marsh sediment microbial communities from the Plum Island Ecosystem LTER, Massachusetts, United States - Salt Marsh Sediment SW1601-130 ... | reverse complement strand
TTGCAGGGTTATTATAGTTTTGCCAGAAGCAAAAGGAAATGAGATTTAACACGAGATATCCTGATAATTTACTCAAGGCCGCACGAGTGCCCTGGTACAGGGGTGGCAGACGTATCACGTAGAGCCAAAAGTTCCGTTCTACCTTGACATCTCCGTAGCTAGAGCCTATATAATCAATTAAAAGATAAGGAGGTAAATTGCCATGATGGAATATCCGCTATTGCTGAAGTCTTTTCTGTTAAGGACAGCAAAATTTTTCCCAAAGAAAGAACTTGTCTCATTATATGTGAATGAGACCTTCCGCTATACCTATGCAGACTATTTTAAAAGGACATGTCAGTTAGCTCATGCGCTCGAATCACTGGGGATAAAAAGGGGAGACAGGGTAGCCAGCTTCGCCCTCAATGACCACCGACACATGGAACTCTACTTCGGCGTACCGTGTACAGGGGCTGTGCTCCATACTGTAAACCCAAGGCTTCCCCAGCATCATCTGGTCTATATAATAAACCATGCAGAGGACAAGGTTATGTTTATAGACAAGGACCTCCTATTCTTGATAGAGCCTATAAAGGACCAGTTGAAAACGGTCAAACACTTTGTCATCTTATCCCAGAGTAGTAAACTCCCCGAGACAAGTCTTTCACCCGTATGTTTATACGACGAGCTGATTTCGCAATTTCCTGAATTCTACGATTTCCCTGAAGACCTTGATGAGTGGGATCCTGCCTCTATCTGCTACACCTCTGCAACTACCGGTGATCCTAAGGGGGTTGTGTATACACACAGGGGACTTGTATTACACAGTTACGCAGTAGGCGTGACACTTGGCGGTTCAGAAGATGATTGTGCACTGCATATAGTTCCTATGTTCCACGCAAATGCCTGGGGTGGCCCTTTTGCAGCGATGCTGGCAGGATGCAAACAAGTTTTTCCAGGACGAGAAGTGCTGAACATGGAAAGGCTATGCAGGATAATAGCGGATGAAAAAGTGACCTTTACCGCAGGAGTGCCCACCATATGGATGATGCTTTATGACTACCTGGAAAAAGGTGGATGGCATGACTTTTCATCACTTAAGGCTATATACAGCGGAGGATCAGCCGTGCCGAGGTATCTTATGGAAGGATTGAACGAAAAATACAACTTCGCAATTGTGCAGGCATATGGAATGACCGAGACCGGACCACTTGCCAATGTAGCCTTACCGAAAAGCTACATGACTGACTGGCCTATAGAAAAACTCTATGACGTGAAATCCAGTGGAGGGCTTATTTGCGCGGGGCTTGAGGTAAAGCTAGTTAACGACAAGGGTGAAGAGGTCAAATCGGATGGCAAGGAATGGGGAGAGATCTTATTCAGGGGACCATGGGTTGCCAAAGAGTACTATAAGGACCCCGAGCGCTCCAAGGCTGCATTCGAAGGAGGATGGCTGCACTCTGGTGATATAGGTACCATCGATGAGGAGGGGTATGTGAGACTTGTGGATAGAACAAAGGATATGCTTAAGAGTGGAGGTGAGTGGATATCATCAGTTGACCTTGAAGATGCCATAATGTCTCATCCAAAGGTTCTGGAGGCTGCTGTCATCGGGATTCCACATCCTAAGTGGCAGGAGAGGCCACTGGCATGTGTGGTACCCGTACCGGGTGAGACTGTGACTGCGGATGAATTAAAAGAGTTTCTACGAGACAAGGTTAAGGTCTCATGGTGGATACCGGATGAATTTGTGTTCATGGATGGGATACCAAAGACAGGCATCGGGAAATTCGACAAGATAGACCTGAGGAAGATGTATGCTGCCGGTGAGTTAAAAGGATAGCTTTTTGCAGCAGAAAGCAGGTCAGATATTGAAGGTGGTGGCAGTACCTTGCCTCCTCATCGTTATACTCCCATTGCTCTTTGCCACCGCATTTGGTGTCGCGCCATCGCTGACTATGCAGGTGGTTGGCTCAACCTTTGTCCTGGAGTATCTTGCCATCCCACTGGGTATTGCCCTGAAGTTGCCACCTTTATGTGCCTTCTTCACGGTAGTCTCGGCAGGCATAGGCATATTCATCCTCGCGCTCGCCATATTCCACCTCCTTGGGGCACAGTCTCAAAGACTTGTCACTTTTCTGCTCAAATTTAGGGGCAAGGTATGGCGGTGGGAAAAGTATGGAACCTACGGCTTGATACCTGGTGCCACTATTCTTGGAGTCTATGGCTGTGCAGCACTGGTTTGGTTCCTCGGCTGGAATACAAGACGGTCAACGCTGTTCACCATCATAGGGTTTCTGCTCATCTCGGCTGTACTTCTATTCTCAAGCATCGGCATTCTCAAGATGATTTCGCCGGGTTGAGGGAACCAGGATAGCGTCGCTCACCAGCGGCGATTAAGGAGACGTCGGGAAAGTAACAAAACGCTAGCCTGTTAAATATTCACGGCAGAGGCTAAGTCAAGAAAACTTCTGGCGTCTATGGTTTCACAGCCAGGTATTGTAAATAGAGTAGCTTGCAGTTGATTTCGGTATCTTCAGCACCGCTGGGGCCATAAGCTTGCTTTATTGAGGCTCGCATTAGATTGTCATCAAAAATCGCCTTAGGGAATGCTTGCTGCAGCTTGGTAACCACAATGTTAAAGTTCGCCAGTGAGGAAGAAGCCATTTCGCCCTTTAAGAACGAATAATCCGCCTGATTGTGGATTATCTCCACCGCAGGCTCTGATGATTTCCGAGTGTAGAGTCTGGCAAAATATTTAGTGACTGTGGAGCTTTCCTTGACTTGTTTCTTTTCCGTACGCCATATGGGTATTCCACCAGTCAAAATGGTTCCGGTCAGGCTGAACTTCCTCTTGGTTTCAGTCTTTTCCTTGGTAACATAGCCCTCCTCTCTGCCCTTGATAATCAAGAAGACTTCCCTGGACTTCATCTCCCGTTTTTGCCCACCCCGGTCGTAGAACAGGACATATCCCTGTCCCACTTCCAGAGTATGTGCAATAAAACCTTCCGAAGAGCGGCAAAGCTCTGACCCGGTGCACAGAATCGGCACAAGCCCCAGGTCCCTTAGTCTCTGGGCGACGGATTCCGCGGTCTGCTTGCCTTCGTAATGGGCAACTATCTTAGGCACCTTCCCGGCAAGGAGAAGTCTTGTTCCGTAAGGCTCTTTCCCGATAATGGCGGCTACTTCAGTTATAACACCTGTCTCAGGGGCAACCAAAGGAACTAAAGCAAGATATACAATTCCCGATTTTTCCATGAAACCCTGCTTGCTTCGACTCCTATCATTGATGCCTTCTTTGGAGCTCCGTTTCCCTCAACTCACCGCGTTTAATTTTGCCGCTTATTGTCCCGGGAGGCATGTGCACATATTCTATTTCCCGGTGATACTTGTAAGACGACTCCGCAAACAACCCCGGTAGCTTTTCACGCACGTGGCTTCACGTTACTTCTCGTCCAATCCAATATCGTGTCAAGAGATGTGCCCGGCAAGAATATCTCTTTGACGCCTGCCTCTTTAAGCGCGGGAATATCTTCTTCGGGAATAATGCCGCCGCCAACAACCGTTATCTCCTCCGCTCCATCCTTCTTTAGTAGCTCGAGCACCCGTTTGAACAAAGTCATGTGAGCTCCGGACAAGCAGCTTAGCCCGATTAAATCAACGTCTTCCTGTAGAGCTGCAGCAACAATCTGTTCCGGCGTCTGATGCAAACCGGTATATACAACCTCAAATCCAGCATCGCTATAAGCTCGAGCTATAATCCTTGCCCCCCGGTCATGCCCATCAAGTCCAGGTTTGGCAACCAGAATTCGTAGCTTTTTCCTGAAGTTCATTTTCCCTGAACGAAACTAACTGTATCCTCCTGTTAATAGAATCCTGGGTCTCGATATTCCCCAAAAACCTCCCTCCACACATCACAAATTTCCTGCTCAGTACCATATTCCCTTACTACCTCTATCACATAAGGCATCAAGTTCTTATCGGTCTTAGAGGCAGCGCGAAGATCATTCAACTTTCGAATCACACTCCTGTTATCTCTCGTCCTTTTTACCTCGTTCAATCTGCCAATCTGCTCTTCCCCAAGTTCATCGCTTATTTTCAGTATTTCAGGAGGAGCCTCCCCCTCAACAACATACTTATTCACGCCCACTAGAACCTTCTCACCTTTGTCTATCTGCCGCTGGTAATGATAGGCAGCCTTGGCAATCTCCATCTGAGGAAATCCTTTATCAATAGCAGCAATCATGCCCCCCAGATCATCTATTTTATTAATGTACTGCCAAGCTTCCTCCTCTATCTGGTTAGTCAGAGACTCCACAAAATAGGAGCCAGCCAGCGGATCTATAGTGTCAGTGACCCCTATCTCATCACAGATGATCTGTTGGGTTCGCAAAGCGATCATGGCAGCAGACTCAGATGGCAAAGCTAGTGTCTCATCCAGAGAATTGGTATGCAGAGACTGTGTCCCTCCTAGAACTGCCGCTAGTGCCTCAGTTGCTGTCCTAACGACATTATTATAGGGCTGTTGTGCAGTCAACGAGCAACCTGCAGTCTGAGTATGAAATCTCATCCACCAGGAGCGCGGGTCTTTGGCTTTGAATCTGTCCCTCATAATCTTAGCCCACATCCTTCTAGCTGCCCTGAACTTAGCAATCTCCTCAAAGAAATCAAGGTGAGAATTGAAGAAAAATGACAGCCGAGGTGCGAAAGAGTCGACATCCAGCTTCTTCCTTTCAATAACATCCTGCACATACGCTATACCGTCAGCCAAAGTGAAGGCCAATTCCTGAACAGCAGTAGACCCGGCCTCCCGAATATGGTAACCACTGATGCTCACGGTATTCCACGTGGGAACATATTTAGTACCAAATTCAATAGTATCACTTATCAGCTTAACCGATGGCTCAGGCGGGAGCATGAACGTCTTCTGGGCAATGAATTCTTTTAGCATATCGTTTTGAATTGTCCCTCCAATCTTATCCCAGCTCACCCCACATTTTTCAGCCACAACTAGATACATCGCCCAGAGTATGGACGCCGGGGGATTGATAGTCATGGAGGTGGTAACACTATCAAGGGGAATCCTGTCGGTCAAAATCTGCAAATCCCGCAGCGTATCAATTGCCACACCACACTTCCCACACTCGCCCAGTGCTCGGGGCGAATCGGTATCATATCCCATCAACGTAGGAAAGTCGAAGGCAGTGCTCAGACCTGTTTCACCTTCTCTCAGTAACAGATGCCACCTCTTATTAGTATCCTCGGCACTTCCCAGACCCGAGAACATGCGCATTGTCCATTCTCTACCTCGATACATTGTGGGTTGGCATCCCCTGGTAAACGGAAACATGCCGGGATAGCCAATGTCTCTAGCAAAATCCAGGTCTTTAATGTCTTCCGGAGTATAAATCCTCTTTATCTCCAGGTCAGAAACTGTGGAGAACCTCTTTTTCCTTTCAGGTTTTTGCCTGAAGGTCTTTTGTACTTCTTTATCCCACTCTTTTCTACCCTTACGGACATGCCCTAAAGTTTCTTCTGTAAACATGACTTTCCCCTTCAATAATTACTTTGTCCGCTGGCTTCGAAGTCTATCCGAAGCCGTGACTCCCGCAGCAAGTTCAGGAAAGTATATAAAGTGTTGGCGGGACGAGTCAAACACGATGATGATAGCCAGGAGGACGATTTCTTATACAGCGCTATTTCAATCCCAGCTCTGAGGAGATATCGTTCATTGCCTTAATGCCCAGAGAGATGAATTCCTCGAGTTCAAGCCCGAGTTCCTGACATAAGGCGATTTGTTCTCGGTTAGCTCCGGCAGCAAATCTTGGCTGGTGGAAATGTTTCATTACTGACTTAGTGGTGAGTCCAGCCAACTTATCAGGACGAACTAAAGCGGAGGCAGTGATGAGTCCGGTGAGAGGATCAACACAGAAGAGCGCCTTATCAAGATTCGTTTTCCTGGGAATGCCATGAGCTTCATTATGGCACAATATAGCATGAGTCATTTCCACCGTAGCACCCAACTCGTTAGCAATATCCGCCCCCAGCTTACCGTGAGTATTCATGTCGCCTTCAACCAGTTCCATATCTATATCGTGCAGCAATCCAGTAAGTCCCCACTCCTCCTCATCCCCACCCAGCTTTTTTGCCATGGCTCTCATGATCGCTTCAGTAGCAAGCATATGTTTGACAGTGTTCTCATCTTGAATATTAGCTCTGACCGAATCCAGAATATCTTTTCTATTCATAGCTTGACTGAGGTTGCCCTAGCCTGCTCACGGTGATATCCCTGTGGTAATATACCACGAATATAATTTCCAGTAAAGGAGTCCTCTATCTTGGCTATTTCCTCTGGTGTGCCGGTAGCTACAATATAGCCTCCTTTATCACCAGCTCCGGGACCGAGGTCAATAACCCAGTCGGTGTTTTTGATTACATCCAGGTGGTGCTCAATAATAATGACCGTGTTGCCATAATCAACCAACCGCTGCAGCACTTGAAGAAGAGCGGCAACATCGGGGAAGGAAAGCCCGGTAGTTGGCTCATCAAGAATATAGAGTGTCTTGCCCGTGGAGCGGCGAGAGAGCTCAGTAGCCAACTTCACCCGCTGTGCCTCACCACCGGAAAGAGTAGGGGCTGGCTGCCCCAGACAAATATATCCCAGACCCACATCCCTGAGGGTTTCCAACTTCCGCTTAATCTGGGGGAAGTGGTCAAAAAACTCCAGAGCTTCGTCCACGGTCATCTCCAGAATTTCGGCAATGTTCTTTCCCTTGAATTTAATCTCCAGTGCCTCACGGTTATATCGTTTCCCCTTGCATACTTCGCAGGGGACGGAGACATCGGGAAGGAACTGCATCTCAATTCTCACATAGCCTGCCCCCTGACAGGCTTCACATCTCCCCCCTTTTACGTTGAACGAAAACCGCCCTGGTGGATAACCACGCACCCTTGCTTCAGGAACAGAGGCAAATAGTTCGCGAACAGGAGTAAATGTCCCGGTATAGGTAGCCGGATTACTTCGCGGCGTGCGTCCTATTGGTGACTGGTCAATGTTAATCACTTTATCAATATGCTCAATGCCAAGAATGGCATCACAACTGCCCGGTCTGTCTTTAGCACGGTAAAACAGCTGTGCCAGCTTCTTATATAACACCGCATCAATGAGAGTGCTCTTACCGCTTCCCGAAACGCCGGTGATGCAAACAAACTCGCCCAGAGGAATATGGACATCAATGCTTTTCAAGTTATTCTGTCTGGCTCCCTTAATCACCAGCTCCTTCCCTGAACCAGGACGCCTGCGCTGGGGCATGGGGATTTCCTTTACCTTGCTTAAATATTGCCCCGTTATCGATTCAGGACAGCTCATAATATCGCTGAGTTGTCCTGTAGCCACGATTTCCCCTCCCTGCCTCCCCGCTCCAGGTCCCATATCAATGATATGGTCGGCAGCTCTCATCATCGCCTCATCATGTTCCACAATAATCACGGTATTGCCCAGGTCCCTGAGACGCTTCAGCGTTGTTATTAAGCGAGAGCCGTCGGCAAGATGCAACCCTACTGTAGGCTCATCGCAGATATAGAGAACGCCGGTTAATCCACTGCCAATCTGTGTGGCCAGGCGAATTCTTTGCGCCTCACCGCCACTCAGCGTCGATGAAGCTCTGTCCAGAGTTAAATAGCCCAGACCGATATCAATGAGGAAATTTAACCGGGCATGAATCTCCTTGATGATTTGACGGGCTATGGTAAGCTCTCGCTGGGTAATCTCGTCCGGCAGTCTATCCACCCATTCCAGCGCCTGTGTAACAAACATGGCGGTGACATCCATGATGTTGTTCCCTATGACGGTGACCGCTAACGATTCCGGCTTCAACCTCTTTCCATGGCATGCCGGGCAAGGGGTGGATGACATGTACCTCTCAATAGCCGCCTTAACCCTATCGGATTCAGTCTCTTTGTAGCGACGCTCCAGATGAGGTATAACGCCTTCAAAGGTGGTGTAATAATGTCGGAAATGACCATAGTGGTCTTCATAAACTGCGGGAACAGTTTCGCCGCCATCACCATAAAGTATTAGCTGGAGCTGAGCTGGAGTTAGATTGTTAACCGGCGTCTGCAGTGAAAAGCCGTGGCGCTGAGCCAGAGTCTCCACGATGCTGCCATACCAGGTGCTTATTTGCCCATTTCGGCTCCATGGCTGGATAGCGCCTTCTGCCAGGCTCAGCCCTTTATCGGGAATGACAAAGCTGGGGTCAATTTCCAGGTTACAGCCCAGTCCAGTGCAGGCAGGACAGGCACCGTGAGGACTATTGAAGCTAAAAGTTCGTGGGGCAATTTCCCCCAGGCTGATGTTGCAATAGGCACAGGCGAAATGCTCCGAGAAAAGCAATTCCTCCCCATCGATAATGGAGATTAGCACTATGCCCAGGCCAAGCTTCACCGCTGTCTCAATGGAATCGGCCAGACGAGTAGCATTCTCCGTTCCACCTACCTGTAATCGGTCAACCACTACCTCAATGGAATGCTTTTTATACTTATCGAGCTGGAACTCCTCGGAAAGGTCATGAATTTCGCCATCAACCCTGACACGGACAAAGCCCGCTTTCTGTAAATCCCGCAATATCCCCTGGTGTTCCCCCTTACGGTCCCTGACCAGCGGCGCAAGTATCATAATTCTGCTGCCCTCAGGTATCCTGTTTACCGAATCTACAATCTGCTGCACCGTCTGGCGTGAAATTTCCCGTCCGCATTGCGGACAGTGAGGATGCCCGATGCGGGCAAAGAGAAGCCGTAGATAATCATAGATTTCAGTAACGGTGCCCACAATGGAACGGGGATTGTGCGCTGGTCCCTTCTGGTCAATGGAAATAGCCGGGCTAAGCCCTTCAATATAATCAACGTCAGGCTTCTCCATTTGCCCCAAAAACTGTCGGGCGTAAGCGGAAAGGGACTCCACATAGCGACGTTGTCCCTCAGCGTAGATGGTGTCAAAGGCTAACGAGCTCTTACCACTCCCGGAAACACCGGTAATGACCACCAGCTTATTCCTGGGAATGACAACTTCTATGTCCTTGAGGTTGTGCTCCCTGGCACCCTTAACAAATATGGCATCGGGTTCCATGGCTGTTTCAATTTTAACATCATTGCTATCCCCCCTTCAAAAATGGAATAACATTCATAACAGGATATAATATGCGAAACGAAGGAGATACAATGGAGGTCTCTTCAAAGTTCGTCGGAGCCAGATTGAAAGATTATACAACTGAGATAACCTGGCGCGACACCATGAATTATGCCGCCGCTATCGGTGATAACAATCCCTATTACCTGGATGATGAGCGCGCCGAGGGGGTGATTGCACCTCCGATGTTTAGTGTGGCGGTGACATGGCCAATATCTGAGAGAATCTGGGATTACATTGAAGTCCACGATTTTCCTAAAGAGATTATGTTCACCCTGGTACATTATACGGAGCACCTGGAATTTTACCGTCCCATGAGACCGGGAGATGCGTTAAGCATAAAGGGCAAGATCACCGCCATGCTGCCTCATAAGGCGGGTACTCACATTGTTATACGATTTGATGCATTTGATAAAGAAGGCAAGCCTGTTTTCACAGAGCATATTGGAGGTATGCTGCGAGGAGTCGAGTGCACCGATGAGGGCAGGGGAGAGGAAGACCTTCCAGAAGTTCCCGGGCATACCGGAGATAATGTTCCTGTTTGGGAATCGGTTATACCAATAGAGCCGCTTGCATCATTTATATATGATGGTTGCACCAGGATCATTTTCCCAATACACACCTCCGTTAAGTTTGCTCATCAAGTAGGGCTTCCCGGAAGAATTTTGCAAGGTACAGCCACGCTTGCCTATGCTGTACGCGAGCTTACCAACAAAGAAGCCGATGGACACCCCTTTGAATTGAAGTCTGCTTATTGTCGTTTTACCGGTATAGTGCTCCCCGGAACAGATATAAAGGTGCAACTCATGAAAAAGGACAACATTGGTGGCGGCACAGACCTGTTCTTCATTGTTCTGAACGCTGAGGGGAAGAAGGCTATAAGTGATGGCTATGCAAGGCTGGAAAAATAAAAAAGGAGGATAGTATGAGCTGGAAAGACCTGAGCCAAGCCTGGCATTTTGTGGGGAAATGGGCAGAAACAAAACCGGAGGCTGAAGCCCTCGTGTTTGAGGATGACAGGCTTTCCTGGAAGGATTTTAAGAAAAAGATGGACAGGGTAGCCAGGGCATACCTTGAAATGGGAGTAAAAAAGGGGGACCGGGTTGCCCTGCTTTCCATGGCACGAAATGAGTTCTTGACAACTTACATGGCAGCCGGCAAGGTTGGCGCCGTATGGCTGGGCTTATCACCCAAGCTTACACTGGATGAGCTCCGGTATCAGATTGGAGATAGCCAACCCACAGTACTCATCACCCTTCGAGAATACCTCGGCAATGACCTTTCTGAGAACATAAAGACCTTGATAAAAGAATTCTCCTGCCTGAAGAAGGTTCTTGTTATCGGTGAGGCATTTGAAGGCACTGAAAGTTTTCCAGAGTTCACCGAAAAACCAAGGGATGAGCTAAATGAAGCTCTGGAAAAACGGGCATCCGAGGTCAGTGATGACGATGAAGCCCTTTTATTGTACACCTCCGGTTCTACAGGCAAGCCTAAAGGGGTGGTTCATACCCACAAGAGCATTATTGAGAATATAAAGGTTGAGGTGGAAAAGTTTCTGTTTAAGGAAACATCCAGGGCGCTGCTCCACTTCCCCATAAACCATGTAGCTGCTGATACCGAGATAGGAGTTGCTGCAATAATGGGAGGTGGATGTCTCGTTTTGATGGACAAGTTCGACCCCGATGCGACTTTGAAGGTAATAGAAAAGGAACGCATAACCGCACTCGGTCAGGTTCCTGTTATGTTCCTGTTAGAGTTCAGACAACCCGACTTTTCTAAAACCGATTTCAGCAGCATTGAGGGATTTGTGTGGGCTGGAGCTGCTGCACCAAAAATCATGATTGATGTGCTCACCGGTATCTGTAAAAAGACAGACGCAAAATTACTCACCGGGTATGGAAGTACTGAGGTAGCGGGATTCGTCACCTACACTGAAGAAGCGGATGATATGGAAACATTAATGAAGAGCGCCGGAAAAATCGCGCCGCCCTTTGAGCTCAAGATTGTGGATAAGGGTCGCAGGGAACTCCCCGATGGCGAGATAGGAGAGATAGCTGTGAGGGGTCCCTTTCTTATGAAAGGATACTTTAATAAACCACAAGCCACAGCCGCGGTAATTGATGAACAGGGCTGGTACTATACCTCTGACCTTGCCTATAAGGACGACAGGGGATACATCTATATCACCGGGAGAGTGTCTGAGATGTTCAAGACTGGCGGGGAAAATGTCTATCCGCGTGAGATAGAAGATACGCTTGAATCACATGACAGCGTACTCTTCGCTGCTGTAATCGGGGTGCCTGATGAAATTTATCAGGAAGTGGGGTGGGCCTTTGTTATGCCAATACCTGGCAAAACTACAACGGAAGAGGAATTGCGAGACCTTTGTAAATCTAAATTAGCCAACTTTAAGGTCCCCAAAAGATTCTTCATACGCCAGTTATTGCCTCTTCTGTCCAGTGGCAAGGTGGATAAGATGGCTCTAAAGAAAGAGATTTCAGAAATGTTGAAAAAAGACTAGAGGCAGTGGTCTGGTCTTCACCTTGGGCATATAGACAGTTGCCTGTTACCAATCACGTATATTGCCTGGGGAAGGATGGTAGGCTATCATTTTTTCGGTTAAATAGAAAAGGAGGTGATGAAGATGTTGTTTATGTTGATAATGACATGGCCGACTGAGAGTTCAGGTGAGGTTGGGAAGGTAGCCGTGGAAAATCTTGCAAAAGCCCTGCCACCCTATATAAAGAGACTCGGCCCCTATATCGCTCCTGGCGGCGATGGCATGAAAGCGTATGTCCTTTATGAGATAGAGAAGGGGCACGTAGATGAAGGGTTCAAGGAAGTGACCAAACGCCACGTTCCATACTTCA
>Ga0315544_1002790_pt1 | contig 12035 bp, 15 predicted proteins | sample SalMarSW160130MG_2_FD_202543 | JGI IMG/M metagenome (GOLD analysis project Ga0315544, IMG submission 202543) | Salt marsh sediment microbial communities from the Plum Island Ecosystem LTER, Massachusetts, United States - Salt Marsh Sediment SW1601-130 ... | reverse complement strand
GCCTTGAGGGTGATCTTGCCCTCGCTCGGCCCCTCGAGCTGGAAGTGCTCCTCTTGAAAGGCCTTGGCCAATACCTCTGCGGCATCATCCTCATGAATAGAGCCTGCCTCAGGATCAAGCACATAGAGGTGATTTTTGCCCATTTCCCGCAACAGGGGTAGATCGCCCTTGGTAACCACGTGCCCCCTCTTAAAGGCGGGCCCTTTTGATGTGCCTGGGATTATCCTCGTGACATCATTGGCCAGCGGTTTTCCGACAGCCTCCTCAATGGTCAGCTTAATCATAGTGCACCACGTATTTAACGCAACCCTGACAGCCGTTCCAGATCCAACGGGGTATCAACATCCCAGGTAACGGAGTCATCATGCCAGGGAACCCTTGTTACCCGTTGGGGGTAGTTTTTCAAAAGTACCCTGAGCCCTCTATCCCCACGCTTCTTGGAAGACAGACAAGAAGATTCTCATACCTAAAACGCTCTGAACTGGCTGCACCGAGGCGGAGGGCGGGGATAGATTTCATCTACGCTCCTTTCAGGCTTCTCAAGGGTAAAATGAAAAAGACATCGCTCCCTGTTGTCAGGTTCTCTGCAATGAGATCTTCTCTCCTTATCCTGGCAAGGATATCCTTGGTCTTAGTTCGTATCTTTATGGTGACCATAGAGTTATGGGAAACCTCCTCAACAATGGTTCCCCTGAACCTGTTAATAGAAGGGCCGGGCGGTTCATTTCTGCTAACATAGATATCCTCTGGAGAAATTGCAATCTTGTTGAGCTTTCCCCCTTCCCACACCGTTATTATTGTAAGCCCTTCACAGCTTGCCTTAACCAGCCCGTTGCCTAAGGCCTCGTAGTTATCACAATCAAAGATATTTGGTGATCCTAAAAAATTGGCAACCTTATCCCCGTTAGGGCTAAAGAATATCTCCTGGGGTGTTGCCACCTGTTCCAATTTACCACAGTCAATAACAGCAAGACGATCGCCCATTTCTTCAGCCTCCTTAAAATCATGGGTCACAAAGATTGTTGTGATGCCGAGTTTTTTTATTATATTTCTAAATTCGATCCTCAGGTACTTCCTAGTCTTCACATCCAGGCTATTAAAAGGCTCATCCAGCATGAGTATGCGTGGAGAAGGAGCAATTGCCCTGGCCAGGGCTACCCTCTGCCTTTCTCCACCGCTCAGGTCTTTGGGATATCTGCCCATAAGATGTCTGATACTTAGCAAGTTGCACATTTCATCTAATCTGGCCTCAATCTGATCTTGCCCCAATTTTTTTATCAATAATCCATAGATGATGTTGGACCTTACATCAAGATGGGGGAATAGTGCCAAGTTCTGGAATAGATAACCGATTCCCCTCCTACCAACTGAGATTTTATCTATCGGCTCATCATCGAAAAGTACCGATCCTTTATAAGGAGTCAAACCGGAAATAATATTTAACAGGGTCGTTTTACCAGAACCTGTAGGTCCCAAAAGTACCAAAAGCTCGCCACTCAATATCTTTAAGCTTATAGCTCGACATATAAAATTGCTAATGTTCCTGAGATCTATAGTCGGCATATTATCTCCATTTGCCAGTTAATTTGTGCTCCATATAGATAAAGAACTTTTCAAAAGAGAGACACATTACCGATAAAACCATTAAACATACTATGATGATATCCACCCGGATCAGGCTTTCAGCTTTCATGAGCAAAGCCCCAATCCCGGTGGGTATAGCTACCATCTCTGCGGCTATTATCACCCGCCAGGCCATTCCTGATTCAAGCCTAAGCCCGGTAAATATAGTGGGTATAGCTAAAGGAAGTGCTACTGTGGCCAGAATTCTGAACTCCGATGCCCCCAACATCCTTGATGCTTGAACGAAATTCCTATCCACACTCCTGACACCAGTGGCAGTGTTATAGCAGACAGGGAAGAAAGAGCAGATAAATATTATTGCAATTGGCAGCATCTCGTTTATCCCGATCCAGAGCATCAGAAGTGGCAACCAGCCCAAGGCCGGGATGGGATATATAAGGCTAATTATGGGACTTAGGCCCTTATTTATAAACTCTTTCCAGCCCATCACAACTCCTATTATTAAACCGGCAAAAGAGCCGGCAGAAAAACCAATCAGAACCCGAACCAGGCTGCTCAAAAAATTTTCTCCTAAAACTCCATTAGCAGTGAGGTAATAAAACTCTACTATTACAGTGGAAAAAGGGGGGAAGAAGAAATGTCCGGGGAATAAATTTAGCCTGGCTACCATTTCCCAGACAGCTAAAAATGTGGCTATAGGCAATATGCCCCATCCCGGTTTGAGTGACTTGAGCTTATTCATTGTATAGGAACCTCAAATCCAGGATATCTTCTGCCTTAAACCATTTTATGTAGCCCAATTTTGCCATACAATCGATGCTTTTCTGAACCTGCACCGGATCAATATCGGTGGTACACTCCATCCTGGTAGTCAAAGACCTTAATATAGCCTCTGGAGTGATTTCCAATTTGGCAGCGATTTTCCCTACTTCGAGAGGGAAGACCTCTTTGCCAGCAACCGTCAAGGAACCAGCTGCGATTCGCGCCGCATCCTCCGGATGTTCATAAATGTATCGAACACCTCTCTGAGTTATCTTCACCAGCTTTCTAACTATCTCAGGGTTGTCTTTTATAAGGGCATCCCTAACTACTAAAACGCTCCCTTGCATCTGAGGCCAGACGCCCTGTGCCGTCAGGAACACCTTGAACCCTAATTCCTCGCCCATGGTGGGGAACTGCTCAGGGCAAAAACCTGCATCTATTTGCCCCATCTTGAGGGCTAGCAGCACCTTGGGCGGAGGCATGCGGCGAACTTTCTTCAGTATCGTATTTTTATCAAGTCCATACTTTTCTATCATCTTATGCATGACTGCATCTGTCGGACTTCCCTCCCGCTGGCAGGCAAGGCGAATATCGGGCTTTTCTAAATCCTTGACGGTTTTTACCTTGTTGGAATTAACAAGTAATCCATAGCCATATTTATGCGTTCCGGCAACAACCTTTATCGGCACTTTGCCATTAGCATAGGCACTTATAGCGGGTATCAGGCAGACGTAGGCCACATTAATGTCGCCCCTGCTTAGGGCAGCAGCTAGGGCTATTCCGGTTATGTAGTTATCAAAGGCGGTGACATTTAAACCTTCTGCCTCAAACCAACCATTATAATTTGATATGTGGGCACTGGCAGCATGATCCACAAACTCCACTGCCATATGGATGGGTTCCCCTCTTCCCTTTTTGGAAACACCGCCACTAGCTGCCGAAGACGTAAATAGAGTTCCTATTAGCATTAAAGTAACTAATACCTTTAAGCATATCTTCATAATAAACCCCTTTATTTTAAATTTTTCCATCTTCTCTACCCTTAAACCTTCCAATTTTTGACTGTATGGTCCCTTTCTCTTCTGTTTTTAATAATCTCTGCCATAATGCTCACTGCTATTTCTTCAGGTGTTTCAGCATGAATGTCCAGTCCGATAGGGGCATGAACAGTTTCTAATAATTTCTTAGAGACTCCTTTGGACTGTAAATTGGAAAAGATGGTGTCATTCTTTTTTTTGCTGCCTATTATTCCCAGATAACATGCCTCTGTTTTCACTGCCCACTCCAGCACCTCTTCATCAAATTGATGTCCCCTGGTTACTAGTACTATATAGGATGATCTGTTGATCTTTAGTTTTGAAAATACCTTGAGAAATCTTCAGCAACTATCTCGTCAGCCTCGGGAAATCTGTTTTTATTAGCAAACTCAGCCCTATCATCGATAACAACTTATTAACATCTTTGATCCTTCTTCCCTTGGGGTAGAGCCTTTTGTCTTTATTACTGTAGCAAGTACGGCACTCCCTCCTTCAGATCTGATTCTTACAATCTCCTCAAAGATATCTTCCATAGGTTACCTATTAAAAACCAATTCTACTGCTGGAGGTTTTAATTGAGCCTGGCTCAAGACAACTCGATCGATCTGAGGATGGCCTGCCCCTAAAATCTTGGAGGCTAAATCTCGTGCTTCTGCCAAGTCAGCAAGTAAGTCTATCTTGTTAATAAAAGGTATGATTCTGGCCTGATCCGGGGTTCCCCTAATTATGCCGGAAGGGTGAAGAATCAGGGTAACTATGGCCGCTGCTGAAACAGCTTCACCCAGTGAGAGTCCTGTCAGTTTTGCCGCAATTTCTGACCTGAACACATATTCATCTTTTAGTTCACAACCTAATGCATCGATACCAATGACGGGTATTACCAGAGAAGTATCTTGTGGAATTACCGGTTCAAAAGCAGGATTTGGTGCCTTTAGAGGTCTGCAAGCTGCACCATCTGCCTCTACAATTATGTAGATTACAGGATCAAGTTTAATCAATTGGGAGACCAATTCTGGATTGATTCCCTTTAGTTTACCAGAGTTGGCTAATTTCTCAGAGGCGAGAGTAAGTTGACGGAGTTTATTGCCATTTTTAAGGATGAAATCAAATATCTCTTTCTGTTCTCGTGAGAGAAGGAGATAGGGGGTATCGGATGAGGATGGAGTGAATATCTTGGTGGTTGTAGTGGTAATGACAACCTTTTCATGCGTAGTCAATTCTCGAGAAAGGGAAAACATGAGGGTTGTTTTACCTCCGGCACCCACCAGGCTGATTATTTCCTTTGGGCAGATGGGAATGTCAAATCTTATCCCTTGCTATTTACGTAGCTCATCAGTTGAAATGAGACAGTATCCCTTCCAATACCCCACCATCGATTGCCCTTGCCTTATCGGATATAGAATAGCAGAATTCCCTGGTTCCTCTCGGATCGACGTCCCCTGTCTTCATTCCCTCATATACCTCGGAGCCGTCCCTTAAGAGCCCTCTGATTACGCCCTTGATGGGGACATCATCAACGAGGGCAACGATATCCCCTGGATCCACGTAATCCCCGATTCCCCTCAGGCATTTCAGCCTTCCGGGCTTGCTCGCCCTGAGCACTCTTTCAACGGAAAAGCCGAGAATCTCGGCAGGAATACCGGTATTTACCTCCGCTTCTCCCTCCGAGATAAGCCTTCCCAGGTTATGGCCTCGTTTCGTCTCAACGACGAGATGCACATCCATGCCGGCTCGAAAACCAGGCCCCAACCCTATTACTAGGGGGCATCAGTTATCTTCGTTCCCACATTTCTCTTTGCCAATATGGCATCAACCAAAACGGATGGTTTAAGGTAGTCCTTCACCGCAGCCTCGGGGTCGATCATAATGGGCAGCATGCCCGCATTCCAGACCTGTGGAATCTGATCGCATGACCCTATGCGTTTCGCAGTCACTCCTTCTACGGTTTTTCTCCTTCAAAAACCGCCTCACTAAAGGAGACCTCCCTTCTCACTGCCAGGGGGTGAGCCACTTCGGTCATAACCACCTTGAAGCGGCACCTGCTCAATCGGTGCGTAACCCCGCTGGCAATTTCGCCCGCTCCCTTGATGAGCACTACTACATCCTTTTGCATCATTGGTTCGACTCTAATCACACCCTGACCTGTCTGCATTCATGCAACCATTTCAGAACAGCGGCTGTCTGAGCAGTCTTGAAGGAAAAGAGGAGTTGTTCAAAACGATCGGCGCTCTTTTCCTTTGAAGCTTTGATAGGTTTAAGTTTCTTCTCCAGCGCCTCGATCTGCTGTTCGATAAGAGAATCCCCTCGTCTCAGGCGGAGCTCACGAATAAAGAACAGCTTTGCCATAAACTCGATCCGGATATCCCGCACATGCCGGACAGGTGATTCAACCCAGGCAAGGAATCTCTTTTTGCCGGTTCGGGTCAGGGAAAAGGTCTTTCGTGCAGGTCGGTTTTCCTGCCATTCTTGCTTCGATACGACGAATCCTTCACGTTCCAGTCTTTTCAACAGGGCATAGATCTGGCTCATGCTCAGTTGCCAGAATTCATTCATCCGAGCGGACATGTATCCATGCAACTCATAGCCGTGTTTGGGTCCAGCCATGAGTATGGCGAGGAGGGCATTTTCCGCTGATACTTTAAAGCTCATTAGGGACCAAATTTTATATTCTTTTTTAGAATATTCCAAATTGTTATAAATTTCAATAAAAATTTTTTAAGAGATAACCCATTTTTTATTTGACAAGTAAAATAATTAAAGTTTCACCGTTTTTGAAGTCTTTCAGGCGTGGACGTCAAATTTCGCGATATTTTTTTCACGAAGCACAAAAAATTGGCACGTAATGTGAAATTTTTTGCAGACTATATGCCAATAATTTCAGGTAGTTATATCACTTTTTTGCTTGAATCCCATTCCTTTTCATGGTAGGATGTGTTCATAGCTTTTAGACATCCCATCGGAAAGGAGTAACGTGACATGTTTATTGTAAACGATATCCTTACACCTCTACAGAATGCATTTCCGTCCACCACTCTCGGCAGGGATCGTAGCCGCTGGTTCTCTTATGCCATCTTGGCCTTCATCATCCCTTTTACCACTTCCATCTCCTCAAACCTTTTCCGGTGCATGAATACTGTCTTCGGCCTGAATGTCAACCGACGTCGCTTCTATACGTTTATGGCATCCAACAAACTCCCATGGGATACCCTGTGGCGCTCCTTGTGGAGCATGATTCCAGATCCCCTGACCAATGGCCGTCTGTTGATTGCAGTGGATGACTTCATCAACCCTAAAACAGGCCGAAAGATCTTTGGTTGTTCTCACCTCTTCGATCATGCCGCCTAGGAGTTTTCGGCAATCGAGCTTGGTGAGGCGTTTTTTAATTTACCAATGATCTCAGGTAGGATATTATAAATAAGTTGACGATGAATAATCGCCTTTACCGCAAAGGTGCATGAATCCCACTGTAAATGACATGAACAAAGGGCTCCACATCGATATCCATCGCAGGGAATTAACCGCCATTCTCAAATCCAGCGCCCTTATCAATTCCTCGCTCCACACAGATGATGTGCTCAATTTCGCTATGAAGGTAGCCGAGGAGTTTATGGAGGCAGAGGCCAGCTCGGTGTTCGAGCTGGACCTGGAGAAAGGTGATATATCCGTGAGACTGGCGCGGGGCGAGAAGGGTGTGTTAATGACCTCCAAAAGATTACGGCACGGTGAGGGAATCGCCGGGTGGGTCATTCAGAGCGGAAAACCTTTGATCGTCGAGGATGTGAAAGAAGAACCCAGGTTTAGCGACCGGTTCGACAGGGAGACGGGCTTTACCACGCGATCGCTTATCTGTGTGCCACTCGCCATACGGGGCAGGATCACAGGGGCCCTGCAAGTACTCAATAAAAAGAACGGAAACTCCTTTACCGAAGAGGATGCCGAGCTCTTAACCGCCCTTGCGCAACAGATCTCTGTGGCCCTTGACAATGCAAGGCTGTATCAGAGGCTCCAGGAAAGCTTCGAGTTAACCGAGCAGGAACTTAAGATTACCCAAAGGCAGTTGCTTAGATCGGAACGCTCCGCAGCCATTGCAAATCTTGTCCAGGGGGTTGCTCATGGGGTCAGAAACCCAATCATGTCAATTGGCGGCTTTGCAATGAGAATGAAGACCGAGCTGGGCGAGGATAGTAGGTTACAGAAATACCTCGATATCATCCTTAGAGAGACTTCCAGGCTTGAGAAGCTCGTTCGAGACGTGAAAGAGATTGCGGGAATGAAGATCGTACACTTTCAGAAGATAGACGTAAAGGAAATGCTTACCACTATTATTGAGGAGTTCTCTTCCACGATGTCAAGGCATGCTATTCGACTAGAAGTTGACATTGAAGGGCATTTACCCGCCATTGACCTGGACCGAGAGCAGATATCCAGGGCCTTGAGGAATATTATCCAGAACAGCATCGAAGCCTTACCTGAAGGAGGCATGATCAAGATCGAGGCAAAGGAATTGGGCTCTGCCATTCGGATTGTGGTAGAGGATTCAGGGGAAGGCATAGATGAGGATAAACTTGACTCCGTGCTTGATCCCTTTGTGACCTCTAAGACTACAGGGGTGGGTTTAGGGTTGACCATGGTCTATCAGGTTGTTACAAATCATCGAGGTAAACTCGATATCCAGAGCAGCGGTGGGCATGGGACGATTGTGGCCCTTGAGTTACCGATTGGGCTTGAAGAAGAGATGGAGGGATAAGAAATGAAGGGGAATAAGGCATTATTACTTCTGGTTATTGCCCTTATTGCAGGTGGCCTGGTAATCTTCTACTTCCATTATTTTGGGAAGGGCAATGGGGAAAAACCTGCCTTTCAGCAGGAGAGCAGGGTGGAGCCGCGGGGCCCTGGAGAAGCTCCCTCAGTTACGGAAGAGCCAACCCCTGAAGCGCCGCAAGAGGGCCTCGAAGTGGTGTTAGGGAAAAAGGAAACAGAAGCCCCGCTAATGACGCGTGAGGATGAGTGTCAGAGGATAAACGAAGAACTCAAGGAATTCTTCTCCTATATGGAGAAGAAGGACTATATCAAGGAGTTCGAGCTGGGGGAAGACCTGTTTCCTCACTTCAGCACCCTCCTCTCCAGCTTATCGTCACATCCGCCGGTTCCGGCAGGGGAAGGGTTTAATTATGATATAATGATCCATAATATCTACCATCTTTACAGGACCCTGGGCCTACAGGATCTGAAGCTCATAAAGACGATTGTAGAACATGAAGCGGATGCCATGGAGGTGAACCTGGCGCTCTTTTACCGGTGGCTTATGTCAGGGGATACGTGCGGAAGGAGGGAAGGGCTTCCGCCTCCGATCGATATCACCTATAGGTATGCCGGGTATTTAATCAATAGCATAGGAGGGCGAGCCTACCTGTTTCGGAGAGAAAATCGATTGAGGCTGCTCCTCACCTATTACAGCGTCCTGGTTATCCATGAAGCCGATAAAAGGAAGCTCAACAGTTTCGGGATCGATATTACCCCCCATCTGGAGCCTTTGGCTGGTGAGATTGAGAACTGCCACATGCTTTATTTCCGAAAGGAATATGCAGGCAGGTTAATCGATCTGAAGAACTACTATGCGAAGAAGAGGGGTACGTCCTAGATCCCTTCTCGTTGGTTCAGGGGTGTAACAGGGTTGATTTCTGACATCGCATATTTCTCTGACCGCGGTGTCAATAATGAGGATATTCCCGATTTCCTGCAGGACGTGAGCTAATAATCCCTTTTATCCAGCCATTAACGTAAAGCAGACGTCCCTATATGATTCGGAGTCGTCTGAGATTCAAGAAAGGTGAAGATGTATAAGCGAAGCGCTATTATAGCGATTCTTTTAGCCTTTTTATCGGTGGTGGGCCTCGTGTCTGAATCAGTTGGCCAGCCGGCATCGATCCAAAGGGTTGAGGATTTTTCGTCCTTTAAATACGGCTCGTTCCCCGAGGGCTGGAAGTCCCGAGGAGGGGATGGGAGTGTCGTCTACCGGGTGAAGCGGAACCATGAGGCCTATCTGGAAGCTAATGCCGTCAACTCAGCCGTGGCGATAGCCAAGGAGTTTGCCTATGAGCTCAGTGAATATCCCTACCTGAAATGGGAGTGGCGGGTGGTAAAGCTTCCCCAGGGAGGGGATGAGCGATTCAAGGAAACGGGCGACAGCGCTGCTGCAATCTATGTGATTTTCGAGGCTTTTATCAGGCCCGATACAATAAAGTACGTATGGAGCACCTCGCTGCCTCTGGGAACGACAACCCAGAGCCCCTATAACAGTAAAACAAAGATCGTGGTGCTCCAAAACCAGCACTCTCCATTGGACCAGTGGATAGCAGAAACGGTTGATGTATGCGCCGACTATAAAAGGTTATTTGGAAAAGAACCGGAGCAGGTTCAGGCGATAGGGCTCATGTCGGATTCGGACAATACAGGATCAGTGGCCATAGCCCATTACAGAGGGATAGCAGTCAGCACAGACAAGTAATTACGCCTGCACAAGAAGGCCGAGAGCTTTGCGGAGATCGGGTAGAATTAGCGATAGGATGCTGAAAAGATATGGAGAAAGAAGAGGCAACGGCAAGGGTAGAGAGGATAATCGAGATCCTTGAACCGGAATATCCCAACGCCAGAACTGCCCTGGAGTTCGCCAGGCCATTGGAACTTCTGGTGTCAACGGTCCTTTCAGCCCAGTGTACAGACGAGAGGGTGAATAAGGTTACTGCTGAGCTTTTCAGGAAATACCGGTCAGCCCGTGACTATGCCGAAGCGGATCTGGCAGAACTGGAGCAGGATATCAGGCCGACGGGGTTTTTTCGCAACAAGGCCAAATCCATTAAGGGCTTCGCCGCTGAGCTTGTCGAGGAGTTCAATGGGGAGGTGCCGGCGAGCCTTGAAGAGCTCGTGTCTCTTCCCGGAATCGGAAGGAAGACCGCCAATGTCGTGCTGTCTGAGGCCTTCGGCATTCCAGGGATCGTGGTGGACACCCACGTGCTCAGGTTGAGCAGGCTCATAGGCCTGACCAGAAACACCGATGCCACCAAGGTGGAATTCGACCTCATGGAGATCGTAGAAAAAGGGAAATGGAGGCTTTTCTCGAATCTCTTTATTTTGCACGGCAGGGCAGTCTGTATAGCCAGGAGGCCGAGGCACGAGGTATGTAGGATTGTTGATCTCTGCGATGAGGGAATCCGGTGGAAGAAGGAGCACAACTCCTAATCAAGCTTGGTATGAGTTTTAAGATAATCGCGGTAAAATGGCGTGATTCAGTATAACGGCTTGCTCATAGCTTTTCTTTTTTTCTTTGCCTTCCAATTGGCCTTCCAGCTTGTTCTCGACCTCCTCAATATCTCCTCGCTGCGTCGACACCGCCATGCCGTCCCCCAGGCCTTCCAAGGTGTGGTGGATGGAGAGAAATTTTCCAAGATTGCCTCGTATACGGAGGATTCAACCAGATTCGGCATTGTGGCGAGGCTGTTCGATAAGGCGGTGCTGCTAGCGATCCTGCTCACCGGGCTTCTCCCCTGGTTGGTTGATGCAATCAAGGGTTGGGGCCCAGGTTTCATAGGCGGGGGCCTCATCTTTTTTGGCGTACTCGCGATCTTCTCTCACGTGCTCGATATCCCCTTTGATCTCTATAGAACCTTTGTGATCGAGCAGAGGCACGGCTTCAATACCGGGACGATTGGTTTGTGGCTCTCGGATTGGGCTAAGGGGATGTTGATATCATCCATTCTGGGCGGGATCGTGCTCGTTGTGCTCTTGGTATTGGTGTCCTATTTCGGGGCAACGTGGTGGATCTTGGCGTGGATGATTATCTCAATATTTGAGCTCGTGATACTGTGGGTGTACCCTGTGCTCATTGCGCCGCTTTTCAATAAATTCGAACCGATAGCCGATACAGCACTGGCCCAAAGCATAGCCAGCCTTATGGAAAGGGCGGGGTTGACCGTAAAGGGCGTGTTTCAGATGGATGCCGGCAAGCGCAGCAAACACACCAATGCCTATTTCACAGGGATAGGAAAGAGAAAAAGGATCGTTCTCTTCGATACCCTGCTCGCTTCTCATCCCGAGCAGGAGATCCTCTCAGTGCTTGCCCATGAGGCCGGTCATTGGAAAAGGAAGCACGTCATCAAACAGCTCATAGTACTGGAGGCGTTTTCTTTTGTAGGGCTGTTTATCCTGTCGGTAATGCTCAATTGGGAGCTTCTCTACCGTACCTTCGGGTTTGAGGAGCAGATTCGCTACGTTGGCCTGCTGCTCGCGCCGGTAGTCCTGAGCCCCCTCGGTTATTTCCTGAGGCCTCTTGGATCAGCACTTTCCAGGAAGTACGAAAAGGAGGCCGACGATGTGGCAGTCTCCTTAATGGGAACACCAGAGCCTGTGAGGGATACCCTCATCAGACTCAGCGCAGACAACCTGGCAAACCTGGTACCCCATCCGATCTATGCGTGGTTCAACTACTCACACCCGCCGCCGGTCGAAAGGATCGAGAGGCTCGAGGCGATGAGGGAAGGCGATCAGGGGAATGTAGGGTAATATGGAAGAGAAAACCTGCAAAGATAGAGGCCTATTTTACCCAAAAACAGATCCTGGGCGTTTGATAGTTCCGCTCTTCACGTAATGTTACCT
>Ga0315544_1002785_pt1 | contig 12047 bp, 8 predicted proteins | sample SalMarSW160130MG_2_FD_202543 | JGI IMG/M metagenome (GOLD analysis project Ga0315544, IMG submission 202543) | Salt marsh sediment microbial communities from the Plum Island Ecosystem LTER, Massachusetts, United States - Salt Marsh Sediment SW1601-130 ... | reverse complement strand
ATGAAACCTTATACTAGTGCCATAGTTTTCTGGCAACAATGCTATACAATTTATTCCCCAATGTATATTTTCACTATACCCCTCGTTCAGATATCGCACTGAATTCAAATGGATAGTACAATGGAGGGAATGCTCCTCTATTGGCATTAAAAATGCATGAAAGTAGAAGCGGAATACTTTTTTGATAAATCAACTGAATTTGAGAAAGTCATGGAGGTGTTGAAAAACCTGATTCTCTCAAGATAAATTTCTTAAAGAATATGCACATAATATTATGCATATTTGCATAGATTTCTGTGCATACAAAAATATGTTTCTATTGTTTAACGTTAAGAATTTACATGAAATATTTCTGCAAACTTTTTGTTTCTTTGTATTATGTTTTGCTCTAATGCCCATAGAAAAAGGATATGAGCGGCAAGGGGTAAATTTATTATATTCTCAGGCGATCTTTTAAGAGCAAGCGTAATTATAATTTGGCACGTATTTTGATCATCAGATTATAGGAAAATAAAATCAGGTAATTCTATTCAGGATTCCCATAATGAATAATGAGGTAAGCAATCAACAGACAGGAAAGGAGTAATAGGAAATTACTACCTATTTTAAACATGACAAAATGAAAGATGAAGATAAAAAAAGAGCAACTCATAAATGAATTAGCGGAACTGCGCCAACGAATAGATGAATTGAAAAAATCGGAAGCTTTGCACAAGCTGGCGGAGGAGCAACCGCAAAGAGATCTCAACCAAATTGAACGACATGTCGAAAAGCGTATAGACGAACTAACGAGAAAAAATGGTGAATTGAATCAGGAAATCGCCGAGTGCAAGAAGACTGAGAAAACTTTGAAGGCATCGGAGAAAAAGTACAGCGCTATAGTTGAAAACTCTCCTGATATTATTTATATCCTTGATCCCGCAGGTAAATTTAGCTTTGTAGGGGGCGCTATAGGAAGTCTTCTCGGATATACAGCAGAGGAATTGAAAGGAAATCATTTTACATCGATCATCTGGCCTGAGGATGTGAAAAAAGCGGAATGGCGTGTCAATGAACGGAGAACCGGAGATCGCTCTACCAAAGGGTTTGAGGTGCGCCTGATCACAAAGAGGGGGAAAGGGAAGCATTTTGATATCAAATACCTGCCCGTTGAGCTTTATACCTTTGGTGCTTACGATAAGCACGTTTCAGCAAATGATAAGAAATTTCTTGGTACCTATGGAGCGGCCAGGGACATCACCGCCCGCAAACAGGCCCAAGACAAACTCACCGCCTCCCTCAAAGAAAAAGAGATACTCTTAAAGGAGATCCACCACCGGGTAAAGAATAACCTCCAGGTCATATCAAGCCTGCTCAATCTTCAATCACAGCACATCACAGACAAAGACTCCCTTGCGATGTTTCAAGAAAGCCAGAACCGCATCAGGGCAATGGCACTGATCCATGAGAAGCTCTACACCTCTGAGGATCTTGCACACATTGACATTGCCGAATACATCCACTCCCTTACCCACCAGCTCATCACCACCTATAGCACCGCAGCATCCCGTGTGGGCATGAATATCGCCGTCACCGATATCTTCCTTACTATCACCACTGCCATCCCCTGCGGGTTAATCATCAATGAGCTGGTGACAAATGCCTTAAAGCATGCCTTTCCAGAACAAAGAAAAGGCACCATTACTGTCTCTATGACCCCGTCCAATAAAGACAGCCTCATACTCACGGTCAGTGATACTGGGATAGGCTTTCCAGAAGGAATCGATTTCAGGAATACCATGACCCTGGGCATGCAGCTGGTCACCAGCCTGGTAGAACAGCTTGAGGGCACCATCACCCTGGACAGGAGCGAGGGAACGAGGTTTCGGATAGAGTTCAGGACGCAGGAGTAACAATGGGACTTAATCCCTCATAATAAGGCATCTCTCTCTATAGAACACCTTCCATACATTTTAGATGAATTTTCCCTTCTGGTGAGCTAACCAGTTAAAATCTAAGCACATATTCCTACGTTAAAATGATGCATGATTTTTGCATACCCTATACAGAAAGCACTCTATGCTATCCGCAAGGATTGCTACGTGCTTTGATTTGCATACGCAGTCTGAAACGCTTCCAGCGAAAACTCATAATTCGTTCATGTGGAGCCCCACGGGCAAGCCCGCCTTACTTCTGGCTGGCAAGCCCGTGGCACCACTTAGTTTCGCCGATTCGCTTCGCGAACGGCGGGACTTAGTGGCACGACATCCCGACCGTCAGCGCATTCATCCACGACCAAAGCCGTGGCTTTCTGCAGTCGGGGTAAACGGGCTCAACTAACGGCAACCAATAAAAAAATATTTCCCAGAGTTATTTGGGCAGCAGCTTGTAGGGGTTTGATTCCCCGCCCCTTGGGGCGATTATGGATATTCCGATTGATACCCCGCTGCTCTGCGGCGAAGTAGTCCTTTTTTGGCAGGAATTTTGCAGTATAATACACATATATGCCAATAAAGCAACACAATGTGGACAGCGCTTACCGTAACATACCAGGCAAGGAGATAGTATAATGGAACAAAATGTTTTAACGGTGCACCAGGTGGCTGAATACCTACAGATCGGCCAGCGGTCAGTATATAAGTTAGTGAGAGAAGGCATAATTCCAGGCATCAAAATAACCAATAAGTGGAGGTTTGATAAAAGAGAGATCGATAAGATACTTAAATTTCCTGAAAAATCTGGGTACGGTGCAAGATACCGGAGACAGGATATAAAAGAACGTGAATTAGAACTTAGATCCGCTCCGCTCAACAATTCGAAACTCCCTGGCCCAGACCTATAACTTGCTATATTACTTAAATATTACAGCAATGGCAATGTATTCCACGAAAGTCGCACCTCCCGATCCCATCCCGGCTTCGGGACGGTGTGTGCGGGACATGAAAGCAGGTAGGCATAGAAGAGGCAATATGTAGGATTAGATTCCTCAGAGCGATTGTGCCACGGGGTTTCTGAATAGACTGAGTTACTAAAATGGCGAAAAAAAAGATCCTGGTTGTTGAAGATGAGGCCATGGTTGCCATCGATATAAAAAATACACTGATAGGGATGAAATATGATGTCCCTGCTATTGTCTTCTCTGGAGAAGAGGCCCTTAAAAAAGTAGAAGAGATACAGCCAGATTTAATATTAATGGATATTGTTTTAAAGGGAGAAATGGATGGCATTGAGGCGTCACAAAAGATCCGTGAACGCTTCGGTATCCCCGTGGTCTATCTCACCGCCTATGCAGATAGTACAACTCTTAAACGGGCAAAGATAACAGAGCCATTTGGCTACATACTCAAACCCTTCGAAGGTAGGGAATTACACTCAACCATCGAGATGGCTCTTTACAAACAACAGTCAGAGAAGGCCCTCAAAGACAGTAAAGAATTTAGCTCCAGCCTCCTGAATCACGCCCCCAATCCCATTATTGTTATCAATCCAGACACCTCAGTGCGGTATGTGAATCCGGCCCTGGAAAAAATAACAGGGTTTTCCTCTGAAGAGATTATTGGCAGAAATCCTCCCTACCCTTGGTGGGCAAAAGAAACACGCAAGGAAACAGAACGATACTTTAAAAAAGCCATGAAAGAGGGCGCACAGAAACTCGAGGAACTTTTTAAGAAAAAAAGTGGTGAACAATTCTGGGTTGAGATAACCTCTGGACCAGCAAGGAGTGATAAGGCGTTTGAATATTACTTGGAAAACTGGGTTGACATTACCAAACGGAAGAAGGCAGAAGAAGAACTTATTGAAAGTGAGACAAAGTATAGAGAACTTGTCCAGAATGCCAATAGCATTATCATTCGAAGGGACCCTCGGGGCACTATTACTTTTTTCAACGAGTTCGCTCAGGACTTTTTCGGTTACACCGAGGATGAGATCCTCGGCAAGAACGTAATGGGCACAATAGTACCAGATATAGAGAGCACCGGACGTAATCTTGCACTAATGATTCAAGACATTGGGCTTCATCCTGAGAGATACTTGAGCAATGAAAATGAAAACATACGGCGTAACGGGGAGCGTGTGTGGGTTGCATGGACAAATAAAGCGATATATGACAAAGATGGAAACATTGTAGAAATTCTCTGCATCGGTAATGATATAACAGACCGAAAAAACCTCCAAGACCAGCTCATACACACCCAAAAAATGGAGGCTATTGGAACACTGTCAGGTGGCATTGCCCACGACTTCAATAACATTCTTTCTATCATCATCGGCTACACCAAACTGGCACAAGACAAGGTACCTGAAGGCAGCCAGCTCTGGGAGGATTTGAGAGAGGTGTATCAGGCGGGCAATCGGGCACGAGACCTTGTGAAGCAGATCCTCACCTTTAGTCTCCAGGCTGAGCAGAAACGTACACCCGTGAAGATTCATCGCGTAGTCACCGAGACCCTCAAGCTCCTGCGCTCCTCATTTCCTGCCACCATAGAGATCCGCACGCGCCTCACCACAACTGCACCTGTTCTCGCTGATTTCACACACATTGAGCAGGTGATCATGAACCTCTGCACCAACGCATACCACGCCATGCGTGAGCAGGGTGGGGTTTTGGAAGTGAGGTTAGAAGAGTTGATGCTTGATGATGAGGCATTTGCCCACCAGCTGGACATTTCCCTCGGTCCTTATCTCTCCCTTACTGTGCTCGACACAGGCCGCGGGATGGATAAGGCAGTTAGAGACCGGATCTTCGAACCCTATTTCACCACCAAGAGAACAGGTGAGGGCACGGGAATAGGCCTTACCGTGGTCCACGGGATCGTCAAGAGCTACGGAGGAGCGATTACAGTGGAAAGTGAGCCAGGCAGGGGGTCAATCTTTCAGGTGTTACTTCCCAGATTGAAAGGTGCGGTGGTGGAAGAGGAACACAAGAAGGTGGTCCTGCCTCCAAGGGGCACGGAGCGGATTCTCTTTGTTGACGATGAGCCGGCACTGGTCAATATTGGCAGACGGATGCTGGAGGGCCTGGGTTATGAGGTGGTCACCAGCACGAGTGGTATCGAAACCCTTTCGACCTTCAGGAGACAGCCAGAGAACTTCGACCTCGTCATCACCGACATGACCATGCCGAAGATGACCGGTGATAGGTTGGCCATCGAACTCCTGGGTATCCGACCGGGGATCCCAATTATCCTGTGCACCGGATTCAGCGAGCGCATCACAGGGGAGAAGGCAAAAGAGATAGGAATTCGGAAATTCGTCATGAAACCCTTGTTGATGAATGATCTGGCAGAGGCTGTCCGGGAGGTGTTGGATGCTAAATGCTAGATACTAGTTTCTGGATTCTGAATTAGGAATATTTCACGTCAATATGTCAACCTAGAACATCTACAATCCAGCATCCAGCAATAAGCAACTTGAATCTGGCATAATGATTGCTAGTTAATATAGCGAGTGAACCTCCCCGCCCTTCCGGGCGGAGCATTCCGGCGTTTTTAGTAAAAATACCAAAGTGATATGAATTTTAATGATTTTCCCATAAATAATGTTGTAGTGATTTTTTTCCATACTAGTATGTAATTGTTGCTATGGAATTAATTCCATAGCTAGAGAACTGGCAGTCAGGCAGTCAAACATATTTCTGGCTTGTCCCATATTTTCAACGGACAACTTAGTGTTTCGATTCGCAAATACTATAACGTATTCTAATGAGTCTAAATAAGTTCGTAATAGAACTTATGAACCGAAGGGCTTAGGACTATCAGTTGATAGTATCTGTCGGATGAAATACCAAGAGGGCAAGAAGAGAACTGACACAGAGGTTCCTATCAGGACTTTGATATACATACCTATTATCCATACCGAGACAGATATGGGCACGCTCGGTGAGTCTATCCAGAGGTCTACGCTTCAGAAATTTGGGAGAAGGGGCCTGAAACGCAAGGAGGACATGATAGATAACCTATGGACAGAGATCGAACGGATAATTGATACCTTTGATCTCTCATATGAAGAAGTTCGTCTGTACCAGGATGGGTTGCCTGTGTGCGGCCGTGAAGCTGAGATTGTTACTGAGCTGGCCAAGGCAGGGAGCAGGAATCATCGGCTCCTTCTACTTTTAATGAAAAGGGGTGCCACGATCACGGGTACAGAGTCCTTAGAGCTATTGATGGAGGAGTATGAACTTGACAAGCAAATCCTTGCCGCGAGAAGTGCACGAGAGAAAGCCCGAATTGAGGTCTCCAGAAAGGCTATGATAGATTCCTTATTGAAAAGACGTGATCGATTTATCTCTGATCGGATCAATAGCACTCTCTGTGCAGGCAAAACAGGGATTCTCTTTATAGGGATGCTTCACTCATTACGCAATACACTCGATAATGATGTCTACGTAATTTATCCCCTCAACGTACCCTTTAAAAGAAGAGGTAAGTTATTATAAACAAAGAAAACAGTTGTGTTCTAATAGTGGATGATGAGAAAGATATCTGCACGCTTCTCTCCCGTCTTGTGAGAAAAGAAGGTCTTAAGGCCCTGGTGGCGCATGATGGGGATACTGCCCTAAAGCTAATAGTCTCTGAAAGCCCTGATCTTTTACTGGTGGACTTCAAGATGCCGGGCATGGATGGCATGGAGCTTCTAAAGCGTGCAAAGGAAATAGATGCAGACCTTCCGGTCATCATGATCACTGCATATGCCGATATTAAAGGAGCCGTGGATGCAATGAGGGCGAGTGCTCACGATTACCTCGCCAAACCTTTTGAGAATCTTGAGGTGATTAGAGTTGTGTACCGTGCTCTAACAGAACGGAATCTCAAGAGAAAGCTCAGTCACCTGACCAGTGAGCTTCAGGAGACTTACAACCTCAGAGAAATGATGGGAACAAGCGATGTGATTTACCAGCTCATTTTCAAAATGAATCAAGTGGCAAGATCTGACTATGCGGTACTCATCCAGGGAGAGACAGGCTCCGGCAAGGAGCTAGTAGCCCGAGCAATACACCAGAACAGCAACCGATCAGGAGGCCCCTTTATCCCTGTAGATTGTGGTGCAATTCCAGAAACGCTTTTTGAAAGCGAATTGTTTGGACACGAAAAAGGGGCTTTCACGGACGCAAAATTTCAAAAATCTGGAAAAATCGAATTAGCCAGAGGCGGTACCCTGTTTCTGGATGAGATCTCCAACATGCCTCTGGGTTCTCAGGCCAAACTCCTACGCACAATTCAAGAAAAAAAGATCTACCGCGTGGGTGCTACCAAGCCCATAAAAATCGATATCCGTCTACTGGTTGCCAGTAATAAAGACCTCTATGCTTTAACTGAATCAGGAGTATTCCGCTCTGATCTCTTCTTCCGGGTGAACGAGTTCACCATAACGGTACCGCCACTACGTGAACGTAAGGAGGACATCTATTACTTGGCCAAACGATTTTTAGATATAACAAATGCAGAATTGAATAAGGATGTGAAAGGGTTTTCAGAATCAGCCATTGAGATCTTATTAACATTCGATTGGCCTGGAAATGTCCGGCAGCTTCGATCCATTATCCGGCGCGCTGTGCTCTCTGCCAATGATATTATCACTGAAAAGCATATTGACATAGAAAGGTATACTATGCCAGTTTTGATATCTAACCAGAAAACGCAGAAGGTACCCTTTGGAAACCTTTCACTCAAGGAAATTGTACGCAGAAATACCCTTGCTTTGGAGCGAGAGGTCCTTAGCAAGGCATTACGATATGCTGGCGGTAATAAGGCCGAGGCGGCTCGAATACTTAAAATAGGCTATAAGACAATTCATACAAAGGTAAAGCAATTGTGCATTTCAACAGACGGAGGTCAATATGAATAACAAGAGAGATAAAAAGGTTGGTGGCCAAGGCGGCTTCGATGGAATGTTGCGTGGTTTTACCGATCTTATCGAAAAGCTCGGCGATTTGGCTGAAAAAGGGGAACAGCTCTCCAAGACAGGCCAATTCCAGGGAAAGGACGCAGCAAAGGATCTCAGGGGGGTCTATGGTTTCTCTGTGAAGGTAGGCCTGGGAGGGGAAGAGGTCAAGGTGGAGCCCTTTGGAAACATCCGAAGGGATGAGAAATCCGGGGAGACTGTTGTTCAGGAAATCCGGGAACCCGTGGTAGATGTTTTTGAGGAAGAAGATCACACTCTGGTTGTGGCAGAAATGCCAGGGATCGGAGTTGAGCATGTTCGACTCGATGTTAATGATGATCTGCTGACTATTTATGCCGAGAAAGGGAGTAAGAAATACCGCAAAGAAGTTCTCTTGCCCCGGAGTTACCCCAGGGATAAGATGCTCGTCTCATGCAATAATGGGGTTCTGGAGATAAAGTGCAGCATTTAAAATGAATTTGGATTTTACCCGCCCGCCTCGCCTGAGTCCCGCAGAGCGGGACGATGGCGGGCAGGGATTTTGGAATGCATCTAATAGAGAGCTGAGAATAAGGAGCTGAATCTGTGCGGTGTAGGGCGGAGAGAAAAGGAGAATGTTTGGGCACATTAGAAGCGGTCTCATAGGGCCATAGCAATCTACTACGGATGCCGCAAGAGATCGTGGGTGCCAACCTTGCGTAGATAGGCAGTATCTCCTGCCTTCTGGTAGGTGAGACGATAGTTCTTTGAAATTCTGACCTCGAATATATCCTCTTGGCCGGCTATCTTCTTGTGGCCCAAAGAAGGATGAGCAGGGTTTGATTCAAGAAGCTTAAGTGCCTTTTTCGTCCTCTGTTTGATGTCTTCAGGGAGATTTCTATATAGCCTGAGAAAGGTGTGGGTAGCTTCTATCTGTATCACCGCTCAAGCTCTGTAAAGAGGCCGTCGAGATCTTCAGTCTTGGTAACACGGCCTTTCCGGATATCCTCTTGGGCTTCAGCTTCCTCCTTCTGCCACTCTTTAGTATAGAAGTAAGCTTGGTCCTTGGGAATTACAATCTGGGGTTCAATAATTATCTTATTTTCTTCGACTTTAATATCAAGGTAGTCATTAACATGGAGATCAAGATTTTTCACAACTTCTTTTGGCAACGCAATTTGATAATTCTTGCCCAGTCTTCTAAGCATGAGGATCACCTCCTGTTTCGGTGAATTCATGTAATACATAAGTTCATATTTTGTCAAGGCTAATTTTTGAGTAAATAGGAAAATTTAAAAATCTTAGAATATGAATTTCAAAAAAATGAAAGATAATAGGTTTAGGATATATGACATTACCGGATAAAGAAACGGTGGATACAGAAACCGCAATCCGAAATCACTAGCCCAGACCCGCCTGCCAGATGGCGGGCAGGCCTGTTTTGGGTGGTCCAAGTGTCCCGAGCTCACCTTCTAAATCTTTATCGGCATTGGAGCGCTTAACGGAGGAGTCGCGAGGCGTAGGGTCTACCCTCCGGCCTGTAAGCCCTACGGGCTGGAAGCGGAGCCGGAGGCCAGGGCGGGCCGCACTCCGCAATCCGCATTAAGGAGAAGTGATGACCAAAAATAATGAATCCGTACTTAAACTCAAAGTCACCGAGGCCCTCAGTAAAGATGTGGGGCGAGCTTTTGCTCGTATGGGACCTGAAGATCTAAAAAAGCTACGGGTGGCTATCGGCGATATCGTGGAGATTTCCGGGAAGAGGAAGACCGTGTGCAAGGCCATGCCCGCTTACAAGGAAATCCGTGGTCAATCCCGTATCCAACTTGATGGGCTCATCCGAGAAAATGCCCGTGCCGGACTTGACGAGTCTGTGATGGTCCAGAAGACCACCTGTTTACCTGCGAAAAAGATCCAACTCGCCCCAATAAACATCACCCCAGCCGCCCGTGACCTGAAGTATATTGGCAGCCTTCTCGACGGGATACCTACAACAGAGGGAGATCGAATCCGTGCCACCCTGTTCGGCAGCCGCTCTGCCGATTTCAAGGTAGAAAGCACAACCCCTAAAGGGCCGGTGCTCATTAACCCAACTACTCAGCTTATGATCGGAAAAGTAAGGGAAGAGGAGCAGGGTCGAGTATTATCATATGAGGATATCGGGGGGCTTAAACCACAGCTCCAGCGTATCAGGGAGATGATCGAACTTCCCCTCCGCTACCCGGAGGTGTTCAAGCGTTTGGGCATTGACGCACCAAAGGGTGTTCTTCTCCACGGTCCTCCTGGATGTGGAAAGACTCTCATTGCTCGAGCTATTGCTCATGAGACTGAGGCCAATTTTTTTTCAGTTAACGGTCCAGAGGTTATACACAAATTTTACGGCGAGAGCGAGGCCCACCTGCGCAAGATCTTTGAGGACGCTACCTTGAAGGGCCCAAGTATTGTCTTTCTGGATGAGATCGATGCCATCGCCCCGCGGCGCGAAAAGGTGGTGGGCGATGTGGAGAAACGGGTAGTGGCGCAACTGCTCGCCCTTATGGATGGGCTCACAAAGCGCCAGAACGTCATTGTCATAGCAGCTACCAATATTCCCAATGCCCTGGATCCTGCAATGCGCCGGCCAGGCCGCTTTGATAGAGAAATCTCTATTCCTATTCCTGATCGGAACGGTCGACTGGAAGTCCTGGAAATTCACAGCCGCGGGATGCCATTAGCCCAAGACGTAGACATGACCCATCTGGCAGACATCACTCATGGCTTTGTAGGGGCAGACCTGGAAGCCCTTTGTCGGGAAGCTGCCATGGTCTGTTTGCGAGGTATCATGCCTGACATTGATTTTGCCTTAACACAGATCCCATATGAACAACTTGCTAAGCTCGAGGTACACATGGATGACTTTCTCGCTTCCCTGCGAGAGGTAGAGCCCTCAGCCATCCGGGAGGTGTTTGTTGAGGTTCCGGACGTCCGGTGGCAGGATGTGGGAGGACTTGAAGAGGTTAAAGTACATCTGATTGAAGCGGTGCAGTGGCCCTTGAAATATCCCCATCTTTTTGAAGAAGCGGGGATCAAACCTACCAAAGGTATTCTCATCTCAGGTCCTCCAGGGTGTGGCAAGACATTATTGGCAAAAGCCATTGCCAATGAAAGCGGGGTGAATTTCATCTCTGTGAAAGGTCCTGCTTTGCTTTCCAAATATGTAGGAGAATCTGAGCGAGGGGTCCGAGAGGTCTTTCGAAAAGCGCGGCAGGCTGCCCCCTGTATCATTTTCTTTGACGAGATCGATGCCCTGGTCCCTGTTAGAAGTGGCAGTTCATCTGATTCCCATGTAGCAGAGCGGGTTCTGAGCCAATTTCTGACTGAAGTGGACGGTATTGAGGAGCTGAAAGGGGTTTTGGTGTTGGGAGCCACGAACAGGCTGGACATACTTGATCCGGCTGTGCTGAGGCCAGGCCGCTTTGATGAGGTAGTGGAAATCCCTATACCGAATGAAGAGGACCGAAAGGAAATATTCGAAATCCATCTTCGGAATAAACCTCTCTCACCAAGGATAGTGCTTGATGACCTTGTATCAAAAACAGAGGGGTTCAGTGGTGCCGACATCGCTGGGGCCTGCCATAAGGCAGCGCTAACAGCCCTTCGCCGTGTGGTGGAACAAGGAGGAGGTGAAAAAGCCGACAAAAGGATTAGGCTACAGATTACGAAAGCGGACCTGCTTAGCGGACTGCAAGAGGTTCAGTAAGGTTAATGTAAATGATATGAAGCGATCAATTCCGCCCAGGACAATGGGAGATGTCTCCCGATTACAACGCAAACGAGATAGCAAGAGCAAAGGAATCCAATTACCTTCGAGCTTCAGCCTGGGATTGCACTTCGGTATGGGCCAGCATGTGCAGCCCAACCGGGCCAAATCGTGGTCTGAACATACTTTTCCGACAGGACTATTCAAAAAGCCACGGAACTGGGCATTTCAGACAAAACCTCTGTTTAAGAAAATAAAAAGGCCACTCGTCGATGTCTTTCACGAGGCTGAGGAAGTGCTGATAGTGATTGATATGGGAGGATTTCAGCGTGGCGATATTTCACTGAACATGAAACCAGAAGAGTACTCAATCGTAGCCAAGCGGGGAGATCAGGAATTTCGAGAGACAATTGCACTGCCACAGGAGGTTGATATTGAAAAGTGCAGCGAAAATTTTAGAAACGGAGTA
>Ga0315544_1002776_pt1 | contig 12070 bp, 10 predicted proteins | sample SalMarSW160130MG_2_FD_202543 | JGI IMG/M metagenome (GOLD analysis project Ga0315544, IMG submission 202543) | Salt marsh sediment microbial communities from the Plum Island Ecosystem LTER, Massachusetts, United States - Salt Marsh Sediment SW1601-130 ... | reverse complement strand
CGTGGCTGCAGGACTTCCTTGCATACTTGGGCTTCGGCAGCAAGTTCGGCTGGATAGCTACTCCACTAGCAGTCGTGGTAATTTTAATGGCGCTGCAGCTGACATCTCGCAAAGGTTGGCGTTTTCGGTTCGGTGATATTTTACCGATGGCGGTCGAGTGCGTTCTGCTTGCTGTTCCGTTGATTGTTTTAAGTATGCTTTTAAGCGGTGCCGGCCGGCAGCAGGACGATATCGGCCAATTCACAAATACTGCGGTGCAAATACAGACTGCTTCGGCCATTAGATGTAATTCGCTGACTCCCTTGTCTTCTGTTGAGAACGGCAACGAAGGCTTGCCTGAGACGACGGAGGACGGCAGCGATGAAGGAAAATGGCGTGGATTGTTAGCTAATGTTGTTACCGGTATAGGTGCTGGGATTTATGAGGAGCTTGTTTTTCGGCTGATTTTGATTATTGCTTTAATGGTGCTGTTTCAGGATATTCTTCGGTCGGGTCATAAGATTTCAATTATACTTTCAATTCTTATTTCAGCGGCGTTATTCAGTGCATACCATCATATAGTATATCTGCAAGGTCAGTTCATCCAAAGTAGTCCCTTTAACTGGACGGAATTTGGTTTTCGAACAATAGCGGGTATTTATTTTGCCGTTCTTTTTGTAATTCGTGGTTTCGGAATTACAGCGGGCACTCACGCTTTTTATGATATTATCGCAGTTTTTATGAACGCATTTTTACCCCAGCCTTGAAAAACCGACAGGCTATTTTGTGTTTGTTAAATTTTTTTCAAAAAACCTCGCAGTCGTTACTCTTGTGGTCTGCGGAACTTGCAGAATCATCGTCCTATAAGCGTTGAAACAAGCATTATCAATACTGATATTGCACTTGAATAGATGCGGTATTTTTTGTATAATAGCGCCATAGTTAGCGGAATGTGTTTAATTAATCGGATATTTTTATAGAATGGAATTGCCGCAAATCAATATAGCAGTTGGAGAGTTGACATTCAGCCTTTTTCAAAGGCCGTTACATCCGGAGCTTTTCCAAATTTACGCCAAACGACAGATAAGAACCGGTAAATACGAGGCGGATATCTGGATTACAGGTTGCACACACGTTATTAGCGTATATGCCGGGGATGTGTTCCTGAGTGAGGTTGTAAGCGCACCGGGGCAGATGCTTCCCCGTCGAGGTTTGATTGAGCGTTTTCAATTTCACGGCCCGCGCTCTCATAAATGCACTTTGAGCCGGGGTGTAAGCTATATGACCGATTTTCAGGTTGAGAAGATGAGCCCCAATCTGTATCGACAGAGCCATATTGACCTCGAAGGATTTGCTCGAAATCGGGGCGTGTTTGTTAAATTCCCGGGCCTGGAAATCGCAGGTCTTCAGCCGTTCTGTTATATTGACTTTGAGGCCAGACAAACTGAATTGCACATCCACACGTTCGCAGCTTATCCGGACCAGGTAACGATGATTAAAACGCAGTCTCTGTTTGACTTTCAGTAAGGTACGAGCAGTTACCGGAATGGGAATGATGTTTTTTTTAGCTGCCCTGTTGCTTGACTTTCTGCTTCAGGATATCCCACCTTTCATGAATTTCCTCAGCCATTCTGCTGTTTGGGAAGCCTTTGATAATTTGTTGTCCGGTTTGAATTGCCTTTGCCCATTGTTTTCCTGATACAGCGAGTGAGAATTGTACTCCAAGGTTGTGCAGCTTGTTCCTGAAAACGTCCCTTGCAGCCTCCTGCAAAGCCAGCCCTTCATTTGGCGTGAGGTACAGGTCCAGCTCCCTTAGAATCTCGAGACTTCTATCAGTGGCCTGCCTTTTTACGGCGTCATCCCAGGCGTTGAGCAGTATTTTTTTCCGCTCTTCTTTTTTATCGAGCAGTTTTTGTCTCATTGCTTTTGCTATTTCGGATTTTGGGAAGTCCCTGATTAATCTTTCAATCCGGGCGCTTGCTTTGGCCCATTGAGAACTTTCGAAAAGCTTTTCGATATGCGCTATGACCTGATTTACCCTTTCGGCGTCGGTTGCATCGCGGTAGTTATTTGCCTGGGTTCGTAACTGCTCAGCCAGGCTTTTGTATTCTACATGGCGTTCGATTTCATCAAGTATTTCATAGGCGTTATCGAAATCCTGCTGCTGTAGTTTATCAAAAACGGCCTCTCGCAAAGACTGAATGTCTGCGTCGCGGAACGCAATTGACTTTGCAGATTCGCTGAGTCGGGTGTTTTGATTAATTTGTGTCAGAACAGAGCGATTCTTTTCCAGCATCTCAGTTACTTTTTCGAGCTTTGCGCCGTTTTCCGCAAGCGAGCCGAGAATTTTAAATGTTTTTGATAGTATCAATATAACTGTGACCAAAAGCACCAAAGCAGCGATGAGCCATACGATTTGGAGCATCTTGACCTCTTCCTGGGGTGTCAGGAATATGCCGGCAAGAACTGCAAGCAGTACTATAGCTATTAATGCGATGTAGGTAATGATGGATTGCCGCTTAAACCGCCGTAAGGGTTTATCTTTTCCTAGGTTCATAACCAGCCCTTGTCAAAAAGGATTTTATGTAACCAATCCGGCTACGGCCCGGCGCTTCGTTCGTTAAAATGAAACCTGCCATAGCCTAACCGAGACGAGTCTTTATATATATTATAGTCATTTTAACAGAGAAACTACAACAAAAAAGCTTAGACCTGCTGAATGTTACCCTGCGAAGCGGCGAGAACCAGCGGGTTGCTATATGTTGGCAGCGATGTTCACAATAATCAACGCTGGTGTAACTGTCTTTTGGTAAAATCGTTACAATTAGTGAGAAAATGCAGCCAGAGCAGCAACGTTGTTTTTTTGCCACACATAGCTTTAGTCCGTATAGGGGTTGTATTACAGTGAATCGGGATAATGCTTAAAGGTGTTACTTTGAGTTGCGTTGAGAGGCTTTTTATGGGGCTGAACAGTGAAATTTTGTGGGGGTCTTATTTGTGTGCGTCCTGGTATGAATTTTGCACTTATATATGTATAAATTAACAACTTCGAAGACAGTGTAACAGAACAGCGGAAGGTGATTCGAAGGAGAGAGCTTTTGCGGGGAGAATGATGTGATGGATAAAGAACAACTGGAGAACAAGCTTAAAGAGCTGGTCAAAGAATTTGGGGGAACGGTCGAACCACAATATGGAAAGTTGGCTATGCTGGCTCAAAAGGCTAGTGAAAGCCAAAAAAAGCTGGAAAAAAGCGTCAATAATCTGCAAGAATCGCTGGATTATTTGCGGATATGCATTAAATATCAGCTTTTCGACCTCGAAGCCACTCGACGGGAAAATGAGTACCTGAGAAAAATACTTAGGGAAGGCGGCAACCAGGGACCGACATAGAATTCAGAAGGTATCAAACGTATACTGATACACCTCGGGTTTTCATAAATCCGCCGGAGGCGAATAAATCCCGAGTAAAGTCAACATACCAGATGTTTGATGGTTTGGTAGGTTATTGCCGACAGGCAATATGGGCTTCGAGCTCCATATCTTTTTTAATTTCCAGTTCTGTCGTTGGCAAAGTAAAAAAGAACGTGCTACCTTTGCCAACTTCAGATTCAGCCCATATTTCTCCGTTATGTCTTGTGATGATTTCCTTTGAAATTGCCAGACCCAGACCTGTTCCTCGTGTCTTTTCGGCTCCACGTGTTTCTAATTGCTTAAATTCGTGAAATAGTTTTGGTAAGTCTTCTTTTTTAATTCCGTAACCGGTATCGGACACTGAAACTTTGATTATGTTTTCCCCCTTATCTGTCTTGATAGTAATGTTGCCTTGTTTGGTAAACTTAATGGCGTTATTAACCAGATTGGATAGAACCTGGTTAATTTTATCCTTGTCGAAGTTCACTCTCGGCAAGCTGCTATCAATCTCCAGAACCAAATTTATTCCTTTCTCTTTTGCTACGACCAGCATTGTCTCGTATACTTCTTTTGTAACTTCATTTGCATTGTTATCCTGCATATCGAAATTCATCTTGCCGGCCTCGAGTTTATTGAAGTCCAGAAGGTCACCGATTAATCTGTTAAGCCGTTCAACGTTTCTTTTTGCGATATCCAGGCAATATTTTTGTTCCTTTGTAATTTTTCCAGTTAATCCATCTAATATAATGGCGATGCTCTCCTTTATAGATGCCAAGGGCACCCGCAGCTCATGTGAGACAATAGACATAAGTTTCATTTTTGCCTCAATTGCATCTTTGAGTTTTCTTTCTACTTTTTTTCGCTCAATAGCATATCGAAAAATTCGAACCAGCGCATGTTCCAGGGATGTTCCTTTGACAAGATAGTCTTCCGCGCCATTTTCTATGGCCCTAAGGCCCATTTCCTCGTTAGCCAAGCCTGTCAATACAATAATGGGAACATTGGGATTTGCCTCGTGGGCCTTTTGGACTGTGTTGATCTCCCCACTGTCCGGAAGACCAAGGTCAAGAAGGACGACATCATAATTTTTATTTTTGAGGCACTCAGTCGCCTCAGAAAGAGTCTCCGCGATGTCTATGTTAAAAACCGCAACGTTAGAAGATTGGTCTAAAGCCAATTTTACTATCTTGCGGTCACCGGCATCGTCTTCAACCAACAAAAGCTTTATCGGCTCTCTGTGCATGATAAGGGCCTTTGAGAAATTCGCTTACATAAGGTAAACCAATATTCACTGATATCTTTGGCGACATCGCAAAAGGCATCCAGTAGAACCGGCTTTCTTATATATCCTGCTGCTTGCAGCTTGTAGCTTTCGAGAATGTCTTTTTCTGAATCCGATGTTGTTAAAATCACTACAGGAATCATATTGAAATCTTCATTGCTCTTGATTCGTCTCAGGAATTCTTTCCCTCCCATGCCGGGCATATTCAAATCAAGTAAAATCAGCTCCGGCCAGGGAGTCTCAGTGTTGCCATTTTTGCTTTGGTTGAGATATTCCAAAGCTTCTTCCCCGCTTGATACAGTGTACAGCGTATTGGCCATCTTCTGTTCAAGCATCGAGTTCTTAATTAACTTCTGGTCTCCAGGATCGTCTTCCACTAATAATATGTTTACAGGAGTAAAATTTTCCATTTTTGTTTCCCCTTTTGTTTTTGTATTTCTTTTTCTCTACAATAATTACGATACTGTTACTACTTCGCTGGTTGTTACTGCTTCCTTTGCCGGTGGTATGGTAAACCAGAACGTCGAGCCTTCACCCGGCTCCGATTCAACACCGATCTGGCCGTTGTGCCTATCCACAATCTTTCTGCATACAGAAAGTCCGATCCCGCATCCATCATATCGTTTGCGAGAGTGAAGACGTTTGAACATTTTGAAAATTTCATCGCGGTATTCGGGTGCGATGCCGATCCCATTGTCCTGAACCTCTATCCTGACTTTGTTGTCTGAGACCTCTTTGGCCTTAATTGTAATTATCGGCTTTACATCTTCCTTGCGATACTTAATGCCGTTTGCGATAAGATTCTGCAGCAACTGTTCTATCCGAACCGGGTCAGCGTACACTTTTGGCAGAGGTTGTGGGACTTCGATTACACTGCCGGTTTCCTCTATCAACATCCCAAGCTCCAGCTTTTTGAGCTGCTCGATGACTTTATTCAAATCGACTGTTTCAAACATAATGTCCTTTGTATTTATCCGCGAGTATATCAACAAACCGTCAATCATCATTGTCATTCTGTCGGCACCGTCGATCATAAATCCCATGTTTTCCTGCTCGTCGTCGGATAGTCTTCCTTGCATAGATTTCTGCAGCAACTGTCCAAATGAAGAAATCTTTCGTAGAGGTTCTCGAAGGTCATGTGAAGCCACATACACGAAGTCCTTAAGTTCTCGGTTTGAGAATTCGAGAGCTTCTTCAGTCTTTTTTCGTTCGGCAACTTCGGATTCTAATTGCTGGTTAACAGCCCTTAGCTGTTGCTCATTTGTGAGGAGTCGTTGATTAGCGGCATCGAGCTTATCAATAGAGGTAGTAGTGGTTTTCAAGTTTTGTGTCATCTCATCAAATGCCCGTGAGAGCTGGCCGATTTCGTCCTTAACGTTGGTTGCTACTTTATAGTCCAGATTACCATTTCCGATTATTTCAGTCCCCTTGTGCAGAGCATGAAGTGGTCTTACTATCGACCTTGTTGTAATAAGAGCGATCATTGCGGACAGGAATACAATCGTTAAGCTTACGATTAAAGCAACTTGCTTACCCATAATATGGGCGTGGTAGACAGCTCCTTCAGCTTCTGCCAGTTTCCGCATATGTGCTGCCTTGTGTTTTCTTAGCTGTGCCAGCAATGTATATAACTCTGGATGGAAATTGTCCTGCTCTTTTTCTAATAATTCGTTGGTGTTTAATCCTTGTTTTTTCAGATTAATAATTTCTGTACATACCGAGGCGAACCTTTCTATTTCTGTCATCAATTGTCCGGCGGCTTCTTGTTCTTGAAAACCGATATGTTTTGTGCACTCTAAACACTCTGTTGCAGCTTTTTCAAGAGATATCAAACCGGCTTCTACTGCTGCTCCATTTTTTTCTTCTTCACCTGCTGTTACTATGTAGTCCATAAGGTTGTGAGCAATTTTTTGACATTCTCCTTCCATAGCGGTCATTGCAATTGCGCCGGGCACGATGTTATCTCCTAATGCTTCAAACTCTTCGCGCATCTTCTCGGTGGTGTTTAGGCAAAAAAGAACGGTTACCAGCATCGCAATAACGACAAATGAGAATCCGAGAGTTAATTTTATACCTATTTTCATTTTTTTATTTCTCTTCAGTTATATTGGCTTATCTGCCATAGCATCTTTTTTTATTTATCTCCTCGCAGGACTGTTTAGGCGGTCATTTTTATTTGAGCGATCAGCGCTAAAGCGTCGCTTCTGCTTTTGCCGCTATCTATTTATCATCTATGACTCACGATTATCATATTTTATCGGCATTGTGTTTGTGACAGTTTATTCCTGTAGAGGTCGTATTGCTGTAAAGCATATCGGCGAGAAGTAAAGTATGCTTTATTTGATGAAGCTGGCCCCCCCCGGATTTCTGGGCGAGAAAAAGTCTATAAGCGGGTTAACAACTGGAAAGTCAGCTGTTGTTTTTGTCGATAAAAGCAGTGCTGAAGAAAAACGAAAGTCCGGTAATCGAACATTAATTTAATTTGAGGAGTATGTAAAAATAGACGCTTCGCGGCGTTAAATGCGAGATTTGGTTTACTCTGGTGGTTTGACAGGCTGGTTATGATATAATATAATATTGATGTTCTTGTCCGACTACGGCTCGGCCTTCGGTTGTCAAGGTGAAGTTTACCGTAGCTTGGCCAAGACGAATGAGACGGCGGAGAGTAGTGCGAAACTAACAGCTATATTTGAGGTAGAAAGATGTTTGAGCGATTTACAGACCGAGCACGAAAAGTTATGGCATTGGCCAACCAGGAAGCTCAGCGGTTTAACCATGATGTTATAGGGACTGAACATATCCTGCTCGGGCTGGTTAAAGAAGGAAGCGGTGTCGGAGCTACTGTCTTAAAGAACTTTGATGTCGATATTAAGAAGCTGCGGCTTGAGGTAGAAAAACACGTCAAATCCGGGCCTGATATGGTAACCATGGGAAAACTTCCTCAGAGCCCAAGAGCAAAAAAGGTCATTGAATATGCCATTGAAGAGGCAAGAGCTCTTAACCATAATTACGTCGGTACAGAACATATCTTATTGGGACTGCTCAGAGAAAGCGATGGGATTGCTGCCCAGGTTCTTATGGGTCTCGGATTAAAACTTGAGGAGGTCAGACAGGAAATTTTAAATCTTCTCGGAGCTGGAGTTATTGGAAGCCAAAATGAGATGGATATGAAGCTCGGACATGCAATTGGAAGAAAACCAAAGAGCAAGACGCCGGCTCTGGACTCATTCGGAAGAGATTTGACAGAACTGGCGGCTAACGGAGAACTCGACCCCGTCATCGGCAGAATTAATGAAATCGAACGACTTATACAGATACTTTGCAGAAGAACTAAAAACAATCCCGTTCTACTTGGCGAGGCTGGGGTCGGTAAAACCGCCATCGTCGAGGGACTATCACAGCAAATCGTTAATAAAAAAGTCCCACAGATACTAAAAGATAAACGTATTGTCGTACTCGATCTGGCGATGATGGTCGCTGGGACGAAATATCGTGGACAATTCGAAGAAAGAATTAAGGCGGTTATTAATGAGGTAATCAGGGCTAAGAATGTAATACTATTCATTGATGAGCTACACACACTCGTTGGGGCTGGAGGTGCTGAGGGGGCTATCGATGCTTCAAATGTGCTAAAGCCAGCTCTCGCTAGAGGAGAGGTACAATGTATCGGAGCTACGACTCTCGATGAGTACAGAAAGCATATTGAAAAGGATGGGGCTCTCGAACGAAGATTCCAGACGATTATTGTTGAGCCACCGTCAAAAGATGAGACGCTCGATATACTAAGGGGATTGCAGGATAGATACGAAGCGCACCATAGAGTCAGGTTCAGCGATGAGGCTCTTTTTCAGGCAGTAGAGATGTCCACCAGATATATAAGCGGGAGGTGCCTGCCGGATAAAGCAATCGATGTCGTCGATGAGGCAGGGGCAAGAGTGCGGCTGAAGAATATGGCTGTGCCGCCGGACTTGACTGAAATGGAACAAAGGATTGAAAAGCTACAGAGGGAAAAGGATGAAGCTGTTAGAGGGGCTGACTATGAAAGGGCCGCGGCTTTGAGGGATGAGGCACAACAGCTTTTGAGCGAGAAAACACAACTGCATAAAAAATGGTACGAAGAGAATAAAGAGACAACCGGAGTGGTGGACACTGAGACTATTGCAGAGGTTGTAAGTAAGATGACAGGTGTACCGTTAACGAGACTGGAAAAGAAAGAAACACAGCGACTTTTGGAACTCGAAGCGGAATTGCATAAAAGGGTCGTTTCACAGGATGAGGCCATTAACGCTATTGCTAAAGCGGTAAGAAGAGCAAGAAGCGGAATAAAAGACCCGAATCGACCCATGGGAAGCTTTATATTCCTCGGACCAAGCGGGGTGGGAAAAACTCTACTTGCAAAATCGCTGGCAGAGTTTATGTTCGGAGATGAGAATTCGCTCGTCCAGATTGATATGAGCGAATTTATGGAAAAACATAATGTAAGCAGATTGGTCGGAGCTCCGCCAGGGTATGTTGGTTACGAAGAAGGTGGACAATTGACCGAAAGAATTAGAAGAAGGCCTTACGCCGTGCTGCTGCTTGATGAAATTGAAAAGGCTCATGCGGATGTCTACAATATGCTACTGCAGATTATGGATGAGGGAAGACTTACTGACAGCTTCGGTAGACATGTGGACTTTAAGAACATCGTACTTATTATGACCAGTAACATCGGGGCGGACTTGATTAAAAATAGCTCTGGATTCGGATTCGGGAAGAAAACACCTGAGGCTAACTACGAAAAAATGAAAGAGATGCTCCATAAAGAGGTTGAACGCCATTTCAGGCCGGAGTTTCTAAACCGACTCGATGATGTCATTGTGCTAAAAGCTCTGACAAGAAAGGACCTGCAGATTATCGTCGATTATGAGCTTGTAAAGGTCTTCAAGAGACTGATAGAGCACGGATTGAAACTGGAACCCACCGAACGAGCAAAGGAATTTCTTATTGACAAAGGTTACAATCCGGAATTTGGTGCAAGGCCGCTACGCCGAGCGATTGAGCACTATATAGAAGACCCGCTTTCGGAGAGTTTACTGCAGGGACGATTCAAGGAGCAAAATCTGATAAAGATTGACGTGCAGGACGAAGAGCACTTGAAGTTTGATGGTTTCAAGGTAAAGGGGCCTGCGGAGAACAAACAGCCGGTCGCACAATCACAATAATGAGGACAGGGCTGATTTTGCCATCTGTGTTTTACAAAAAAAGTATCTACGGACTGAAAATAAAATCAGAAGATGGGTGTGAAACTTGTTTCAACTTTTTGTGAAGCATTTCAAGCTCTTGAGAGCTTTGCTGTTGGGATAACAGGATATCGAGCTCTTTCTTGTACATCCACTCTACGCGGCCGTCAAGACGAAGGATTATATGTTTTTTACCAAACAGTAATGAGCTGCGGGGTCTTTGGGTATAAGCCAAAATTTCGTCGGGTGTTGATTCAAAATTAATCCATTGAGCCCTGTAAATCACTTCTCCGAGCCGAACGTACCCTGCTAAATCTTTTTTGATTTTATCGACATAGGATTCAGGAGGAACAGAGCCGTATTTTTCTCGGTACTGCATGACTATTCGGCTGAGATTCTCCATTGCCCGCATTGCTTCTGAACGGTTGACCCAGTTTTTGAGGTTAATCATTGCCGCGACCGCAATAGCCGTAATAACCATTACAGTTATAGTATCTGTTAATATGGTTTTTTGTCGTTTGTTCATATCCGGTATTTTGTTATTTGTATGTTACATCTCGTTCGAAATGCGGTTGATGATTAACACTTCATGATTTTATTTTTACCTTGCCGTTCTGGACGAGTAAGTTACCTTCTGCGAACAGTTGTATGGCTTGCGGATATGCGATGCATTCCTGCTCAAAGACTCTCGCAGCAAGCGTTTCGGGGCTGTCATTGTCTTTTACCGGGCAGCTGCGCTGGAGGATTATTGGTCCTTTATCATATTCATTCGTGCAAAAATGCACGGTGCAGCCGCTTATTTTACACCCCGCTGCGAGAACCGCTTCATGGACATGATGTCCCCACATACCTTCTCCACCGAAGCTTGGCAGCAGAGCAGGGTGTATGTTCATCACGCGGTTTTCGTATCGAGCAGGTATTTTCCAGAGGCAGAGCCAGCCGCCCTGGACGACGAGGTCAATGTTTGCAGCAACGAGCTCTTCTTCAATTTGCTTACTAAACTTATCGATGTCCGGATGGTCTTTCTTGCGGATGATTTTTACGTCCAGCCCGGCGGCTTTTGCTTTTTCGACCCCGGATACGATTGAGCGCGAACTTATTACGACAGCGACGGTGGCATTGAGTTTACCGTCTTTAATATATTCGAGGATATTCATTAGTGTCGTACCGCCGCCGCTAATCAATACACCGAGCCGAATCGGTTTTTTATTTTGTGCTGTTAGTGAAGCTTTTGGCTGAGTTTTATCTTTAATGTCCTGTTCAAGATTTAATGCCTGATTAACGAGTTCGTCGGCCTGTTTGTTTTTATCTCTCGTGACGTGTTTAACTTTGCATTCTTCGAATTCGTTGATTAAATCGATGGTTTGTCGAAAAAGCGGTCTGATTTGCTCGCTTTTTACCTTGTATTGACCGTTAATTTGTTTTACGAGCAGTTCGCTGTCGCTGAAAACCATTAACTGTTTGGCACCAATCTGCTTTGCGGCTTCAAGAGCTTTTATAATGGCAGTATATTCGGCTACGTTGTTTGTGGCCTGGCCGAGAAATAAAGCCTTGGCTTGTAATTGGTTTCCGTCGGGCTCGGCCAGGATGAAGCCGGCAGCGGCTGGACCGGGGTTGCCTCTGCTGCCGCCATCTGTGTAAATGGTGATTTTCTTTGTTTGCTGTGGCAATGTATTAACCCCTTCTTTAATTGGTGGTTGGTAACCAATTAGCCAGTATGCGAATCGCCAAGCACGAGTATTCTCGAGCAGCTTGGGCAGCGGATTATATCATCCTTACTCAACAGCAGGTTAACGGACTCAGCGGTGATGCCCATGAAGCAGCCGCCGCAGCTGTAGGCCTCTGTTTTGCCCTCCTGTTTCTCAACTACTGCTAATGCTTCACCGTCATATGTTTCTGCGACGCGATTGAAGATACGTAATGGTTCAGCTGGTATGTCTTTTGCTTTCTTGTACCATTCATCCTGGATTTCCTTGATTTCGGCCTCGTATTTGGTTGCCATCACTTCAGCCTCCTTTCGGGTTTGCTCGAGCGTCTGTTTCAGCTGGTTTATCTGGTTAAGGAGGTTTTCGCTCTCGGCTTGGTCTGCCTCGATATCCTTCAATAAATCCAGGATTTGGGTCTCGATTTTGGAATTGTCGGCCTTGGTTGTATTAAGCTGGGTGAGGACTGAGGT
>Ga0315544_1002775_pt1 | contig 12070 bp, 9 predicted proteins | sample SalMarSW160130MG_2_FD_202543 | JGI IMG/M metagenome (GOLD analysis project Ga0315544, IMG submission 202543) | Salt marsh sediment microbial communities from the Plum Island Ecosystem LTER, Massachusetts, United States - Salt Marsh Sediment SW1601-130 ... | reverse complement strand
GGTAAATTTCAAAGGGCAGTTGAGCAAAGTCTATTCGCAGTTCGTCAAGATGCTCCTGGTCCAGATACTTAGTAGGAGCAAACACGAGGCGTCTCTTGTTTTTATATGGTCCGAGTGCCTTGGCCCTGTCGAGTGTTAAGGCGGTTGCTTTTAAGTAGTCCATATCGGGCTTATAGAATAGGTACACAAGATATTTGCTGCTTTCACCTATGAAGTATTTCTTCTCATTTACAGCTTTCTCAACGAATTCCTCACCAGTGGACGTATAGAAAACATACCGAGCAAGTTCCTTGTATGTCGGGAGCTTATCGCCGGTCAAGATGCTCTCCATCTCAATAGGCGGGCCTAACTCGAAGTAGCTGAAACTGCCTCCAAGCCCCTTCTTCAAATTCTTATCCTTTGCTTTGGGCACACCATTGATGACTCGTCGAACTCTCTCTGCTGTTATCTCGTTCGCATAGTCCTCGCACTCAACAAGTATGAAACGAGTATTTCCTCCTTCTTCTTCATTCAGTGCAAGGACAGCATTGGCTGTCGTACCAGAACCTGCAAACGAATCAAGGACGATGTCTTCTTCTTCTGGATCCGTGGTCAACGATATGATGTGTTTTATAAGCCTTACGGGTTTTGGATTTGGGAATACAGTTTCACCAAAGATTGTCTTTATTTCTTCATTGGCTTCATGATTGTGTCCTACTTGGGAATGTAACCAGAGGGTACTTGGTGGCCTTGAAGCATCTTCATTGTAGTACTGCTTGACATAGACCTGCCAACCCTCTCGACCTTCTACCCATTCAATAAGTTTTTGTGTTTTCGCATCTTCATATCTATATAGGGCCCATCTCCAACAGCCCTCCGATCCGTCGGATCGAATCGGGAACACTTCCGTTCCATCAGGCGCCTTCAAGGGATAAAATAAATTAGGGCGATCTTGTCGCCGAGAATTTTTTCCTTCCTTGCGGAGCGACCTTCTTCTGTAACGTTGACCAGTTGCTTTGTCTAACTCCGTGAATTGTGCAAGATTCTGTTCAAACGCAACCTTCTTAACGCGATACTCATCCGAGCGCCGATATGCCAGAATATGGTCGTGGTCGATACTATACCCTTTCGCATCCATTCTAGGGCTATAAACCTTCTGCCATGTGATTTGAGCAACAAAGTTATCCGGTCCGAACACTGTATCCATCAACATCCTAAGATGATGGATCTCGTTATCGTCTATTGTTAGAAAAATTACTCCATCCTCTCGTAAAAGATCTCGTAACAGTTTTAGTCTCGGCGTCATCATGCAAAGCCATTTGTCATGTCGTGTGAGGTCTTCCTTATCGACTACCTTGCCGAGCCAATCCTGCATCATCGGCGAATTGACATTGTCGTTATATACCCATCTTTCGTTGCCCGTATTGTATGGCGGGTCGATATAGATACACTTGATTTTACCAGCGTATGTTGGAAGAAGTGCTTTAAGCGCTTTTAGATTATCACCGTGAATTATAAGATTATCTTGTAAACTTACCTTTTCGGTAAGTGATTTTTCTTTGCGCGGCACTAATTGATGATACTTGACCAGCAAATGATGATTTTGAACAAATGCCTTGCCCTTAAAATTAAGCGTAGCCATCCCTGTGCCCGTTCTTAATATGGATAAACCGAGTAATTTTCTAAACGGCCCATTATCTGCTATTCCCAGGCCTATGTCAAATACATCTTTCCCACCACACAATACCCCAAATTACAAATCTCGTCAATAAATAAAAACCTGAATGAAGAGCATAAGAGCATAAGAGCATAAGGGCATAAGGGCACAAGAGCACAGGTGCATAAGGGCTCGGGATGGCGTATGTCGTATTTCGTATTTCGATAAGAACAAAACAAAAAATTCCCCCCAGCACAGGTCTGGGGGCTAAATATAAAGGCGAGAATGCGTAAATGAGTGGATGGGTGAATGCGGGGAGGGAAGACCCCCAGCACAGGTCTGGGGGCTAAACATAAAGGCGATCCCGGCCAGCGTGGTTTAGAAGATTTTTCTGTAAGTGTGGCAGTAGGGGGTTTTGCCGGTCTTTTTGTAATAATCCTGGTGATACTCTTCTGCGGGCCAGAATTTTGCGGCGGGAACTATCTGAGTTTTTACATCGTAACCCATTTTCTTAAGCTGCTGCATGAGATTTTCAGCGACCTGTTTTTGTTGCTCGGTCACATAAAAAATCACAGAGCGATACTGCGTGCCGACATCGGGGCCCTGACGGTTTATCTGAGTGAAATCGTGGGTTTCAAAGAACAGCTTTGCGAGTTTCTCGAAATCGGTTTTCGCAGGGTCAAAGACGACCTCGACGGCCTCAGCGTGGCCTGTCCTGTCGGTGCAGACCTGCTTGTATGTAGGATTATCGAGCTTGCCGCCCGTGTAACCGACCGTTGTTGAAATAACGCCGGGGGCTTGTTTGAAATGATACTCGGTTCCCCAAAAACAGCCTGATGCAAATATCGCTGTGCTGGTCTTCTTATTTTGGGCAGGGATGAAGTCCATCGAGACAGAGTTTACACAATATCGGGTATTCTTCGGCGTGAAACGCTCACCCAAAAAGATGTGGCCCAAATGGGCATCACAGTTTGCACAGATAATCTCGGTACGGAGGCCATCGGCATCGGGCTGTTTCTTTACGGATGAGCCGATCTGGCCGTCAAAGCTGGGCCAGCCACAATCGGATTTGAACTTGGAAGATGACTCAAAAAGGGGCGCGCCGCATCGCCTGCAGGTGTAAGTGCCATTTTGAAAATGCTTATAAAATTTGCCGCTGAAGGGGGGCTCGGTTCCCTTGTGAACGATAATCCGCTCTTGCTCGGGAGTAAGTTTTCTGTACATAATATTGTCCTTAGAAAGTCCAGCCCCATCCAGGAAAATCTCAGCAATTCTCCGCAGGGCTCCCATTATAGCCGACATTCGGAGTGAATCGGGATTATTGAGGGGTTTGCGGGCTTGCAATATAGCATCCAATCCCCACGCTGTAACTATAAGCAAGAGTAGTATTACAAATATGTATCTTTTGCTGAAAAAAGGTCTTTCTTTGTTCATCGTTCAGCACCTTATATCGTTTGGCAATAACCATATTATTGTACTTATTTATACTCAAAATCCAAGCTTACGGTTCGCAGGGATTTTGTCGCTGCTTACTTATTATAATCTGCGGGGCACTATTTTGAGATTACAGGACTAAATTATGCCGTGGGGGTGTAACGGTTTTGGCAGTTCGGCGTTCTATATTGTAGAATGGAACAGATTATTGTCAGGAGAGCCTTTGTGACGTACGAGTTCAAGCAATTTATGAGCAGTGACGAACAACTTATCAGCGAAACGTTAGGCGGGAGTAGGATGGCATTCGGGACACTCGTTGAAAGGTACTGGAAGATGGTAGTCGGATTGGCAATGAGCAAAATCGGTGAACGGGCAGAAGCGGAAGACATCGCGCAGGAGAGCTTTATGAGGGCCTATTCACAACTGCACAGCCTACAACAGCCATCGCGTTTTGCGGGCTGGCTGAGCAAGATAGCTATGCAGCAGTGCTCTAATACCATCAGGCAAAGAATTCGGTGCAAGACGGCGTTAGGGTGTAAGGCGATGAGGATTGAAGATATAGAGGCGGAGGCGGCAGAGCCGGGCAATCATAGATTGACGGCGGGTCAGAGTTATTTCATCAGGGAGCGGGTACAGCGGCTGCCTGCGAAGTTTCAAAAGCTGATAGTGATGCGGTTTGTTGGGGGGCTTTCTGCGGTGCAGATTGCAAAACAATTGGGCAAAAGACCGGGTACGGTGAGGGTGTGGCTGCACCGTGCCTATAAAATATTACGCAAAGACCTTTCCGGGATTTTAGAGGAGGTCACATAATTATGAACTGTGAAAAATACAAAAAACTAATCGAAAAATACATAGAGGGTACAATCAGCGATGAGCAGGTCGCTGAGCTAAAGAGGCATGCAGAGACGTGCGAACGGTGCCGGGAGGAATTCGAGCAATGCGTTGGCTTGGAGGAAGCGGTCAGGGATGCCTTTTCATCCCGGATGTCTGCTGAAGAAGGCAAGGCGTCGGTGATGGCCAGGCTGAGTGCTGAGCCGAAAACTGTGGCGAGGCGTACCCAGTATAATTTAGGCTGGTTAGCCGGGAGGCGAGCGGCCATTGCAGCAGGTATCCTGTTAGCTATCGGCCTGACATTAGGCTTTGCTATGGGCAGGTCGAGCACTGATGAGCCCACCGGCGCTAAAGTACCGATGCGCGTGACGGGACTCGAGGGGACAGTCCTTGTAAGGCACGAAGGTCTGGATGCTTGGCGAGTTTTGGAAGACGATTCAACCATTCATCTCGGTGACACGTTTCACTCAACAGCCAAGTCGGGTTTTGTGCTGGAGATGAAAGATAAGTCCACGATTGAAGTGAATCAGAACAGCATGCTGGTTTTGAAGTTGTGTAACGGGGAAACCCAGTTTTTTCTTGAGTACGGCAGATGTACGGCAGCTTTAGAGAGTCCTCATCCGCCCTTTTTCGTCAGCACTCCACACGGCCGGGTGGAGGCATTAGGAACAGAATTCACAGTCACGGTCGAGTAGACCCAGACAACTGTCGCTTCGCTGTATAGAAGAGGCAGAAGGAGACAAAGAATGAGAACAAAAACAGTTATTCTGTGCGCCGCTGTTCTGTTGACGGTGCCAATAATCACATTCGCACAAAAAACGGAAGTAAGTGTTAAGAAGGGAAAGGTCATCGCGGCGACGGAGATGACGAGCGTTGCTATCGAGGCGGGACGAAAAGCGGTCCTGGCGCCGGACAAGAATCCTGTCGTTGCAGTCGACGATCCAATGGTGGATGATCTCATAGAAATCTACAAATGGGTTGAGGCAGAAAAACAAGCAGCAAGAGAAAAAATCGACTATACCAGTATCCAAATTCACAGAATCGAAAGCGAAACCCTTCTAAAAGGTGCAAACCTTTTTGAAATGCCGAACCTTAAATCCGAACCGAGCGATACCTGTTGTATTGGACTCACATCTATTTTAGAGCAACCCCAGTACTATGATGTGCAAGGCAACCTGTTGGCTTTCGACCTGGAGAAGGTTGATTCCAGGCAGGGATACTATTATTTACATTTTCCCGAGCCTGTTCAACCAGGCGAAAAGTTTAAGATAATCAGTGTCAGTAAACTCAATGCTTCAGAGGAAGAAATCTGGAAGGAAGGACCGTTATGGAACATCAGACTTGGCAACTGCACAAAGAACAGTCTGAATTATTTTCGCATCATCCTCCCAAAGTCAGCCATTTTTGTTGATTCCAGCAGACCGGTGATGATTACCGATGATTCAGATGGAAGACCAGCGGTTACAATCAGGAACTATACCGGCGAATATGCTGACGGTATGTACCAGATTGCCTTTCTTTGGCCGGAAAAAGACGGCACAACCCTTGCAGACCTTCCTCCGCAGTATCGTGGCTTGCGCGACAAGGCGGAGGAGGAGGTTGTTGAGAGGGGCCGACTTGAAATTGCGAAAATCCTTTCGGGCGGAACCTACAAAGAACAGAATACACCTTTGGAGACTTTGCTTAGCGTTTACAGCGCTGCTGTACATAAGAACTCCGAGGACTTTCTGAACCTGGTTTCTCCCGATCTAAGGGAATTTGCAGCGGAACAGACGGATCAAATCATGGAATTTGCGTCTCGTTTAGTTGATTACGAATTCCTTGGCACGCCGGACTGGCCGGATGAGCCTGAAAAAGGTTACGAGCACCCTGTTTATCTTTGCAGAGAAGGTTCATTGATTTGCGAAGCAACTTTAGTGATGGACTATCAGGACGGTAAGTGGTGTTTGCGAGGCCTTGAAGCCGGTCGCAAGAAAACAGAGAGTACGGAAAGCACAGTTAGCAAAGCCGCGGGTGGTGTGACGATATCGAAGGGCAAGGCGGATCTGATTGCGGCAACGTATGATGGCCTTGAACCGGGTAAGTTCATGCGAAGGTGGCTGTTTCTGGGACCTGTCCATGTTCCCTGGGATGGGGAGAGCTTTTTTCCAGATGAAGAAACTTCGAATAAGTTCTTTGATACGAAGTTGCTCGGTCTTGAGCGGTTCGAGCCAAAGGTCAGGATTGGTGAAAAGGATTACGAATGGACAACTCTATATTCAGAATACGGTGTTATTGAACTAACCCAGGTATTTGACACGTGGTTTGTGGTCGCCTACGCCTGGGCGCAGATTAATATGGCCGAGGAGTCAACGGGCGTCTTAGGTATAGGCTCTGATGACTGCGTCAAGGTTTGGCTGAACGGCGAACTCGTCCACGAAAACGTGGTGGGCCGGGGTGTTATGCCGGACAGCGATCATGTCCCGGTGACTTTCAAGAAGGGCAGGAACCAGCTTGTACTGAAAATCCTAAACTACGGCGGTCCGTGGGGATTTGCGTGCAGACTGCTTAGTACCGAGCCGGCCAGCCAAAAAACCGATTGAGTGGATAGAGAATAACCATTTGACAGAGTAGTGACAGCCATCTGTTGACAGTATGCAAATTTGCTGAAAACAGGTGGCTGTTGCTTTTCAGTTAAATACAATTAAAGGATTGTTTTAGACAGAGATAACCGGCATAAACAGAGAAAATATCAGCCAGTGGCGAGGGAAACATGAGTCTTTCAGTGCGTGTGCTTAGCCGTTGCTCGAAATTCGAGACTTGTATGCTTCGTGCCGGGGCTTTTTTATTTGGCCGTATGGGGTTGGTGTTGTATAATAAGTTTTATGATTGAGAAAAAGGTACACAAGCATCGTTTAGATGAGCATCTCGAAATCAAGCAGAACCTTGAGCATTGGCTGAGCAGGGCACCCGAAGAGCGCCTTGCGGCTGTGGATTTGCTGAGAAGGCAGCTCTATGGAAATACAAAAAGACTTCAAAGAACTTCTCGAGTTGTTCAACGCTCAGAAGGTTGAGTACCTCATCGTAGGCGGTTATGCATTAGCATTTCACGGTGCGCCGCGTTTTACGGGTGATATCGACCTGTTTGTCAAACCGGACGCCGACAATGCACAACGTATCCTCGCGGCGCTGTCCGAATTCGGGTTCGGCTCGCTTGATTTGTCAGAGACAGATTTTACCTCCGGCGACAATGTTATCCAGCTTGGTGTGCCGCCGGTACGTATTGACATTATGACATCGCTCAGCGGTGTTGGGTGGGAGAAGGCCGAATCAGGGAAGGTTTCGGGCCATTACGGTGACACAGAAGTCTATTTTATAGGCAGGGAAGATTTTGTAACCAACAAAAAGTCCCTTGGCCGAAAGAGGGATTTGGCGGACCTTGAAGCCCTTGGGGAACAGTAGCCGTTTTGCCGTTTGGAGAACCACACACGTCGGGCAAGTGTTTCAACCAGTGGAACCCGTGTGAATACTGCTCATCGGGTAGGTTTGGGAGCGGGTTTTAGGATGCCTAACCGCCAGGGGATTTGGCCGTAGTTTTTTCCGGCGCGGTCGCGGTCGGTGACACCCTGAAAGAGAAATCGCAGATTGTGCGGGTCCACTATTAGTTTTTCATCGTATCCGACGCGGAGCAGCTCGCCGTGGCTGATTACATCGGTCCAGCGTTCGGCAGGGTGTTTGACGTTCAGCATCGAGGCAAAGGACTTGTCCTTTTCGGCGGCGAGGGAAGTCCAGTCGCCGTCGAGCCGGTCGGCGAGGTAGGCCTTGTAGTAGCGCCAGCCGTGACCGTTTTGTGCCTCAATCAGGGTCAGGTATTTGTTCAAGCCCTTTAGCCGATACGTGTGGCTGGCCTCGAAGACGTCACCCTGGAGTGCTATTACGGGAGTCGACCATCCTGCGGGGAACTGCGCGAGGGACGTCTGGGCGCGCCACATTTTTCCATCAAGCGAAGTAAAGAAGAGGTGCGCTTTGGTATCGTCACAGATGACCCAGAAGTCGAGCCAGGCGTTGATATTGGCTGGTTTGGTTTTGAAGAGGGGAGTGAGTTTGCTCCAGGAATCGGGCGAAGTAATATCGGCTGTTGAGGAGAAGGCCGGCTGATATTTCGGCTGCCAGGAATCGTCGGATGCCTGGCATATAAGGTACCACTTTTTGTGTGGCGTAAAGAAGAACACGTGAGGGGCACAAAAATAGCCGGGGTGACACTTGAGGACCTGCTGGTCGGCTGTTTTGGCCCGGCTCCAATTTTCAAAGGTGACATATATAATCGCATGCGTTCGTTTTGTTCCGCGGACGGTGCAGAACAGATGCCACCTGTCTTTGTAGCGGACAATGGAGGGGTCCTTGACGGAAAGCCAATTTTCGCCGTCGATTTCCATCGGCTCCAGCACCGGCGGACTCGCTACCCAACTGAAGCTGCCGGTCGAGAGGGCATTTCCGCGAGTTACACCTGTGGGCATTTGCTGAGCGGGACACAGCGCGGAAAACAATACTGCAATAGTGATGATAGTCGTATAACGAATCATACTTCCGACCTCCTAATCAAATGTGCGTTTGTCTGCAATATTATTGCCGCAATGAGGTCGGAAGGCAAGCTAATTTTTCTATTGGCTTGACGGGGCACCGAAAACATATCAATTTAGATTCCGCTTGGAAAATCCTGCACCCCAAAGCTACCGAGGGTTCGAACCCCTCCTGCTCCGGTTGGCCTTTGGCCAACAGACCATGCGAGCAGTAGAGCAGACGAAGGTGTGAATCCGACAGATAACAAGCCCCGTGGCAGCGATTTTGAGTCGATTATTTCTTTTATTACAGTAAGAACTTCCAACAATAAAGCTTACATTAATCACTGCATACGGTTCAGGTGTTGGCGAGCCTTTTGCAATTTTTGTGGAAATTTGTCTCTTCTAAACGCTATAGTCCATTTCCGCAAAATAATCCACCCCCCAAAGCGAACCAGATGGTTGCGCCACGAACGATACCACCGCATCCAGCCCAATCGGATGTTATGAAAAAAGAATAAGATACCGGTGAAGGAGAGGATATTTACAGGCACCAGAAACATGTATCCAAATTGATAGAACCTGCCCATAATTCTTCTGCTGATTTGCTGTATCTGTTCAGAGTTCAATGGTTCATCAGGTTCAAACAATGGGAAATTTCCATCATAATATTCCCAACCAATATCCTCAAGGGGGTAAATCCGCTTTTGTTTTTGCAGCCTGCCCCGTAATTCCGTGCCAGGGACGGGCACCGGCAGTAATATCTGTACCGTGTCAATTTTTGCCTTACGGATAAAATCCTTATAACATTTGGCCCTTTCATTGACAGACATTTTAAAACCGCTATTGTCCTTGAGAGGATAACAAAAGATAAACATTCCGTGCACAAAAAACCCGGATTTGTGGAATGTTCTCGTCAGCGAAAGCATATCGTCCGACCTGATATGCTTGTTCATGGCCTTCAGTTCCTCCTCAATGGGGGATTCATATCCGATGCATATTGTTCTAATGCCGGCATCCCTCATAGCAGAAAGTAATTCCTGGTCCTGCGCCTTGTCCAGTCGTATCTGAACCGTTATCCGCAATCGCCTGCCGATTCTTCGCTGGTAATCCGCCAGTATCTTACAAAGCCTTATTGTTTCGTCCCGCTGCTGGCCGAAAAGGTCATCAACGATGAAAAAACTTTTGGCATTGTATGTCTCCACAAGAAGGCTGATGTGCTCAAGTAACCGTTCTGGCTCGGCATGCCTTGGTTTGCCCTTGACGGTACAAAACTCACAATCCATACCGCAACCACGGATTCTCTCGACCGGAAAAAGCTTAATCTTAGCGTAGCGTACCAACGAGAAATCCGGCAGCGGCAGCCTGTCAAAGTCCATCAAAGGTTCTCGTTTTGCAGTGAAAACAGGTTCGCCATTTTTCAGATAAGCAATACCTTTGATTTCACTTATATCTTGATTGCCTTCTACAGCCAGCAACAGTTCTTTGATAGTTTCTTCGGCTTCGCCGAGAATAATATAGTCAATATCTGCAGATAGCGCTTCGGGTATAGTCTCTTCCACGAAATGCTGTCCGCCCGAGATAGTGATAGTTCCTTGTTTCTTGTAGAAATTTGCTATTTGAAACAGCCTGGGGATGGTGCTGGTCAAACCCCCATATAATCCAACTACATCCGCCGGCCTTTGCTTCTGTAAAAATTCATGGTCGGCGCCCGTTGTGTCCGACCGGGGCCCGAATTTGCCGAGGTTATTTTCATCAATAACCTCAACATCCCATTTTTCCATTTTATTTGCTGCACTGGCTACACAAACAGAACCTAAAGCCGTTGTCCTTCTGGCTATGCGTGAATAAATATTAAAAGCCGGATACGCTGGAATCACAATCCTTAACCGATATCTTCTCTTAGAGGAATTCAGCATAGTAAAACCCTATCAATACCTTATCTACCCGAAAGCCAAATAAACCGGATAACTCGGTTTACCTGGTATCCGTAAACAAAAAGATACTTATTTGGTGAGTTATTCACAATGAAATAATTCTTCCATATTCATCCACCATTCTCCCTCGGCTCTGAATACAATCGGCCGCAAACAGGGCATGCAGACGTCCCACCATTTCTGTGTCTCTGGGTCAGCGGCCATCTTCTTCAAATCAGCATCAAAATCATCGCCGAGATATTCGAAATAGCTAAAAAGGTAAAATTTTCCATCTTCAAGCTCCCCAAGATAGATTGAATAGTTGCGTATGTTCCATCCTTTAATCATCCTTAATCTGTCCAGTCCAACAGCTTCCTGAAGTTTTTTATATTCTTCTATTTTCTCTTCCTTGACACTAATTACCATCCCATAACGCTTCACCTGGCTCATATCTGTGCAACCTCCGATTACAGTTATCAGAACAATAAAATCTTTGCAATCAGCAATCAATCCCTTTATTTTAACCGATAATTCCCATATTAAACGCCTGGCTACGGAACCAAGCATTCCAATTCCATAATAATATCAAAATCTTCCTCGAATTGCACCCATCTGTAATCTTTTTTACAAATTTTGTCGTCGAAGTTACCGGAAATGCAAGTTTTTTTCTTAAAAAGGGGGGGCTTTGGGCGGCGGATTCCACCTTGCTTTGTGCCGTGATATGGGGTATAATTTTAGCCTCACTTAAATTAAGGAAAGGGTACATTATGAAATCATACTATCGCAAAAGCATTTGTCAATTGGTTATGTTGGCTGGGTTGGTTCTTGCTGCGCCGCAGCTTGTTTTCGGGACGGCGCTGGATGATTATGTCAAAAAGCCTGATTCGAGCTACAAATACAGTCTTGCCAACACTATCGAGGGCAAGGACTATACGGCATACGTGCTGGATATGACGTCGCAGTCGTGGCGTAGCAAGGAAGAGGTGGACCGGACGCTTTGGAAGCATTGGGTGACGATAATCAAGCCGGACAAGGTCAGCGGCAATACGGGGCTGCTTTGGATAAACGGGGGAAGTAACGATAATGATGCTCCAAAGAATGCCGATACGATGCTGGTCAATATTGCCCTTGATACGGGGACGGTGGTGACGGATTTGCGGATGGTGCCGAACCAGCCTTTGAACTTTCCGGACGGCGGGCGGCCTCGATATGAAGATGCGATAATAGCTTATACGTTTGATAAGTGTATTGCGACGGGTGACCAGACGTGGCCATTACTGCTGCCGATGGTGAAAAGCGCGGTGCGGGCAATGGATACGGTGCAAAAGCATGTTGCGACAGAGAGCGGCAGGGGGGTGAAGGTAAAAAAGTTTGTTGTGTCGGGAGCGTCGAAGCGGGGGTGGACGACGTGGCTGACGGCGGCGGTCGATAAGCGGGTCACGGCGATTGCGCCGGCGGTCATTGACGTGCTGAATATGAAGGAGTCGATGAGGCACCACTTCAGTGCGTATGGTTTCTATGCACCGGCCATTCGTGATTACCAGGAGATGAAGATTTTTGACCGGCTCTTGACGGCCAAAGGCGATGCGCTGAGGAAGCTTGTGGACCCATACGAGTATCGCAGCCGGTATACGATGCCGAAGTTTTTAGTGAATTCGACGGGTGACCAGTTCTTTCTGCCTGATTCGGCGCAATTTTATTATGATGATTTGCCG
>Ga0315544_1002763_pt1 | contig 12097 bp, 9 predicted proteins | sample SalMarSW160130MG_2_FD_202543 | JGI IMG/M metagenome (GOLD analysis project Ga0315544, IMG submission 202543) | Salt marsh sediment microbial communities from the Plum Island Ecosystem LTER, Massachusetts, United States - Salt Marsh Sediment SW1601-130 ... | reverse complement strand
AGGCATCGAAAGAAGAATAAGAAAAAAAACAGAAAAAAGTTACCCAGAGATATTTTTAATATTGATTTAAACAGGAGGTAAAAAAAAGAAAAACTTAACCCCACCCCTTGACACTTTTCAAAGAAGACCTGACCCCATTGATCCCCATGTTTTAATCCTTAGAGGCAAGAACACTAACCGGTACAGAAGTCGTATAACCGAGCCCCCCTCCCCACTCATCAGCGTTTACCTGCAGATAATAACTGTCGTCTATAGGAGCATCGAGCGGAACTGTTAATTCCTTCTCTATTTCAACCCTACCTTCAAAATCCAATCCTTCATCCGAAACATTATATGACCATAATATACTATCATACGGATTTTCAGATATGCCGTCCGGCAGCCAGAGTTCCACGTATATCTCATGTGTACCCTGATCGACATCGATTTCAGCGATAAAAGTAAAACTTTCACCTTTTCTGAGTGTGGCTTCATCCTGAGGTTGTATCACATTAACTACGGTAGGATCATCAAAAAGACTGCAATTTGTAAGCATCAATGTAAAGAATATCGACAAGACTAAGATTACTTTCTTACCCAAAATAGCCTCCCAATTTTAAAAACATTAAAAATATATTCAGCAATCATACTAAAGAGCCTCTTTCATTAATTTGTACATTTCAGGGGTCATAATACTAACCTGTACTGTATTAGCATACCCGGAATATCCGTCCCAATTAAGGTAATTTACCTGCAAGAAGTAGAATTCACCCTCCGGTACATCAGGCGGAACCGTTATTTCCTTCTCTATTTTATACTTACCCATAAGATTTACGTCTTCATCGAATGAATCATATCTCCATAATACACTATCGTATGGTTTAACATAAATCAGACTATCCAGGCTATCACGAATATAAGTTCCGGATACCGAAAAAAGGTCTACGTTCATTTCAGCCACTCCGTGATGTAAATCGATATCAGCGACAAACAAAAAATTTTCACCTTGTACAAGCGCATCTCTTTCTCGAGGTTCTTTGATATTAATAAAGTTAGGATCTTTAAAAAGACTGCAACTTGTAAGGAGTAACATAAAAAATACCGATAATACTACACTTAACTTATTCCTCATAATGCCTCCATTTTTAATAAGTAGTTATAAATCCATTTTGCAATCATGCTTAAAACTCTTTTTTGCCTTATTTAGTATATATGACCTAAGAAATGATATGAAAGTTCCACTAAAATGTTAGTCCAAAGTCAATAATCGTTAGTCTGTTGGTCAGTTGGACCGTTGGACAGTTATAACAATGACGGACGACCGCAGACGGCAGACCGGAATCAACTACGAACTAAGAACCACGAACTAAGAAGAAGGAACAACAAATAGCACAAATAACACGAATGGTTTTTATTATAATTTGTCCAATGTCTAGATTTGACCCCAATCACATTGACCCCAATCACACTTCGTTTTCAAGAAGATTTTTTGCCTCTGGATTTTTCTCAAGCAGTAGAGCCCACAGCCAGCAACTTATTCTTTCTCTTTTTCTTCCTCAGTTACCTTATAGACAATGTATCTTTCCAGGCTGACAGAATCTATAACATTGGCTTCGCCCAGGATAAGGTTTTCGGGGTTGTAATATTTCAACTTACCGGCAAACTTAATCTCGCCAGTTTTTCTATTCAGCAGTTCCCTGGCCTTTTCTCTTTCTACCTGGACCAACAGCTTATTCCCCTTAAAATTAAGCTCAAAGCCACCCCTATCAGCATTGTATTGTTCTTTCTTTAATTCAATATCTATTGAATAGGGCACTTCAACCTGACTTATCCTGGCTTCATATTCGCTGGTAGTTTCGAATTCATCTTTCTTGAATTGTCTCTCGATATCCACAAAAAGGCCCACATCCCAGAGGATGAGACTCTTTTCAGGATTAAAAACCCTATTTTCAATCGCCTTTGACCCTGAAACCAGCAATCTCCCATCAGGACTGAAGGCTACGGAAAGACAGTATGCATCACATTTTATCATCATCTTCCCACCTGTTTTCAGATCCAGGAGAATAATTTGAGGCCCAACTGCGGCTGCCAGAGTTTTTCCGTCAGGGCTGAAATCAAGGTCCTCGACTTTTTCGTCGAGGCCTTGAATAGATTTAATTTTATTACCGGTAGCCACATCCCAGAGGATAATGCTTTTATCAATTCCCCCTGAAGCCAGGGTCTTTCCATCGGGGCTAAAGACAATATCAAGTATATCGGCTGAATGTCCCTCAAAAACTTTTATCTTTTTTCCTGTTTTTACCTCCCAGAAAACGATGCTCTCATCCCCGCTTGCGGCTGCCAGAATATCGCCATCAGGACTGAATTTGACTGCATAGAGAGCACCAGGATGTCCCTTCAGGGTCTTTATATCTTTTCCCGTCTGGACATTCTGGAGAGAAATGCCTTGATCTTGGCTCCCTGTAGCGATAATGTTTCCGTCTGGGCTGAAGGCAATATCGTAGAGGCAAGCAATACCATGGATATTACTATACGTTTCATATAAAACTTTTCCCTCGCCAGTAGATAAATTCCAAAGAATAATTTTTTCCTCACCCATTATTGAAGCCAGAGTTTTTCCGTCAGGGCTGAAGCAGAATGTATGCTCCCAGTTGAATCTAGTAGAAGTCATAAGTTGCTTCATTTTTTCCCCGCTTTCGACATCCCAGAGGATTATGCTCGCGTCTCCGCTTCCCGAGGCCAGAATCTTTCCATCAGGACTAAAGGCAAGATTCTCTACAGCCTGGGAATGACCGGTAAGGGTTTTAATTTTAACTATGTCCCCGATATTCTTTAACGGAATTAGGATTGGTGTAGATTCATCTGATAATGTGTTTTCAGCAAGAGCCGGGAATAGGGTGAATAAATCGCACAAGAGCAGAAAAACCATAGCAATTCCGACAAAGTTCCCTGTGAAATAACCGATGTTTTTTTTCATTCTCCACCTCCGAATATTATAATGAATTATTTACAATCTTTTACGACGAATTGGGGTCCGAATTGGGGTCAAATCTAGACATTGCGAATACTTCGTATAACTTCCGCCATCTGCAAGCGAACCAATCAGGTAAACCTTTTTGGCTCCATACTCATGTTTCAGAAGTTCAGCACATTCTTCAGCTATCCTATGTGAATCAACCTTTAATAATGTTTTATCCATGATTATTAATTAATAACCGAATATACAAAAAAAGTCAAGGAATTTTAATGCTACGAAGACATTAAGACACGAAGTTTTTTTGTTGTTTTCCTTCCTAACTTCCTAACCTTCTAACATTCTAACTACTCCCTCCTAACTACTCCCTACTCCCTATTTAATCATAATAATTTTCTTCTGTATTTCTTCATTCCCGCATTTAAGAACGCCGAAATATAACCCCGAACTTAAATCTTCGCCTGAGTCGGCTTTACCATCCCATGTAATAGTAATAGGATAAGAAGTACTATTTATATTCGAAAACGTTTTCACCAGTCTTCCGCTAACATTATAAATTGAGAATTCCACATTCTTACCTCTACTATCGGCAGGAATATTTAAAACAAGCTGTGTGCTTTTATTGAAAGGATTAGGATTAACATTTAAACTTAAGGCATCCGGATTAAGGATGAATTCTTCAATTCCTGCATCTTCATCGTAAAGAACCCAGATTGCTCCGCCGTTATAACAACTAACATATATACGGTTTGTCTGTGGGTTTACACCGACACTAATAGGGCCATCTCCAACCGTAATCGTTGTAATCACCGAATCACCTGTACCATCGATTACGGAAACACTACTATCACCATTATTCGCTACATATATACGGTTTGTTAGCGTGTCTACACCAACTACTCCGCAGGGACCATCCCCGACCCCAATAGTGGCAATCACAGAATCCCCTGAACCATCGATTACTGAAACACTGTCGCTAGCGCTATTTGCCACATAGATCCTGTTTGTCTGGGGATTTACACCAACTCCGTAGGGAAAATTCCCAACCCCAATCGTAGCAATCACAGAATTCCCTGAACCATCGATTACTGAAATACTGTCGCTAGCGCTATTTGCCACATAGACCCTGTTCGTCTTTGAGTTTACACAAATCGAAGTAGGATAATCTTTAACACCAATAGTAGCAATCACAGAATCCCCTGAACCATCGATTACTGAAACACTGTCGCTAGCGCTATTTGCCACATAAATCCTGTCTATCTGAGAGTTAACATTAATCCCCCACGGTCCAGCTCCAACCCCAATTGTAGCAACCACAGAATCCCCTGAACCATCGATTACTGAAACATTGTCGCTATCCCGATTTGTCACATAGATCTTGTTTTCCAGCGAGTTCACACCAACTCCCCGGGGAAAATCCCCAACCTCAATCGTAGCAATCACAGAATTCCCGGAACCATCGATTACCGAAACACTGTTGAGATTCCGATTCGTTACATAGATACGGTTTTCTTGCGAGTTTACGCCAACTCCCTCGGGATAATCTCCGATCACAACAGTCGCGACAACAGAATCCCCGGAACCATCGATTACTGATACATTGTCATCATCGCTATTTGCCACATAGATTCTGTTCGTCTGTGGATTTACACCAATTCCCTCGGGCTCACTTCCAACTCCAATAGTAGTAATCACAGAATCCCCCGAACCATCAACTACTGAGACACTTCCGCTATACCCATTTGCCAAATAGATCCTGTTTGTCTGCGGGTTTACGCTAACACCCCAGGGCAAATTTGCAACCCCAATAGTAGCAATCACAGAATCCCCTGAACCGTCGATTACGGAAACAGTATCTATATTACTTACCACATATATCCTGTTTGTCTGAGAGTTAACACCAATCGATCCAGCTCCAATCCCAATCGTAGCAATCACAGAATCCCCTGAACCGTCGATTACGGAAACATTGCCGCTCAAAAGATTTGTCACATAGACCTTGTTTGTCTGTGGATTTACACCAATTTCCTCGGGCTCATTCCCAACCCCAATCGTAGCAATCACAGAATCCCCTGAACCATCGATTACCGAAACACTGTCACTATGCTGATTTACCACATAGATCTTGTTTGTCTGCGGATTTACACCAACTCCCCACGGCCAATCCCCAACCCCAATCGTAGCAATCACAAAATTCCCTGAACCATCGATTACGGAAACATTGCCGCTCAAAAGATTTGTCACATAGATCTTGTTTGTCTGCGAGTTCACACCAATTCCCATTGGAAGATTCCCAACTCCAACAACAGCAATTACAGAATCCCCGGAACCATCGATTACTGATACATTGTCGCTATCCCGATTTGTCACATAGATCCTATTCGTTTGCGAGTTTACGTCAACTGCTCTGGGTTCTTCTCCATTTCCTGCTCTCGGTCCAAGATAAATCGTATCTATAACCGTAATCTGACCAAACCCTGAAACAGCAAAAATCAGTATTAAAACTAAAAGTGAACTCTTTCTTAAAATATACATACCTCCTCCCGATTTTTTGTACTATAAGTATAATGATATTTACCAGCACGTCAAGGAATATTAATGCTACGGAGACACAAAATCGTTAGAGGGTTAGAGCGTTAGAGTGTTAGAGAGTTAAAATTCCAAATACTTGGATGGGAGGAGTGGCTAACGCATCAACGCTTCTACGCATTTACGCACTAACAAGATTTTACCTAAAACCCAGGACCTAATACCTACCACCTTGATATTTTCTACTTGCTACTATCTACTCTCTACTTACTAATTCTATAAATATCCCTTGACTTTGATTTGATTTTTTAGTAAAATTTAACAAATGAGAAAAAGAGCGCAAATTATTTTATTCTATGAATTGAATATTGTTATATTAGTAGGATTGATACTTCCCATACTCTTCCACGCTGGGCTTGATGATATCTTTGCTTTACATACAGCCGCACGCTCAAGATTTATCTTACAATCCGCTATAACAATCCTACTTCTTATGATTACAGGAATAGCTTTTTTTCTCTTCGGGTTTGGTTTCCCCGTTTCTAAGCTTAATAAGATTATACCCTTTATTGCGGCGGCACAAACACTATTAATGATTGGGCTCGATCCGGAGCAAACATATGTGACATTTCTTGACATTTCCACAAATGCTATATTAATAGCTCTACTAATATTCACAATCTGGAAAACAATGGTTTTAATTAAAAAAGGAAGAATTGAAGTAAAATAATAGATAGTTTTTTATTTTTTTTACTAACACCTAAGACCAAGAACCTAAGACCTATTTTCTACGCTCTAACGCTTCTACGCATTTACGCACTAACAAGATTTTTCCTAAATCCCAACCCCTAACTTTGCTGTCAGCCGTCAGCTATGTCCTCTTTTCAAGGTCAGACCCCGTTGATATGAGCCGTCAGCTTCTTTTTCGCATGTAGAAATTGTAGTTTTTGTTGTTTTTTGACACACAACTCAACTATCGGAGAATAATCGCTTTCTTCCTGTAAACTTTATCTCCTATCTCCATCCTGACAAAATAGATGCCGTTATTTCCATTCCACCGGAGATTATATATACCGGCAGGGCTGATTCCGTCCATCAGTCTTTCCATTCTCTGCCCGAGAAGATTGTATATCTCAACTTTTACCCTTTCCCTTGCCGTAAGAGAAAACCGAATGTCAATCCCGGAATTTACGTCAAGAAGTGAAATTCCTTCTTCTACAACCTTATCTTCTTCGACTCCTGAACCACCTGTGTATCTGATGATATAAAGGCCATCTGTGTAATCCGCAACATAGGCAAGGATGTCGACGACATAAACGCCACAGGCGCGATCCCCCGTATCATAAAATCCAATTTCTGATAGATTGGCAGGATCGGAAACATCTATGACACGCAGACTCCTGCCATACGCTACATAAGCAAGATTGTTATCAACATAAACGTCATAGGCATTTCCCACTGTATCGTAGGCACCAATCTCCGACGGATTGGTTGGATCGGCAACATTTATTATACGCATACCACCCCAATAATCAGCAAGGTAGGCAAGACTGTCGACAACATAGACACCCCGAGCATCTCCCCCTGTATCGTAAAATCCAATTTCCGACGGATTGGTTGGATCTACAATATTTATTATACGCAAACCCCTGTCACCATCCGCAAAATAGGCTAAAGTATCAACTACGTTGACGTCAAAGCCATATCCCCCTGTTGTATCGTAAAATCCAATTTCCGAACAACTGGTCGGGTCGGAAACGTTTATTATCCGCAAACCATCCCAGTTATCCGCAACGTAGGCCAGCGTATCGACCACATAGACACCATAGGCGTGAAACTCTGTATCATAGAGACCAATCCTTTCCGGATTAGCTGGGTCAGAAACATCAATTATGCACAGACCACTATCTCCATCCGCCACATAAGCAAATGTGTCAGCAACATAAACATCATAAGGGTGACCCCCTGTATTACATAATCCTATCTCCGATGGATTAGCCGGATCGGTAACATTTATTATACGCAGACCATCGTAACCATCCGCGACAAAGGCGAGAGTGTCAACCACATATACACCCTCGGCGCGACCTCCCGTATCGTAAAAACCGCTTCCTGATGGAGCGGTAGGATCGGAAATATTTATTATACGCAGACCATTGGCATCATTCGCAACATAGGCGAGAGTATCAACTACGTTGACACCATTGGTATACACGCCTGTATCGTAAAATCCAATTTCTGATGGATCGGTCGGGTCAGAAATATTTATTATACGCAAACCGTACCAGCTGTCCGCTACATAGGCGAGAGTATCGACTACTTTGACATTAACGTCATAACCAACTGTATCGTAGAATCCAATCTCTACCGGACTGGTCGGGTCGGACACTTTTATTATGCGTAGACCGTCCATGGCGTCCGCTACATAAGCAAGAGTGTCAACTACATAAACACCAAGAGCCCACACTATGATATAGAACCCAATCTCTTCGGGACTCGCCGGGTCGGACACATTTATTATGCGAAGACCCTCGGATTCACCCGCAACATAGGCCAAAGTATCAACAACATAGATGCCATAAGCATCACCCTCTGTATCGAAAAACCCGATTTCTGCCGGGTTAGCAGGGTCGGAAACATCTATCACACGCAGGCCACTGTGTCTATCCACCACATATGCGAAGGTGTCAACAACATAGACGTCACAAGCGAAATCTCCTGTAATGCAGAACCCAACCTCTTCGGGACTCGCCGGGTCGGAAACGTTTATTATACGCAAACCACCTGTACCATTAGCAACATAGGCAAGGGTATCGATAACATATATTTCTTCTACCCCTCCGGGGGATCTAACCCTGCTCAATAAAACTGGACTTGTAGGGTCTGACACATCCATAACACAAAAATAACCTCCATCGCCCATATAGGCGAGTGTATCTCTTGCGGAATCAACAGAAACTGCACCACATGGACCGCTGAACCATCCACCTACAAGCTCACAATTAAGTGAATCCGCCCTGAGTTTTCCACTCGATGTTCGAATCTCAGGGTTAAATCCTTTTTCCATATCTATCCTTTCCATTGGAGTTTGCGCAAATACATTCGAGATCACAAAGAAAAAAAGCAATATAAAAGTAAACTTAATAAAAAGTTTCATAAACCCTCCTTGTTTTTAATAATCAAAATAATTCCTTGATACAAATATGATATTAATTAAATATAAAATGTCAACCGAAATTAGATCAGAATTCAGAAGCCAGAATAGAGAAACAGGTCAAAAACTTAGATTCGAAGAATCTATTCATTTCCAAGTATTTGTTTTTCGGTCAGCTTATAAAATGGAATAAAGCGTATTTCACAGGAATCCATCATAATAGTCTCATCCAACATCAGATTTACAACTAAAGATTTCTTTGGTTTATAACGATTGATAAAGCTTCTCAGCGACCTTGCTATTTTTGGGTTATTTAACTTCTGGTACTTTACCTCAATGGGTATAAGGCCTCTACCCCCATCTACCACAAAATCAACTTCTGCTTTATCCTTAGATCTCCAGAAGCAAATTTTTGAAGAAGTCATATTAGTTCTTTCTCTCAGGATATTGAAAACGAAATTCTGGAAAACAAAACTTTTATTTTGAAGGGTTCCAAAGCTACCAAGGGCAAAATTTCGGAGTCCAAGATCGTAAAAATAGAAAGTCGGCGATTTGGTGATTTCTTTGCGCGCGTTACTAAAATAAGGTGCAACCTTATGAATTATAAAAGTTTTTTCCATATACCACAGATATTCTTTTAAAGTTTTATGAGCAATACCTAAAGTTGAGGATAACTCGGCATAATTGGTCAATTTTCCGACTTGCGAGGATATCATCTTTACAAGATTACTGAACGCGTCTGTTTTTTGAACTCTCAGAAGGTATGAAATGTCTCGTTCAATATAACTCTGATAAATCTCATTGATTATTTTGAGCTTTTCGGATAATTCATCTTCCAGAGCAACCCGGGGATAACCACCAAAATCCAAATACTCCTCAAGAAGAAGGTATGTTTTATCGTTTTCTACGGCAAAAAAGTCCGAAAGTTTACTTTCGTACTTATATTCGGTTTTAAAATTTACAAATTCCTCAAAAGATAATGTAGAAAGTTCAAAAAGCCTTTTCCTCCCAACAAGTGACTCATGAATTTTTTCTTTTAATTCAACACTGCCGGATCCCGAAACAATAAATTTATACGGCGTATTCATATCATAGATACCTTTCAAAAAAATACCCGCATCCGCCTTTCTTTGAATCTCATCGACAAAGACAAATCCCTGCTTTTTACCCAATCCCAATTCAATCTTCTTCAACAGCTTTGCCTGCGAAACAAAATATTCTTTGTCCGACTCTATATCAAGATTAAAAAAAAGAGTTTTCCTACCTTCTTTTTCCAGGTGCTCCTTTAATATAAGCATTAAAGTCGTTTTGCCGGCTTGCCTTGGACCAACGATAAAACTTATTTCTTTTTTCGAAAGATGACTTTTAAGTTCAGAAAACATACTTCTTTTAATCATACTTTAATTATAACCCGATATTTATTAAAGTCAAGTGCAAAATTTATCGTGTTGATAGTTTTAAATAGGGAGCCACGAAGACACAACGACACAAAGGAAAATAGGACGCAGATAAACGCAGATTTACAGGATTTTTTTGTTGTTGGTCTGTGGGTCTGTTAGTCAGTTAATTTGTTTTATTCCCCCTAACGCACCAACGCACTAACACACTAACCAACAAAGTCCGTCGAATGACTTTGTTGATTATTAATGTTCCCTTGACTTTGATTTGACTTTTTACTAAAATTCAACAAATGAGAAAAAGAGCGCAAATTATTTTATTCTACGAATTGAATATTGTTATATTAGTAGGATTGATACTTCCCATACTCTTCAACGCTGGGCTTGACGATATCTTTGCTTTACAAACAGCCGTACGCTCAAGATTTATCTTACAATCCGCTATAACAATCCTGCTTCTTATGATTACAGGAATAGCTTTGTTTCTCTTCGGGTTCGGTTTCCCAGTTTCTAAACTTAACAAGATTATACCCTTTATTGCGGTGGCAAAAACACTATTAACGATTGGGTTCGATCCGGAGCAAACATATGTAACATTTCTTGACATTTCCACAAATGCTATATTAATAGCTCTACTAATATTCACAATCCGGAAAACAATGGTTTTAATTAAAAAAGGAAGAATTGAAGTAAAGGAATATTAAGTTAGAATTCAGAATTCTGAATCCAGAAATCAGAATCCCATCCCTACCAAAACAACTAAGAGGAACAACAAATCACACGAATAGCACGAATATTTTTGTTGTTTTTTTCACTAAAACCTAAAACCTAGGACCTAATACCTAACCGCCGTGAGCCGTAAGCAGTAAGCCGCCAGCTATGTTCTCTTTTCAATGTCTGAACACATTTATACTTATTAAAAGAAAAGAAACATGCATTATTTTTCGTTTCTCTCTTTATATTCTTTAATCTCTTTTCTAATCATTCCCCCCTTTTCTATCCATTTATCCCAATATCCCTCCGGAAATTTGTGTTCGGGGGTCTTGAAATTCTCAATATACCATTCAATGGCTTTTAACAACTCAGGATATTCTTTATACTCTCTTTTCTTCAAAGATTTATTTATTAAAGGTTCAATTTTCCTGAATATTACCGGAATATAAACACTGGTTGGGTATTTATAAACTATCTCAATGTAATCATCTATTGTTTCTTCTCCTGTAACAGGAAAAAGTAAACTCTCAACCTCTTTTTCTTTACCCTGTGGAGGAATAATATTTACCTCGAAGTTTAATGGTGCTTTGATTGTTCCCCACCAGAAAGGTTTATAAAGGGGCCTGGGTTCACTATGTACAATTCCTATCATATTTGTGTAAACTAAATTTTCAAGATATACTTTACCTTCCCTGCTTAGATCCGCAAAGAACCACCAACCTATGTCAAAAGAACCTTCCAATGTATCACCGGGAATCAATAACTCCCCACCTTCTTTTTCCCAGCTTCTAACAGCCAGATCTGTCTCTACACATAATCTGGGAACAACTCGATCTCCTTTCTCGTCTACGACTCCAAGATGAAGAATACCACTAGACCAACTTAATCCCATCGTGGGAAACCATATTTTTACGTTTTCATCTGATATATTATAAAATCTGTATTGTAACCATATCGGTTCTTTAGTGAAATAAGTATTTTTTGGATTAACAATCCTTGCTTCTAACTTTACCGGAGGTTCCCCCCACGCAGATTTACTCCACTCCACAGGAGAGTTACTCGCCAGTAAAGTAATTAAATAAATTGATAACATATTAATCATATTCTATCCCAAATATACCTTCTCATCATGCCAGGTTATGAATTTTGGTTTTTCTGAGGAAGTTAAAATAAATTTTCATTTGAATCTTTTCACATTTCAAGGTCTGACCCCATTTATACAAATTTTCCTTTTGGGTACCATCCCGCTTCTAATACTTATTATTATAGTATTGGGGAAAAGATTTAAAACCGAAAGAGATGAAATGACGTAACTTCTATTATTTAAAACGTTTAATTTTGGCAAGAAGC
>Ga0315544_1002760_pt1 | contig 12104 bp, 12 predicted proteins | sample SalMarSW160130MG_2_FD_202543 | JGI IMG/M metagenome (GOLD analysis project Ga0315544, IMG submission 202543) | Salt marsh sediment microbial communities from the Plum Island Ecosystem LTER, Massachusetts, United States - Salt Marsh Sediment SW1601-130 ... | reverse complement strand
GCCGGACAAGTCGGCGGACAAGTCGGTTGATGCTTCTGCGGATTCGGCGCCGGCAAGGGCCTGACGCAATAACAGGTCGCTACTACTGTCAGCTCTGGGGCTTGTCGAGATGCCGAGTACTTTGACTGCCATATTAAATTCCCCTATGATACTCGTGCAAAGCCCCGAAGGATGCAAATGATAAACAGCTAACTTTCTTTAAGTGCCCTGTTTATTTCATCCGTAAAGGATGCGAATGTTCCTTCAATGCCTTTAACCAATGGGATAATGCGAGCTTTGTCAAGGTCGAACGAATAGCTGTGGCTGAAAAAATGCCGAAATGCTAAATATCGTCTTAAGTCCTCAGCGGTTGATTCGGAAATTATGCCGTTCGATACGCCCAAGTTCACTAAGTCCCGGTGCCATGATGAATTGTGAGGCAGCTCCACGCCAAGATGAACAACCATCTGCTTTAGAATATTTTCAATTCCGTTATAGAAGTTGTGGATAAGGGCCGCAACTCCCGTTAGCTCCAGAGAAGAAAGATTCGGTATCGAATCGGCGCTGGTCAATTCTGCAACTACCTGCCTGATATTCTCAAGCTCTGCTTCTACAAGTTCACGCACTTTTGCCATAGAGTCGGATGCCATCGCGATAAATTAGTCTGTTAAATTTGGTGTCTTTAGAGAGGTCTACAAGGTCAACCGGTTTGGACAGGCTGAAAATCAGGTCTCCATAAAAGCTGAAGAACTTCTCAGGAATAACGCCTTCAACAGCGAGGTCGATATCATTTGCTTTTGTTGTCGGGTCGGCGCCTGAACCAAAGAGCAGAACCGCCCGCACATTGTACCGGCGAGCAATTTCTGCTATTGCAGCCTTGTCCTGTTCCGAAATCATAGGCTCATTATACTGGACAAACCTGTGTCTGTCAAAAAGAACACTATTACCAGTTTACGAAGCCGGGCCTAATTTGTGGCCGGGAGCGATAGAGTATAATCGCTTTTTGGATTCTGCGTTTGTATGAGCAGCGACGACCTTTCCGACAAAGATAATATGGTCGCCGGCGGTGGTCTGCGATTCGAGCGTGCATTCGAAATTTGCGACGGCGTCGGTCAGCAGGAGCGAATCAATCTTTTTAGCAGGCTCGGTTTTGCAATCGAACTCAGTGAATTTGTCGGTATCGCGGCCGGACTTTGAGCCGAAGAACAGAGCGGCATCGGCCATATCCGCTGATGGGAAGGCAATGGTAAAACACTTCGAGTGCCGGATGCATTTGACGGTGTAATGACCCTTGTAGACGGCAATCGCCATCATCGGCGGCTCGCCGGAGACAATCATTGTCCAGCCGAGCGTAACGGGATTGGCTTTGCCGTCTTTGTCCTTAGCAATGGTGATTACCACCTGTTCGGGATATTTGTTCTTTATAGCCTGCTCAAAGTTGACCTGTTTTTGCATTGTTGCTCTCCGTAATGATAATTTTGTATTCAATCTACCAAAATTTCCGGCGGAATCAAGGACACGAAGTTAATTTTCAGCGGGCGAGCTTTTGCCGGTCGATTCAGCAATTTGAAGCTGCAGCTCTTTAATTTCTTTCAGGACATTAAGTTTTGTGTCAACCACCCAATACCACAGTTTCATCAGGATTGTGGAATTGAAGCCAATCATAAAGAAAAGCACCCAGGAAAGCATCCCTTTGGTATCTGCGGCTGAGCGCAAACCAATATAACCTCCAGCCATCATACCGACGCTGAGCAGAAAGAATATCCAAAAAACCAATCTTGCCTGCCGTGTGTCCTTTACGAATCTTTCAAAAATTAATTTCATTTGGCCTATCTCCTTTTGTTCGGATTCACCTTTACCTGGTTCAAAACCAAGTTCACTCTTAAATGCTTTTTTCAATTCGTCTTCCAAATTATTCATTTTGCTGATGCCCCATTAGCTGCCGCAACAGCTTTATTGTGCGATGAGTTCTCGATTTCACAGTTCCTTCAGGAATACCAAGAATTTCAGCAATCTGGTTTATATCAAAGTCCTCGTGGTAACGCAGCATTAGCAGTGCCCGCTGTTCAGATGATAGTTTCATAATGGATGCACACAACAGTTCAGTTTTTTCATTGATGTTTTGCCTTACGCCGGATTCATTCTGCGCCCGCTTAGAAAGTTCGCTATCAAGCCTGTTTTGCTGATGTCGTTTACGCAGCCAGTCCATACATTTATTATTCAGGATTCTAAAGGCCCATCTGGGGAAGACAGCTACGTCGCCGAGTTTCCTGATACCCTTTACAACAGCGAGCCAGGTTTCCTGAACGACGTCCCAGGCGGCCGACTCAGAGCCGGTTACCTGAAAGGCGTAACGCCAGAGGCGTTTTTGCCATCTGTCAACAAGCAGCCCAAATGCCTCTCTATCACCCTGCTGGGACTTTAGAACGAGCAGCTCATCATATATTTGCTCACGGCTCTTTGCCATAACCTATAATAAAGTCGGAACAAGTGCGTTTTGGTTCCATACTTTTCTCAAAGAATAGCTTTTTCGTACTCGAGTTGTTTTTATATTGTGCCCGCGTACAGCAGGTTTTATATTAAGGAAAGACGGTTTTTGGTAATATATACTGCAGAACAACGTTGGCAAGGAGAAAGAGGTGGAGACAATCGGCTTTGTTGGCAGCGGTAATATGGCTGAAGCCCTGATAAGGGGCATAATAACAGCAGGGGTATACAGACCTGAGTGTATCTTTATAAGTGATGTCAGGGCGGAGCGGTTAAAACAGCTCGCTGAGAGATATAATGTCAAGCCTGTTAAAAATAACGGCGAGCTTGCAGGCAAGGTAGATATTGTCGTTTTGAGCGTCAAGCCGCAAAATATGGCTGAGGCGCTGGAAAGTATAAAAGACGCAATCGGCGGCGATAAGCTGGTTATATCAATCGCAGCCGGTGTAAAGACCGCCAATATCGCCGCTGTTTTGGGGGATGTGGCGATAGTTCGCGTGATGCCGAATACACCCGCTCTAATCGGTGAAGGGGCGAGTGCACTATTTGCTACCGCCAAGGCAAAGCCGATGCTGGAGGCGGCAAAGGCCATATTCTCCGCGGTTGGGAAGGCTATCGTCGTTGACGATGAGAATTTGATAGATGCGGTTACAGCAGTATCAGGGAGCGGGCCCGCTTACTATTTTCTGCTGATGGAGGAAATGATAAAAGCGGCGGGCGAATTAGGGCTAAATAATAACGTCGCGAAAGATTTGGTTCTGCAGACCGCGAAGGGGGCCGCCCTGCTGGCCGCAGAAGCGGATAAAAACAACGAAGGCCTCGGCGAGCTTCGACGAAAGGTTACTTCGCCCGGCGGGACGACCGAGGCCGCACTTAAAGTGCTGATGGACGGTCAATTCAGCCCATTGATAGCAAAGGCCATCAAAAAAGCGCGGGATAGAAGCAGAGAGCTGTCAAAGTAACAAACCCTGTCGGTACACCACCCCCACGTCTGCTTATCGCAGACAAGCACGTGGGCTAAATGTAGTGAAATCATATATATAGAGCTATTCGACGATGATTGCTTCGACGGGGCACTCGTCGGCGGCCTGCTGGACGGCTTCCTCGAACTCCGCGGGGACCTCATCGACGGTTACCTCGGCCATATCCGAGCCCATCTCAAAGACATCAGGGCAGGTGTCGACACATAATCCGCAGGCAGTGCATGTGTCTTCAATTCTGACTCTCATAGCAAAAACCCTCATTACTATTGGTTACGAGTTACCGGTTATTGGCTGCTGATTATTGTATTTGGGAATTCAATAGTCAATAGTCAACAGAAAATTGGCGGTTTGCAATGTTTTTATGGAATTTTTTGACGCGGCTGCTATACTACAGGCGTATCGGAGCCCAGTAAATAATCAATTACTAACATTATCGGCCGGGTCCCATGCAGACCGAGCCCGTGAATCTGGTCAGGCGGGGAACCGAGCAGCCATAAGCGAGAGCCTGGTTGTGCTGTGGGGAAACCCGGCCGGTCTGTTATTCTTTTATTTTATATTTTTCATTTTTTATTTTAAGACAATGGACCGCGAGGAGTTGAAAAAACGGACAAAGGTATATGCGCATCGTTGTGTTAAGCTGGCAATAGCATTACCGGATACCCCCTTGGGCAGGCACGTTCGAATGCAGTTGATTAAGTGCGGCACATCAGTTGGTGCGAACTACCGCTCGGCCTGTGTCGCTCAGACGCGAGCAAGCTTTACTTCAAAGTTGAATATTGTTTTGGAAGAGGCGGACGAGAGTTGCTTTTGGCTCGAATTTATCGTTGAGGAAAAGCTTCTCTCACAATCACGCGTGACTGCTTTGCTGAGCGAGGGCAAAGAGCTGACTTCCCTCTTTGCATCTTCAACAAGAACGCTGCGAAGCGATAAATAGAAAATAGAAAATACAAAATAGAAAATAGATTATGGCATACACGGTTCTTGCAAGAAAATACAGGTCGCAGACGTTCGATAACATCATCGGACAAGACCCGATTGCGCAGACACTCAAGAACGCTATAAAGAGCGACAGAGTCGCACACGCGTATCTTTTCACAGGCACACGCGGCGTCGGCAAAACCACTATGGCACGGGTGCTGTCAAAGTCGCTTAACTGCCTTTCATCCGATTCGCCGACCACCGAGCCCTGCTGTAAATGCGAAAGCTGCACAGCGATAAATCTCGGCGAGGATATCGACGTTATCGAGATAGACGGCGCGTCAAATAACGGCGTCGAGGAGGTCCGCAGACTGCGGGAAAATGCGATATATCGGCCGGCACGGGCGAGGTTCAAGATTTATATCATCGACGAAGTGCATATGCTGAGCATATCAGCCTTCAACGCGCTTCTAAAGATACTCGAAGAGCCGCCCTCGCACGTTAAGTTTATCTTCGCGACCACCGAGCCGAACAAGGTCATTGCGACAATTCAGTCAAGATGCCAGCGATTCGATTTTAGAAATATAAGCGCGGCGGCGATTGCGGAACAGCTCAAATTCATACTGCAGCAGGAAAAAATAAAATACGAGGAAGATTTGGTTCTGCCGATTGCGAAAATGGCAAACGGCTCTATGAGAGACGCCCTGAGCCTGCTGGACAGATTAATAAGTACCGGAGTCGAGCCTCTGACGGCCGAGCTTCTTGAAGAATTTTTGGGCTGTCCCAACAGCGAAAAGGTCTGGAACTTGGTAGCCAGAGTAGGTGAAAGCGACGCGGCAGGCACACTCGCCGCTATCGAGGATTTAATCAGTACGGGGCTTTCGGAGGTGCAAATAGCCGATGCCCTTGTCGATAATATGCGGGATTTGATGGTAGTCAAATCGGCTGGGGTCGAGAGTGAGCTTCTGGCATACGGCACCGAGCACAGAAAGCACGCGGGTGAACTGGCGGAAAAGTTCGATATCGCCGGGCTTGTCTATAACATAACGACACTGGAGAAATTGCGATGGACAATTAAAAACAGCGAAACGGCCAGGGCGCTTTTAGAGGCTTCGCTTCTGAGACTGGCGCTTAGTGAGCATTTTCTGAATGTCGATTCGCTCCTGTCACAGTCGCAGGGCGGCTCCGCGCCCGGCATTAAAAAAAAAGAACCAATAAGCCCAAAGACTGAACCCGGCAACAAGCAACGAACATCGAGCAACGAGCGTCGAGCATCAAGTATCCAGCACCAAACATCGAGAACCGAGAATCAAGAATCGAGCATCGAGCATCGAGGCAAAACCAACAGCCAAAGGAAAAATGAAATAGTAAGCGACCCGGCGGTAAAAACAGTGCTGATGGAGTTAGGTGCGACAATTACAGGGATAGAAGAGGTTGAAAACCCCACGTGAAATGCGGTCCGCCTTAGGCGGATAAATGTGAATTATGAGCAGTGTCTATACTGAAAGTTTGAATAAACTCATCGAGGAGTTTGAGAAGCTGCCGGGGGTTGGGCCAAAGACGGCGGAACGACTGGCCTTCTATATACTAAAAGCTGAGCCAGCCGAGGCGATGAGGCTGGCTGATGCGATACGAGATGTTAAAAACAAAATCAAGCGATGCGAAGTCTGCTATAACCTTTCGGAAAAGCGAGTCTGCGAGATTTGCTCGGACCCAAGACGCGACAAGAGCACGATTTGTGTGGTCGAGCAAACCAAAGATGTTATAAGCCTTGAGAAAACTGAGGTCTGCAGGTGGGTTTATCATGTTCTCGGCGGACATATCGCTCCACTTGAAGGAATCGAAGCCGGCGATTTGACAATCGACAAGCTTGTCGAGAGGGTTCGCGGCGGCGGTGTGAAAGAAGTGATAATGGCGACCAATCCGAATATGGCAGGTGACGGGACAACACTTTACATAAGCTCGGTGCTCAGACCATTAGGTGTGAAAATCACCCGGCTGGCACGAGGGCTTCCGGCCGGCAGTACAATTGAGTACGCAAGCGGTAAAATCCTTACCGACGCTATACTCGGAAGACAGGAATTAGAGTAGTTTTAATACTTTTATTAACTTTTGGAATTGTACGCCGAACATTGTCGAAATCTACCGGCGGATTTATGGTATAATAGAAGTCAGGGTATCAGAATATCAGGTGATCAGGAAATCAGAAAGTTGAATAGAGTTTTTCGGGAGTTTTTATGAAGCTGGAGATGCGGGGTGATATGCGGATGGAGCAGCGGATGGTGCTGGCTCCGCGCATGATTCAATCGATGGAGATACTACAGCTTCCCATCCTCGCCCTTCAGGAAAGGATAGAGCAGGAACTCAACAGTAATCCCGTTCTGGAAATAGCTGAGCCGACAAATCCGGACGAACAAGGCGCTATCGAACAGCAAAGGGATAAGGAATTTGATGAGAAAGACCTGGTCGTCGGCACAGATTCAAAAAGGACAGAAGATTTCGAGCGTCTTGCGAGTCTCGATGATGACTACCAGGACCATATGGCCCAAGCGGGGTCGTTTCGCCGCGGCATTTCAAGCGACGAGCCTGACAGAAAACTGGAAGCGATGAAGAATACGGCAGCGCGGCAGCAGTCGCTTCACGAACATTTAACAGAGCAGTGGCGGCTGGTTGAGGCCGGCGAGGCGGTAAAAAAAGCCGGCGATATGATTATCGATTACATCAACGAGAGGGGGTATCTGACCATAAGATTAGAGCAGCTTTACAATAAAGACAAAGCTGATTTTACCGTCGACGACCTGAAAGAGGCACTGGAGCTCATCCAAAATCTCGAGCCGGCGGGCGTCGGCGCGCGGGATTTGAAAGAATGCCTTCTCATTCAGATGGCGCAAAACGGCGATGATATGAGTTTCGAAACCCACCTTGTCAGCGAGTATATGGAGGAGCTGCTTGAGAACCGGCTTCCCTATATCGCAAAAAAAATGAACTGCAGCGTTGAAGAAATCAACCAGGCGATTGAGCGTATGAGTAAGCTTGACACCTCGCCGGGGCTTCAGATTGGCCCTGCACACAACCACCCCATTACGGCGGATGTGATAGTGGAGCGATGCGACGATTCGGAGGGCTTTCGCGTGCGATTGGCGGATTCGAATCTGCCGAGCCTGCAGGTGAATAACTACTACGCAAACTTAGCAAAAGACGGCAAGGTCGGCGAAAAGACAAAGAATTTTCTGCAAAACAGTCTTCGGTCGGCCCAGTGGATTATCGAGGCGATAGAGCAGCGCAAGCATACCCTGCTGAAAGTTTCCCGCGCGATTGTAAAACACCAACGGGAGTTTTTCGAGAAGGGCCATCTGCACCTTCGTCCACTGCCGATGTCGAAGGTCGCCGATGAAGTTGGAGTTCATCTGGCGACGGTTTCGCGGGCCGTTGCCGGTAAATACGTTCAGTGTCCGTGGGGGATACTGCCGCTGCGGAAATTCTTCAGCGGCGGTGTAGCAGATGAGTCGGGACGGCAGCACAGCTGGTCGGCCATACGAGCAAAACTACAGCAGATTATCGATGCCGAAGATAAAAGCAAGCCTTTAAACGACAACCAGATATGTAAAAAGCTGGCCGAGGCCGGCATAAAAAATCTGGCTCGACGAACCGTTGCGAAGTACCGCAAGCTGTTAAATATCCCCGCGGCAAGATTCAGGAAAAAGTATTAGCACGTCGTAAACAATCGCAGATTTCAGGTGCCGACCATAAACTAACCTGTAACCGTGAAGACCCTCAATTAGTCAGTATTACCACTTAAGCGGCCCACCAAACGGCCCGATTAAACAAAAGCAGCCACAGTACGGACAGCAATTCGGTACAGTCCGGTAAAATCGCAGGAGCCTGCTTAATGGTGAGGTCAGAAGAAAAAGCTGGCAAAGAAGGGTTTTTTTGCTATAATAATCATATACGTGCGGCGGAGCGGCGCAGATTCTGGAGGCAGGGCTGAAAATGAAAAGATTTTTGCTTATCGGGTCATTTATCTTGTTTTGCGTGCAGGCTCAAGGGCGGGTTCTGTATGTCCCCGATGAGTACCCCAAAATCCAGTCGGCTATCAATGATGCCAATGATTGGGACACCGTGATAGTCTCGGCAGGCAGGTATCAGGAAAACATCAACTTTCTGGGCAAAGCAATCACCGTACAGTCCACTGACCCGAACGACCCGAATGTAGCGGCCGGGACGATTATTGACGGCAACGCGCCGGCTGACAGCAACTTCGGCTCGGTGGTAACCTTCAACAGCGGCGAGAATGCCAATTCGGTGCTGAGCGGCTTTACGATAACCGGCGGCACCGGCTCGTGGCTATTGGTATCCTGGGAGTTTCAAGGCCTGCGATGGAATCGCTGCGGCGGCGGTGTTGTGTGCTACAATATGTCCGGGCCGACTATCAGCAAGAATGTCTTTGTCGATAACACCGCCGGTCAAGGGGGAGGTGTTTATATCTATGGCGACCCTGTAAACCCAAACAACCCCTCAAACCCTCCGGTGCATATCCGTCCGGTTATCAGTGACAACACCTTCACCAGTAATCTCGCTATCATAGGACATGGCTTTGATGACCCCGACCCTAATGACCCTAACATTTATGACCACGGCGACGGCGGAGCAATCGTAGGTTTTCAAGGCTGCGATGCCACAATAACAGGCAATTTAATACAGGGTAACTATGCGCAGATGTATGGCGGAGGGCTGCATCTGCGTCAGTGGAGCAACGGAATTATCGAAAACAACAGAGTTATCAGTAATGGCGCAACTATCGGCGGGGGTATTCACGTTACTTATTCTTCCTCTCCACGAATTGCCGACAACTGGATTGAAGCTAACCAGGGAGGCAGCGGCGGCGGCATATACGTTTATTATCTCTCCGAACCTGATATAACCGGGAATCGAATACGGGCGAATTCCGCCACGAACAGCATCATCGGTGTGCATTACAGCAGCACCGCTGTGATTAAGAATAATCTGATTGACCAAAACACCAAAGGGCCAGCCATTATTTGCACGGGCGGCTCGTCCCTGATATGTCACAATACAATAATAGAAAACGAAAACTGCGGGGTCTATTGTGCCGGTTTCTCATCGCCGCATATTGAGAATAACATCATAGCATTAACCCATTCCGGCTATGGGATTAAGGCTGATGCGGATGCTAACGCTGTTATTCGTTACAATAACGTATGGAATAACGGCCTGGGCAATTATGGCCCTAACATCGGAGATTTGACCGGCACAGCAGCTAATATATCAACAGACCCCCATTTTCTTAATGAGCCTGATGTGTGTGGTCATCTCAACTACACATCCGCTTGTATCGATGCCGGCGACCCAAATTTTGTGCCGACACCGAATGAAGTCGACTATGATGGCGACCTCCGTGTATTAAACAGCCGAACAGACGTTGGTGCTGACGAAGCTAAGCCGGTCTGGAACCTGACGAAACAAAGCCAGTATGCAACAATTCAGGCGGCGATTGACGATGCCAATGACGCTGATGACATCCTCGCAATTCAGGGCAGATACTTCGAGAATATTAATATCAGCGGCAAGTCAATAGAACTTCACTCGGTCAATCCTACAAACTGGAACTGCATCGACAATACAATAATAGACGGCAATCAAACAGATACTGCCGTAGTAACATTTGCCGGCACTGAAGATGCTAACTGCGTCCTAAGCGGCTTTACTCTGACCGGCGCAAATAATACCGGCCAAGGCGGCGGAATCGCCGGCAACGGCACTGCTGCAACATTAAGTTTCTGCCGGATAGCGAATAATACTGCAAATGAGGGCGGCGGCATCTGTGATTTCGATGGATTGATAAAAAATTGCAAAATATCCAGCAACTCCAGCGGAACCGGCGGTGGCGGATTAGCCGGCTGCGATAACCAAATCTACAACTGCTTTATCACCGACAACCACGCTGGAACCTGCGGTGGCGGCCTATATGACTGTAACGCAAGCATAGTCAACAATACCATCGCAGGAAATTGTGCAGCTATCACTGGAGGCGGACTGCAAGGCTGTCACAATATTATTTCCAACTGCAACGTTTGGGCAAACACTGCACCCAACAGCTCCGACCTTAACGACTGCTCGCAACCAACATACTGCTGCCTACAGACTACTACCGGCGGACAAGGTAACATCTATGTCGACCCACAATTTGTCGACCCCAATAATGCTGATTACCACCTGACAATCTATTCAGACTGCATTGACGCCGGCGACAACAACTCCGTGCCGGCAGAATCCGTTTTTGATATCGACAAAGAAGTGAGAGTGTTCGCGTTCGATATGAACAGGCCGGCGGTCGTTGACATCGGCGCTGACGAAGTGATAACCAGCACAGCAGACTTTAACGATGACGGGACAGTTGATTACTGGGATTTTATGGCTGTGGTCGAGGATTGGCTTACAAGCGACGAGAGCTCGGCTGCGGATTTGGTGGCTGACGGGTTTATAGACTTTGCCGATTACGCAGTTTTTGCAAATGACTGGCTCTGGCAAGGGCCGTGGCACAGAACGAGCCGGGAATCCGCCCTGAAATTCGACAGTTCCTCTGACGGCTACGTTTGGGTTCATACGCCGGAAGGTTGCATTTTGAATAACGTCTTCACATTCACCTACACCGCCTGGATATACCCGCTGAGCTTTTCTCAAATCAATGCAAGAATAATAGGCAAAAATGAAAGAGCTTTTATGACAAACATCGGAGGCACTTTGGTCGGTTATTCACACGGGGGCGGCACCGCTCTCAGTCATTCTGATGTGGGGACACTTCAGATTGGTAAATGGCAGTTCGTAATGATGATTTACGATTATTATAACGGGGACAAAAAAATCCATCTCTACGTTGATGGTAAAGAAGCAGGCTACCAGGTACAGATTGTGGGGACTGAACAGCGGCCGCCGCTTCCGGATTGGCGGGCTGAAGGCGAATGGGACCTGGTTATCGGCACAGCAGCCTGGAGCCACGGCTCGTATATACCCGATGTCATTATAGACGAGGTTGCTGTTTATGACCGCGTCCTGAGCCGGGAGGAAATTGACTACTTGTATAACAGCGGCTTCGGCAGACCGACGCCTTTGTCCCTGAACCCTGTCGGACTCTGGCATCTTGATGAAAAACAAGGTACTGCCGTACCGGATAGTTCCGGTAATAACAATCACGGCGCCCTCCAGGGAACCTCAATGCCTGTCTGGACAGACGGTAAGTTCCTCGAATACTGACCTGCCAGGCCGATCGAACCTTACGTGTTGGGAGCCTGTCGGCCGATTTTGTCGACACCTCATAGCCCCATAATCTTTTTTCACAAAAGCCGGTTGGCTTTTCGCACGATATTATTAAAGCGTTGGAGACTTCCTATGCAAGGGGATGGCCGAGGAACAAAAAAGGGGTTTTCGCTTGTCGAGATGCTAATAGTGGTGGCGCTGCTTGGGATACTGGCGGCGATTGTAGTGCCGCAGTTCCGCGAACAGTCGACTCAGGCCAAGGAATCCGCTGCCAGGGATAATCTGCGGATATTGCGAAGTATGATCGAAGTCTACGCCGCCCAGCACAACGACTTTCCGCCAGGTTATGTGGGTGGAGAACCCCAGTTGTTGGCACCGCTTATTACGGCACAATTATGCAACTCAAGTAACAGCTCAGGAGAAACTTCTGCTGAACCCACCGAAGATTATACTCTGGGGCCA
>Ga0315544_1002755_pt1 | contig 12120 bp, 13 predicted proteins | sample SalMarSW160130MG_2_FD_202543 | JGI IMG/M metagenome (GOLD analysis project Ga0315544, IMG submission 202543) | Salt marsh sediment microbial communities from the Plum Island Ecosystem LTER, Massachusetts, United States - Salt Marsh Sediment SW1601-130 ... | reverse complement strand
GCTAATATATGGATGTTAGGCAACGAGAGTCGATGCCTAGCAAGGAGGTGGGCATGACACGGACAGAAGCCTGGTTATGCCGATGGGTGTTTCCCTATCGGAGCTCCCCTGCAACGTAAGGGATGAGGTGGCTTCAACAGGTAAGGTGCGTTGCTGGAGAGCAATTGGAAGCCCCGAGCTCTTCGTGTAAAGCAAGGCTCTCAAGATGGGGCAACGGCAGTTCGGCCGAAAGCTGAAGTGGAAGAGTAGGGGTGATCTAAACTGAATAGCGATATTCGGGAGCGAGTTCCAAAATTTGGAGCTCGCTCTTCATGTTGTTTGTTGTGCCGTTTTGGCATCCATCATCTAAATAGACGGAAGATAGGGTTCGGAATCTTGCTATCTTTGGTGCAATGTGGCTTGTATAATAATGGCGAAAGCAAGAAGACGCAGGCATGATTACCTCATACAGTCGAGAGTTAATGTTAGGTATCCCACAGGGAACCTTGATTGACATAGAGACCACCGGTCTTGATGTGGACCACGATGAGATAGTGCTCTTTGGTTATATTCAAGGGAGCCGCCTCGAGATAATTTGCCGGAATTCAGAAGAGGAAGCGCCGTTCATCGCTCAGCTTGCGGAACTCGTTCCGACGCTTCCCAGGCCATGCTACGCCTACAATCTCTCCTTCGAGAAGGGATTCCTTCAAGCTAAAGGGATTGATATAGAAGGAATAGACTTATTCCAGCCCTGGAAGGAAAAAGCCGAGGCACTTTACCTCAAGTGGCCCAAGCTAGATGAGCTGTTTTCCCATGCGGAGCACTATTTTAATGAGCCGGTGATAAGCGGCAGAGATGTCCCGTCGCTATGGCAAAGATTTCTTTTCACAGATGATGATAACTATTTGCAGCAAATCATAAAGCACAACGAGTCGGACCTGCTTAGAGAGCTATACTTGCTGGTGTATTATCGAGATAACTACAAGCTTTAAGAGAGCCAGGAAGCCACAGATTTCACGTTAGAATAAAACTGCATCGGGAGGTAATATGAAAAAGATTGGCGTTTTAACCAGCGGCGGTGACGCTCCGGGCATGAATGCCTGCATCAGAGCTGTCGTCCGTTGCGGGGTTAGTCGTAAGACGGATGTCGTGGGAATTCGCCGAGGATATTGCGGTATATTGGAGGAGGACTTCGCAAAGTTAGGCAACAGATCGGTATCCAATATTATCCAACGTGGGGGTACTATCCTGGAAACAGCTCGCTGTGAGGAAATGAAGACTGAGGGAGGCACAAGGAAGGCAAATGAAATTCTACAACGGGAAGGCATCGAAGGATTGATAACTATAGGCGGGGATGGCACCTTTCGTGGGGCCACAGCCCTGGCTGAAGCTGGAAATGTAAAGGTGATTGGTATCCCCGGTACCATAGATAACGATGTCTACGGCACGGACTATACTATTGGCTTCGATACTGCCATAAATACAGCTCTGGATGCTATAGATAAGATTAGAGATACTGCGGGGTCGCTGCAGCGCCCCTTTTTCGTCGAGGTCATGGGAAAGAGCAGGGGATTTATTGCACTGGAGGTGGGAATTGCCGGTGGAGCCGAAAATATCTTGATTCCAGAAGTAGAGACAAAAATAGAACAGCTTTCCCTTGATATAAGGCGCAGCTTCAAGAGAGGCAAGAAATCCTCTATCGTGATAGTTGCTGAAGGAGATGATGCAGGCGGCGCGTTCTCCATTGCTCACCAAGTGTGGGAGAAATTAAGGCTGGAGTACCGAATTTGTGTGCTGGGACATGTCCAGAGAGGTGGCTCACCCACGGCCAGGGATAGAGTCCTCGCCACCAAATTAGGAGCAGCTGCAGTAGATGCCCTGGTTAAGGGCATGTCAGGCTACATGGTGGGGGAGTCAAAGGGAGAGATAGCTTACACTTCTCTCAGGGAAACCTGGGAAAGAAGTAAGGAATTGGATAGCGACTTGTTACGGTTGGTTAAGGTACTTTCTGGATAGAAACGCGACAAAGCACCCTACGCGGCTCCGCCCTGATTCTCTTGGCGATATCTATCTTATTTCCCTCTGAGAACGCCAGCGGTCAACTTGCTGTACACTTCACGATATCTGTTCGATGTTCTCTCGATTATTTCCGGTGGCAACATAGGTGCTGGCGGTTCCTTATCCCATCCCGATGCTGAAAGCCAGTCTCGGACTGGTTGCTTATCGAAGCTAGGTTGCGAACGCCCAACCTCATATTGACCGATGCCCCAGAAGCGACTTGAGTCAGGCGTTAGTAGCTCATCAATAAGGGCTAATCTGCCATCGATGAAACCAAACTCGAACTTGGTATCGGCAATTATTATACCCCGGCTTCTGGCATAATCCCGAGCATAGCTATAGATAAGCAGGCTTTTTTGTTCTAATTCCTCAAATATATCGCGGATACCCAGGTCTTTTATATCTTGATTGGTCAAAGGGCGGTCATGCTCTGTTTCGCTCTTGGTAGTGGGAGTAAAGATAGGTTGGGGTAATTCCTGGCTTTCTTTCATTCCCTGAGGTAATCTGATATCGCCAACTTTTTCAGTCTCTTTGTACTCCGCCCATGCTGAGCCGGAGAGATAGCCTCGAACAACGCATTCTACGGGTATGCGCTCGGCCTTAGCCACAAACATAGAGCGGCCGATAAGAGAATCCGGTAGCTCTCCCGCCTGCCTCGAGAGACTTTTTACCTCGTTCAGCACAGCATCGCTATCGATTACCTTGATAAGATGATTAGGGAGGATATGGGCTGTTTTCTTGAACCAGAAGACAGAAAGCTGGTTGAGGACTCTTCCTTTGCCAGGGATCCCACAGGGTAGAACAACATCGAAGGCAGAGATGCGGTCGGTGGACACGATGAGTAGTCTATTATCTAGACCATAAACGTCTCTTACCTTGCCTCGTCGAAACAAAGGTAGAGGTAAGTCGGTATCCACTAAGACCGTTGAGTTGCTACCCACTGTTGCCTCCTTAGTCCAGACTAGGGTGTTTTCAGTAACGCTTTGAGAAGTCGCTTCTCTATAAACACAAACCAGTAACTACGACTCAATGCCACACAACCTCTTGGCACTGTTTTTCATTCTCTCTATATTGGCCCGCCTCCCAATCATAATCTTCTGAGCCATGGGGGACCCGGCACCATGCATAGATTCCGTCAAATAACATACGGCTCCTAACCCTATCGTGAGATTCTCAATCAGCCGTAGTACACGAATGCGCTTTTCTACCTCAATACCGTCAACCCCCTTCAGATATTTAGCAACATACTCGCCTATCTTGGGATGCTTAAGGTCTTTTTCAGAAGGCAGCGTTACTATTATGCCACCAGCAATGTCCTGGGCCAGTCTGGCTATGTCATAAGGAAATTTCGTCACATTTAGTTTAGATACATTGGCTCTTAGAGTATCTACAAAGTAAGTCCCTGAAGCTTCTTTGTGGCCTTCGTAAGCACAGGCAAGACTGCAACACATCATAGTTTCATTGAGTTGAACCATGTCAATGATTTTGTCTTTAATATGAGAAGCTTTTGAAGTGCCTTGATACTCAGCAATCAATTGGCTGGCGCCAATCAAGACATCGCTAATACCCGACTTGCAGGCATAACTTTGACGGTGATAGGAGGCAAACTTCTCTACCAGGTCGAAAGCAAAGTCATACTCCTTGTACATAAAGACTCGATCCCAGGGAACAAACACGTCATCAAAAACAACCATACATTCCTGTCCCCCGTAAAGAATGTTACCTACATCCATATTCGGGCTGTCTATTTTTCTTGTGTCGCACGGCTGTCTTCCATAGATGTATATAATCCCTTCGGTGTCGCTGGGCAAGGCAAAAGAAACAGCATAGTCCTTATCTTCTTCACGCATAGCTCTGGTCGGCATGCAGATAATTTCGTGCGAATTTACAGCTCCTGTCTGGTGCATCTTGTTCCCACGAACTACAATGCCATCCGGCTTCTCCTCCACTACGTGAAGGTATTGGTCGGGGTCACCTTGCTCGGCTGGACGAAGACTTCTATCACCCTTAGCATCCGTCATGGCACCACAACAAACCAGGTCTTCATCCTGTACGTATCTTAAGTATTTCAGGAAACGCTTGTTATATTCGGTCCCATACTTTTGGTCAATGTCATAAGTCACCATCGACAAAGCATTCAAGGTGTCCATTCCAACGCAACGCTGAAAGCAGGAACCGGTATAAGCACCCAATACTCTACCCATTCTTGACTTGTTGACCAGGTCTTCGATGCTCTGATGAATGTGACAGAAACGATTTATCTTTTTTCCTGTTAGATGAGAGGTGGCTGTCATAATCTTCTGGAATTGTGGAAATTTGGACTCTTCAGCAAGTTCATAAGTAGCAGCAATACAATTCCTTGTCGGTCTGATAATGAGATTATCGGCATGATTGGTAATCCGCTCTCCAAACATGTAGAGCTCAAAACGCATTTTCTTCATGCTATCAAGGTATTCTTTCGCGGTCTTCATCCTTCCGTTTTCCTCCGTTACACGCTAAGATAGGATTCCGAGTCAATGCCCCATCACGACACTGCCCTAGAAGCCAGCTTGGTTGACCGAGCTTTGCCGACCTTCTGTTCTCGTTTGGTTTTAGTTAGCCCCAATCGCTCAAAGACCTCGTCCACATGCTTCAGATAATAACCATAATCAAAGAGAGATTTCAGTTCCTTTTTTCTCAAATGATGAGTTATTCTCTTGTCCGCTTCAAGCAAGCTCAGAAAGGTTTTCCTTTTCTCCCAGGCTTTCATGGCATTGTCCTGCACTATTTTGTAAGCCTCTTCCCGTATTAGACCTTTGTCTATCAAGACGAGCAGCACTCTTTGAGAGAATATGACACCCTGCGTGAGTTCGATGTTATGACGCATGTTTTCCGGATAAACCTTGAGCCCCTTCACTATTGAAGTGAATACGAACAACATGTAATCTACGGCCAGACAGGAATCAGGCAGAATAATTCGCTCTGCTGACGAGTGACTGATATCACGTTCGTGCCACAAGGCGATGTTCTCCAGAGAGGTCAAAGCAAAGCCCCTTATTAATCTGGCCAGTCCACAGATACGCTCACAAAGCTCAGGATTTCGCTTATGAGGCATTGCCGAGGAGCCCGTTTGTCCTGCTTCAAAAGGCTCTTCAATCTCCCGAACTTCCGTTCGCTGCAGACCTCTAATCTCGGTGGCAAATTTCTCCAGGGAGCTGGCGATAATAGCCAAAGTGGTCAGGAATTGGGCATGGCGGTCACGCTGGACTATCTGACTCGATATAGGAGCTGGAGCAAGCCCTAACTTGGCGCAAGCTATTTTTTCAACCCGGGGAGGCACAGTGGCATAAGTGCCGACTGCTCCGGATATTTTCCCTACAGAGACAATTCTCCTGGCTTCAGCCAGCCTTTGAGCATTACGCTTCATTTCTTCAGCCCACAAGGCCATCTTCAAGCCAAAGGTAGTTGGCTCAGCGTGAACCCCGTGGGTCCGCCCCATCATAATGGTGTATTTGTGGTCTATAGCTTTAATCTCTAGTATGGATATAAGCTCGGCTATGTCTTTGGCCAAAATATCAGCCGCCTGAGTCAATTGCAGGCCAAGGGCGGTATCCATAACATCCGAAGAGGTAAGACCAAGATGTATGAAGCGCGACTCCGGGCCCAGGCTTTCAGCCACCGAGTTAAGAAAAGCTGTCATGTCATGGTGGGTCACCTTCAGAAACTGGGCGATACGATTCAAGTTATAGTCGGCCTTGCGTATCTTAGCTATGTCTTTTCGAGGGATTTCACTCAGCTCGGCCCAGGCTTCACAAACGGCTATCTCTACCTTGAGCCACTGATCAAACTTGTTCTCCTCAGACCAGATTTTCTTCATCTGAGGTCTGGAGTAGCGCTCAATCATACTATCCTCTTGCTAGTTCTTCCTTATATTTGCGATAGGCTTCTTTTATCTCTTTACGCTCGATGCCCAAGATCTGGGCAGCGAGTAGGGCGGCATTCTTAGCCCCGCTTTGACCAAGCCCCACGCAGGCCACCGGCACGCCCCCGGGCATCTGGCTTATGGATAGCAAAGCGTCTATGCCTTTAAGCTCACTGGTGGGTAAGGGCACACCGATTACAGGCAAGGTTGTCCAGCTAGCCAGGACACCAGGGAGGTGAGCGGCATAACCGGCGGCGGCGATGATAATTTTTAGTCCCTTCTTCTCCGCCTCCAATCCGTATTCTCTTGCTTTTTCGGGTTTTCTATGGGCTGAGATAATAGAGAGTTCATAATCAATACCCAATTGTTCTAGCATGTCCAGTGCTGGCTGTATCAGCTCGGTATCTGTCTTGCTGCCTATGACCACGCCAACTAATGCCATCGCTAAATAGATCCTAATTTCTAATTTCTAAACTCTAAACAAACCCAAAATTCTAAATTTAAATACCAGAACTCACTTGCCTTGGATTTTGGTCATTAGTGCTTCAACATTGTTTAGGATTTCGAATTTTGTGCTTAGGATTTGTCATTTTTGACCTGTCATTTTGCATTTCTATTTTTGCCTTTTGATTTCCTTTTAGGGCTTAGATTTTATCTTATCTATCTCTCTCAAAGCAATGTCTTTGCGATAATAACAGCCTTCGAAGTGAATATTGGAGATGTTGCGGTAAACCTTTTCTCGAGCCTCAGCCATATCCTGACCCACACCTACCACAGTGAGAACTCGACCGCCATCGGTATAAATTACATGGTCACTTCCAGACTTGGTTCCGGCATGGAAAATCAGCACATCCTTATCCACACTGTCTATCCCTTGTATGGGAAAACCGGTTTTATAGCTGCCAGGATAGCCACCCGAAGCCACAACCACACCTACACAGGACTCCGGACTCCACTCTGTCTTCAGCCGGTCGAGGTTGCCTTGAACCACTGCCATAAGCATATCTACCAGGTCGGTCTTGAGAAGAGGCAAAATGACCTGAGTCTCCGGGTCACCGAAGCGGGCATTAAATTCCAGCACCACGGGCTCTCCATCGACAATCATCAACCCCGCATAGAGCACACCCTTGTAAAGTAAGCCTTCTTTAGCCATAGCCTTCACAGTCGGCAACAAAATATCCCTGGTTACCTTTTTGGCCATCTGGGCGGAGAAAAAACCCGGCGGACTGTAACTTCCCATGCCTCCCGTGTTGGGACCCTGGTCATTATCTCCGATTTTCTTATAATCGCAGGCTGGCACCATAGGTGAGACTGTCTTCCCGTCGGTGAAAGCTATGAGACTGACCTCTCGACCACTGAGATATTCGTCAATTACTACCCTATCTCCGGCAGAGCTGAAAATCTTGGCTCCCATAATGTCGCTGAGGGCTCTGTGAGCTTCCTCCAGAGAACTGGCGATAATCACACCTTTCCCAGCCGCTAATCCGTCGGCCTTGATGACGACAGGAGGACGCTGTTTTTGAAGATATTCACGAGCCTCAGAATAAGAAGAGAAAATGGCGCCTTTGGGACAAGGGATGCCATATTTCTCCATTAGATTTCGGGCAAAAACCTTGCTCGATTCTATCTGGGTAGCTGCTTTGGTAGGACCAAAAGTAGGGATGCCCAACCTATCAAAGTAGTCCACTATCCCTGAAGCTAGCGGTGCCTCAGGGCCAACAACGACAAGATCAATGCCTTTTTCTTTAGCGGCCTTGCTCAGCCCTTCTATATCGGTGGGACGCAAATTCAGATTTTCCGCAACGGCGGCTGTGCCGGCATTTCCAGGGGCGGCAAAAACTCTCTTCACCCGGGGACTCTGAACAATCTTCCAGACTAAGGTGTGTTCCCTGCCTCCACCACCAACGACTAGTATCTTCAAATTTCACTCTCTCATGGCAGCTTTCAGGAACGGACTTAAAATCTCTTTTGCCCGCTCAGCCTGCGATGCCAGCACATGAATTTGGCACGTCATGTTGTAGGTAAAAGCATACATGGCTGCTCGAAGACTCGCACTTTTCAACAGGCAGCGAATGTCGTGCTCCTCAAGAATTCCTGACCACATATTTGCCACCGATTCATTGGGAGCAGTAGCAATATGTACCAGCGGCTCGTCTACTTCTTCATGGTTAGGCTGAAGAGGCAATTCTGCTACGAGAGCAACTTTGCAGTCAGGGCAGATCTTCACCCAGTCCTGAAATTCATCCCGACACTGAGGACAATATGGCATCTCCCTTACCTACTCCAAACTCCTACTTATCTTTCCCTGCCTCCACCACACCACCTATATCATCAAATTGCACTTTCGCACATCAGTGTTTGCAGTATAGATGCACTAAGTCCTCCACTTTCTGACTCAACGCGAGTTTCTGAAAAGATAGCACCGGAGAAGATGTTGGAAGTTACCACTAGTGACAGCCAGCTTCAGCACCGGAGAAGACCTTCTCCTTCTTCTTCTTCTTCTTATGCTTACCTCTATTCTTCCTTACACCCTTTAGTTTCACTCTGTGTGACATGTCTATAAAATCTCCTTAAATTTGTCAGCCTGAACAGGGTCGAACCTCTGAATTAGTCTCAGCAACTCTGCAACATGCTCCTTCTCTTCTTCAATAATATGTTCCAGTGTAGTCACAGCCCCTTCATTCTCCAGGACTAATACATGCCCATGATACTGGTTAATGGCCTGCAACTCACCCACCAGATCCTCGCGCAGCGTTTCTAAATCGTCTATCATACCTAGTTGTTCATCGTCAATTTCTTCAGACGAATAACCCATCTTTCTCTCTCCTTTGACACTTACTCCCATTCTATGGTTGCCGGCGGCTTACTGGTGATATCATAAACCACCCTGTTGACACTGGGAATTTCATTAACGATGCGATCAGATATTGTAGCGAGAAGATCATGGGGCAGGCGAGCCCAATCAGCAGTCATGGCATCCTCACTGGTTACAGCCCTCACCACCACTAAGTAGCCATAAGTCCTGTAATCGCCCATGACCCCAACACTCTTGACATCAGTAAGCACAGCAAAGCTTTGCCAAAGCTGGCGATAAAGATTGGCTTTTTTGATTTCACTCATCAGGATCCAATCAGCAGCCCGGAGTATCTCCAGCTTCTCTTTGGTCACTTCACCGATGATACGAATAGCCAAGCCCGGTCCGGGGAAAGGCTGGCGCCAGACCCTATCCTCGGGCAGGCCCAGAGCTAACCCCACCTGTCGAACTTCATCCTTAAACAAATACCTCAGGGGCTCAATAAGAGTGAAATTCATTTTGGCCGGTAACCCACCCACATTATGATGGCTCTTTATCTTGGCGGCAGCTTTGGTATCTGTGGAGGTACTTTCAATGACATCGGGATAAAGAGTGCCCTGGGCGAGAAAATCAATCTTACCCAATTTGGCTGCCTCTTCCTCAAAAATTCGGATAAACTCATTTCCTATTAATTGTCGCTTCTGTTCCGGATCACTAACTCCTTTAAGTCGTTCCAGGAATCTATCGGTAGCGTCTATGTAGACTACATCCATTTTGAGGTTACGCTTGAATGTATTAAGCACTCTTTCTGGTTCATCACGACGCAATAAGCCATTATTGATAAAAATGCAAGTCAGATTATTGCCGATAGCATGGTCAATAAGGGTAGCAGTCACTGCCGAATCGACGCCTCCAGAAAGAGCACAGACCACTCTTCCGCCGCCCACTTGCTCTTTAATTTTATCTACGCTCTCAGCTATAAAATTGGCTGGTGTCCAGTTGCCCTGACAACTACATATCTGAAGTACAAAATTCTGGAATATGGTTTTCCCGTGAGCTGTGTGAACTACTTCAGGGTGAAACTGCAGTCCGTAAATACTACTATCGTTGCCTATGATAGCAAATGGTGAATTTTCAGTATAAGCCAAGGTTCTGAAGCCTGGAGGCAGCTCCATTACTTGGTCACCATGGCTCATCCACACGGGGAAAGATGATGGAAGACCGGCAAAAAGAGGACAGTCTTCAGTACTTATATGTATGATTGTATGGCCGTATTCGCGCTTTATTCCCTGAGTTACCTGACCACCTAGGTGATAAGCGATAGCCTGTGTTCCATAGCAAATGCCCATCACAGGTAGATGGCTCTCGTATATATATGGCAAAGGCATGGGAGCGCCGTCATCATAAACGCTGGCCGGACCTCCCGAGAGGATAAATCCTCGTGGATTAAGGGTGCTTATTTTCTCCCAAGGCGTATCGTAAGCCACAAGCTCACAATAAACATTACACTCCCGGACCCGCCTGGCAATGAGCATGCTATACTGAGACCCAAAGTCGAGCACTACTATGGTTTCACGCTCGCTAGGGGGTAGCTTGGGTTCAATTATAGGCTGCTCGCCACGTAACTCTTTGGCTAGCCCCAGATAAGTAGAGACTTCAATATCATCGCTGGCAGCAATTCTATGGCTTTCTATCTTCTTCTTCATGGCAGATTTGCGCCGGTGGAAACATTCAGCTTACCATTATCCAGGACTATTATCAACCGAGATAGTTTAAGCCTTTTCTCATCTAGCAATGTTTATCACTGGCCGCTGAAGCCCGCCAACATTTCAAGAATAGGAAGAAAACAACTTCTGACCTAGACAAGCACCATGCTATACTAACACTTAAGAGAGATGGGTGTTTTACAAGAAGAAATTAGGAAAGGAGTTAGAATCTTGCAGAAGGGCGGGGTAATTACTTTCCCGACCGATACGGTCTACGGCCTGGGGGCTGACGCCTTCAATTCCGTAGCCGTGGAAAGGATCTATGAGATAAAGAACCGCCCCAAGTATCAGCAATTCCCCTTGCTTATCGCTGATGTAAAGCAATTGACCATTCTGGCCGAGCCAATACCAGAAATTACCTGGCTTTTGGCCAGGCGGTTTTGGCCAGGCGGGTTGACTCTAGTTCTATCAAAAAAAGATTCGGTGCCTGCCTATCTAGCCTCAGGACCCACCATAGCGGTGCGTGTTCCTAACCACCCTGTTTGTCAGGCTCTCATTCAACACCTGGGAAATCCCTTAATCGGAACCAGTGCCAATATTAGTGGCCAGCCGGCCGCCTTAACTGCCGAGGAAGTTGAACAACAGTTGGGAGATAAAATCGATCTTATTATCAATGGAAGCAAATGTCCCGGCGGTAAGGAATCCACAATAGTAGATATTACCCATGAACCGCCGACAATTTTGCGCCATGGCATCATACCCTCACATGAGATTACAGAGCTTATAAGGAATACTTGGAGGCAAAATGCAGCGCATTGCTATAGGTTGTGACCATCGCGGCTTTGGGCTGAAGGAACTGATCATATCCTTCCTGCAAAACGAGGACCATAGCTATCAGGATTTTGGCTGCTACAGCACCGAACCTGTTGATTATCCCGACATCGCCCAGAAAGTCGGGGAGGCAGTGGCCTCGGGCAATTTTGACTATGGAATTCTAATATGCAACACAGGCATAGGTATGTGCATAGCCGCCAACAAAATAAAGGGCGTGAGGGCAGCTTTGTGTCACAATGTCTTTGCAGCACAACGAGCTCGCCAGCACAACGATGCCAATGTCTTGTGTCTCGGGGGAGAAGACGCAGATACCAGCCTGGCTTTGGAAATCGTCAACACTTTCTTAACCACGGATTTTGAAGGCGGCAGACACGTACAAAGAGTGAATAAAATAAGAGCTTTGGAAGGAGATTCCTCAGAATAGTAAGCTTTGGTCTTAAGAGATACGACCTGAGAGTCGTTATCTCGCCAGGTCACACCACATATCGACTTCTTAAGTCACGGGACAATTCAGCCGTTAATTCCAGAGCCTGATTTGCCGCTTCCAGCGACAAGCCTGCCAGGGTACAAGAAGGAGTTATCAACCCTTGAGCTATAATCTGCTTGAACTTAACACCATCCCTAGTAAATGGAGCCATAGCTTCCTCAAGTCGGTCACGAAGACTGGGCAAAGATTCTTTAACTAAAGCCTCTTCCTCGTTCGGGACTATCCCCCAGGCAATGCTGCCACCACGTTCAAGAAATGCTTTCACCTTACCCGAGTGAGTGCTTAGTGAAGAGGCATAGTTATAGGCATCAAAGCTGAGAATATCGATTGTGGTGTCCAGGATGACTGACCAATTAGTGTT
>Ga0315544_1002752_pt1 | contig 12124 bp, 11 predicted proteins | sample SalMarSW160130MG_2_FD_202543 | JGI IMG/M metagenome (GOLD analysis project Ga0315544, IMG submission 202543) | Salt marsh sediment microbial communities from the Plum Island Ecosystem LTER, Massachusetts, United States - Salt Marsh Sediment SW1601-130 ... | reverse complement strand
TCGTGATTTCGGCCTGGGTATTACTGAAGTGAAGCCACATTCGGTCACGTCTTCGGATTAGGCTACTGAAGTGCCGTTCACACAGCTGATGGTCTCCGTCTTGGATCATTTACGTGTTGCCGGACAACCTGTTCTCTTAGCATTCCGAATCCTATCTTCGGCCAGCCTGATAGCGACAGTGTAAGGTGGTACCTTTTCCTTCCGCGAGATGTCGATTATGGTCTTGCCCCGGTCGTAGATCTTCTTCACGTCTGCGGCAGCTCTTTCCTGATAATACCCTTCTGGATGGAGCTCATGAGCAACGTTTATTACCCCTCCGGCGTTTATCCAGAACGCAGGGGCATGCAGGATTCCTCTGTCATGGAGCATTGCCGCATGTCGGATAGGTTCCCACAGCTGATTATTAGCTCCCCCAGCAGTGATGCGACATCTCAGTTTGGGGATGGTGTTATCATTGAGTGTCCCACCCAGAGCGCAGGCCGCGAACACATCACATTGCTGTTCATATATTTCATCCGGGGGAACCAGCTTGGCACCCAATTCTGTAGCGATTTTCTGAGCGGCTGCCTGGTTTACGCCTCCTGAGCCAATAAGTATGGCTCCCTGGCTGGCCAGGTCTCTGGCTAAGATGCTACCCACTTTTCCAGCAATACCTTGAATGGCGATAGTTTTGTCCTTAAAAGAGTCACTGTCAAACACTGCTTCCAGGCATGCTCTCATTGCCCAGGTAACTCCGTGAGCCGTTGCCGGTGAAGGGTCACCACTTCCTCCCATTTCCTTCGGCAGTCCGGCTACCCATTTGGTTACCTCTTTCATTGTTATCATATCTTCTACAGAGGTTCCTACATCGACCGCAGTCACGAATCCGCCTGCGAGGCTGTTTATGAGTGCTGCATAGGCTCGTAGCTGTTCCTTTCTCCTGTCCTTGTCTTGCGTTGGATGGCCTCGAATCACTGCCTTACCACCGCCGAAACTAACACCGGCTTGTGCCAATTCGGTATCCTGGCCCACAGCCAGGGCCAGCTTGTAGGTCATGTCTTTCGCCAGTCGCTGATTATCAACGAGAGCCTCCGCCCTCGTGGGAAAGGGATACCATCTAGTTCCGCCCAGAGCCGGACCCAGCGTGGTATCGTGAATAACAACGCTAACTTCAAGTCCCGTTCTCTCATCATTCAAGATGACCATCCGCTCGAACGCTTGTCTGGATTCCAGATATTCCACGAGTGTTTTTTCGAAGTCAGTCATTTATTGCCTTGTTCTACATGTCAGAAAATAGATAATCTCCAAATTCGGAGATTGCTTGGGTGGATTCCACCAGCGGGAAGAAAGCTGATCTGGCCGCGAATGCCTGAGATGAAGACACACACTCCTCAAGCGCCTGCTCCTTCGACGGAGCGTCGTATCAAGGAATCGGCATGTCCCTCGAGTTTCCTCTTACCGCACACTGCCTCTACTTCTATGATAACTCGTTTCCGGAATTTTGTCACTATCCCGTGGGAATGCTCAACCAGCCAGAGGACACTGTGGGCATCTGCCCTCACGACAGTAGTTCCTGAAGATGTGAATCAGCCCCTGTTGATGACAGGCAGTGAAATCAAAAAGGTCTTCAAGACAAAGCTGCTTCGCCATGTGGCGAGTTATGCAATTCTCAGCCAATCCGGGGTAGTTACGGTAAAGCTCCATAGCTTTCTCAGTTAGCTTCGCTTCACTGGCTAATTTTCCCCAGGAGAAGGCAAAGGGCAATATCACGTTTACGGCAATTTCACGTGCCTTGCTATTGCCTAAAAGAGCCGATATCTTAGTTCTACTTCTGACGCCAAAATCGAAATGGTCCCGCCAGTAGCCATCGCCAGCCACGGTCAGACCGTTCTCCAACGCATGGTGCCCCTTGGGCAGAGGTGCCTCCTTCACCAGCTGCAATATCCCTGCTAATAATTTTCCTTCGCGGTAGTGCTCCAGAAGGTAGCTCTGGGCGACAATGCGTCGCACCGGAGAATTGTTGGGGTATATGTGTGAGAGGGTCCAGTCACTTTCCCTCATGGTTTCAACTTTTTTACCCGCCGACTGCCATATTCGTTCCAATTCCCGGACTTCTTTTTCCCGGGCAAACTTTCCCTGCCGTCTTTGAGAAGGAAATAACCCGGCTGTTCCTAACAGCAAAGCTTGCTTCAGGGCCAGGCCTTCTCTGGATTCGAGGGAATTGAGGGGCATTCTGTCAGCAAGGTCTTCAAAGGGCTTTGTGTTTTTAGCATAACCCAGAGCCCTCATAATGCCCCGGAAAAGCACCTGCCCTGCCTCCTCTTTCTGAGTCCCGATGGAATCGGGACGAAGGATCCCGGCTTGAAAATGCTTCGCCTTTTGCTTAAACCTTTCTTCACCGGCAGCGTTCAATATCCTCCCTAAAGTTTGCCTGTCCATGCGGTCCAGTATTTGGAAGCAGGAAAGCTGGTGAGGCAGCAAATAAGGTTGGTGCCGTAATGCTTTCGCCAGACATAGCACGGGAACTGGCTTGCCGCTCTGTAGTAGGGTAGCTGAATCACAGTCATGCCACATCACAACATGAAGGATGACATTATTATATTCAGCATCAGCATGATGCTTATGGCTATACCAATCGCTGGATTTAACGTGGACCTCGACATCCCCTTTCGTCAAGTGAAATTTATTTGCAATAACTGCATCCCGAAAATCGGGGCCGTTATCACCATTAGTCCTTCCCGGGTAGATTACGCTGACCGGCTCGTCTTCCGTGGAGGGCAACTCCTTCCTCCCCACCTGCTGCCATATGAGAGCAGCTTGCTTTTCCGAGAATTTTATCCGATTACGTGTAATCATGGCGTAAAAAAATTACCTATCGCGTTGATTCATCGTGCTTCTTTCCAGCTTTGTAAGTAAAACCACTACGCTCGGCAACTATGCTGAGCAAGGTAGCTGATGCTCCGCGAGGTCGATACATCCCATTTTCCCATTCGCTGATTGTTTGCTGACGCGTGCCCAGTTCCTCGGCTAGTCGTGCTTGAGTTAAGTTCAGATGTTGCCTCAACGCCCGGACATCTTCTTTACTCCATTGTCTTTTCTTCTTTTCTCTTTGTTGCATCATTAAGAATTATACACGGTTTAGTGTAATAATGCAAGAAAAACTTTGCCGAATTCTAGTAAAAACCGCTTGCTTTTTTGAGGTTTCCTGATATAATAGAGAGTTAGCAATCTCAAGGGCAGACTGCTAAAGTAAATCTAGGAAAGGAGGAAATATGGCTAAAATTGAACCTTTGGGAGACAGGGTAGTGATAAAAGCCACACCCCAGGAAGAAGTAAGCAAAGGGGGGATAGTCTTACCGGATACAGCCAAAGAGAAGCCCCAGGAGGGGAAAATTATTGCTGTCGGTCCGGGCAGGTTGACCGAAGAGGGCAAGCGTATTGCTATGGACGTGAAGAAGGGCGATAAGGTTATTTACTCTAAATATGCCGGCACTGAATTTAAGCTGAATGGCGAAGAGCTGATTATCATGCGTGAAGGCGATATCCTGGCCAAGAAGATTTAAGAAAAGGAGGCAAGCGAATGGCAAAACAAATTATTTTCGGCGAAGAAGCAAGGAAAGCCTTGAAGAATGGCGTCGACACTCTAACTAATGCTATAAGGGTGACTCTGGGACCACGCGGGCGGCCTGTAGCATTGGATAAGAAATGGGGGGCTCCTTCGGTTCTCAACGACGGCGTTTCTATAGCCAAAGAAATAGAGTTGCCTGACCCGTTTGAGAATATGGGTGTCCAGCTAGTAAAGCAGGCAGCCACTAAGACCAATGACCAATGTGGCGATGGCACCAGTACATCCACTATTATAGCTCAGGCTATTATTAGTGAGGGCTTCAAGAACATTGCTGCTGGAGCTGATTCCATGGCCCTGAAGCGTGGGGTTGATAAAGGGGTAGTGGCTTTAGTTGATGAGCTCAAGAAAATGTCTATACCAGTGGCTGGTAGAGAACAGGTAGCTCAGGTAGCCGCTATATCGGCTATTGACCCAGAAATTGGCGATTTGATTGCTGACGTTATGGAAAAAGTGGGCAAGGATGGTGTTATCACCGTCGAAGAAGGCAAAGGGCTGCAATTCGAGACTGAATATGTTGAGGGTATGAAGTTCGATCGCGGCTATATCAGCCCTTATTTCATCACCAACGCCGAACAAATGAGAGCAGAACTAGAAGACCCCTATATCCTCATCACTGATAAGAAGATTTCCGCTATAAGCGATATATTGCCGGCTCTGGAAAAGATTGTTCAAGTGTCCAAGAATCTGGTTATTCTCGCTGAAGATGTGGAAGGCGAGTCCCTGGCTACACTGGTGGTTAATAAGCTAAGGGGCACCTTATCTCCCCTGGCGATCAAAGCGCCCGGCTTTGGTGACAGGAGAAAGGCTATGCTTCAGGATATAGCCGTTCTTACCGGAGGCGCTGTTATATCTGAAGAAGTTGGTAGGAAGCTTGATTCAGTTACTGTGGAAGATTTAGGGCAAGCCAGAAGAGTGATTTCCGATAAAGATAACACCACCATTGTTGAGGGTAAGGGTGAGACAAAAGAGATTGAGGCTCGAATCAAACAAATCAGGTCCGAGATTGATATAAGCACCTCAGATTATGATAAAGAGAAATTACAGGAAAGACTGGCTAAATTAGCAGGCGGCGTGGCAGTAATTAAGGTAGGCGGGGCTACCGAAACAGAGCTTAAAGAGAAAAAACACCGTGTAGAGGATGCCTTGTCAGCTACTCGAGCTGCTGTAGAGGAAGGTATCCTGCCTGGTGGGGGTGTTGCCTTGCTCAATGCCTTGCACGGTTTGAAAAAGCTCAAAGTGGAGGGTGATGAGGCTACTGGGGTGAATCTCTTGAAACGAGCCCTGGAAGAACCTCTGAGGTGCATCGCTGAAAATAGTGGCCGGGAGGGCTCAGTGGTGATAAATGCCATAAAGGAAAGCAAGCCTGGCATAGGCTACGACGCCTTCAAAGATGAACTGGGTGTAAATATGGTAGAAAGGGGCATTGTAGACCCTCTCAAAGTTACCAGGAGCGCTCTCCAGAATGGGGCGAGCATTGCCACTATGATTCTGACTACGGAGTCCTTGGTAACCGACATTCCTGAGAAGGAAAAGATGCCGCCGATGCCAGGAGGAGGAGGATACGAGGGCATGATGTAGCCTAGGTGGCTGGAATTCAACTAAATTCACCAGAAGCAGGAAGAACCGCCATGAGGCGGTTCTTCCTGCTTCATATTAGATCTCAAACAATTGTCTTAAAGGCTTTTCCTTGATAAGATTGTCTTTCTTAATCGGTCCTATTACAGCTAAATTAAGCCCACTATCGGTTATAATCTCCTCGGCCACCCCTTTTAGCTCGTCTATGGTAATGGCATCCACAATGGAAATGACATCGTCTATGTCCAGGATCTGCTGCAGCAATATTTCCTGGCTACCGTACCATAATGCTACATTTTGGCTATCCTCAAACCGCAAATATAATCTTCCTTTTGACAATTCCTTAGCCCTGGTAACTTCACTTGTGGTAATTCCCTGTTTAATCTGAGACATCTCTTCGAGGATGGCCGCTACAGCGGTTTCTATCTTCTCGGGGTCAACGCCGGCATAAATAATAAATGACCCCGAATTGAGGAAGTGCTCGGTATAGCTGTGAATATCATAGGCTAGCCCTCTATGCTCTCGTATCTCCGTAAATAGGCGGCTGCTCATACCGCCGCCAAGCACTGTATTAAGCAAGTCAAGGGTAAAACGTTGCGGGTGGGAGCGAGAAAAGCCGTGAACAGCGAGGCAAAGGTGTGCTTGCTCGATATCTTTAGGCTCAATATGCAACCTGGCTTCCGTTTGCTTGTCATTAGTTATATAGCCGGTCATTAGCTCCCTGGCGGCCCATTTATTAAACAGGGGCTCAATTTGAGCCATCGCCTCTTTATGCTGTATGTTGCCAGCAATGCTAAGCACGGTGTTATTGGGCATATATCTGCGAGCAACGTGGTTTAGTAGTTGCTCCCTTGTTATTGACGATACAGTTTCTTTGTATCCAATGACCTCGCGCCCCAGAGGCTGATCTGCCCATAACAGCTCATCTATGAGCATGTTTACCCTTTGCTGAGGAAGGTCCAGATTCATCTTGATTTCCTCGTTGATAACATCACGTTCTCGCTCTATCTCTTTGTTACCAAAGCGGGAATTGAACAAGAGGTCAGATAGCACGTCCAGGGCGATGGGGAAGTGAGGCTTAGCAACCTTACACCAGAAGATAGTTAATTCCTTGTCTGTGCCAGCATTGATTATGCCACCAACGCCTTCAATATCTTGAGTTATCTCCTTAGACGTTGGTCGCCGCTTTGTGCCTTTGAAGAACAAATGCTCGGCGAAGTGAGAGATGCCTGCCTCCTCTTCGCTTTCGTAACAAGAGCCAGCGCCTACAAAGATGGCAAGGCATACTGAGCGGCTATGGGGCATAGTGCTGGTGATAACTCTCAAGCCATTGTCGAGCACAACTTTGTTGTACATTACCATGAATTTTACTTTGCTTTCTGTTCACCGTCAATGAACCCTTACTGCTTCCCGATGTTCAATCCTTCTCACCTCATGGTATAATCGACAATATGCAGCCAAACCAGGGAATGGTGAACTATGACAATCGTAGCCGAAGACGATGCTATTCGGGTTGAGAAGCTTGAACTGGGTCCTTTCGGGACCAACGCGTATATTGTAACCTGTCGAGGAACGCGAGATAGTGCGCTAATAGATGCTCCCGCAGAGGCGAATATCATCACAGATAAATTGAAAAATACCACACCTAAATACATATTGTTGACTCACAACCACATGGACCATATCGGTGCCCTTGCCCAATTACGCGCTGAGCTGAAAGTTCCCCTGGCTGCCCACGCTTCAGACACAAGGAACCTGACCTCGCCACCAGAGATATTATTAAATAATGGTGACACGGTTTGGTTGGGGGAGCTTAAGTTTATAGTGCTTCATACACCAGGGCACACCCAAGGTAGTTTGTGCTTCAGGGTTGGTAGCTACCTGATATCAGGAGATACCATTTTCCCTGGAGGACCGGGGAGGACAAGCTCCCCGGATGATTTTAAGCAGATAATCAAGTCTATAACCGAGCAAATCTTTGTATTGCCGGACGATACGCAGATATACCCTGGCCACGGGAAGTCCACCGTATTAAAGAACGAGAAAGAAGAGTTTGTTGTCTTTGCCTCTCGACCTCACGAACCCCACCTGTGCGGCGATGTACTCTGGCTTTCAACGTAGGTAAGGCTAAAGCATTGCCTACGAAAATTAGGAAGTTGACTACCACTGTATCTCTACCCGGTAGAAAGCTTCAGCTAGTTCATAATCTTCCTCGTGGGCGAGAGCCTTATGTCGTTCTCTGAGACGTTCTTCCAATCCCGCAGAAGGATTGTTGCTTGTCTGGCTTTTGTGGCGGCGCAGGGCGGCAACTTTAGTGGCAAAGGTGGCGGTAATATCAATGCGGTAGTTAGGCTCTTGAGCACCCCAGAGCAATACCTCTTTGACTTTGTGAGGCTGAAGCCCTTCCTCCAGTAAATCGGGATAAGAATGAAAATCCCTGGCGTAGGGGAAGATGGCATCAAGTGTAACCTGTCCAGTGATTCGATGATCACGGTGCCAGATATAGCGCCGGTATGGGTCAGCAGTGACCACTGTCTCTGGCTTGTACGTCCTTATCAGGCGCACAATCTCTTTTCTGAATTCAGGTGTATCTTCTAGGGCTTGGTCTGGATGGCGCAGGAAGATGACCTCTCTCACTCCTAATAGCTTGGCTGCTGCTAGCTGTTCCTGCTCTCTGATTCTGGCTAGTTCGTACGGTTTCACATTGGGGTCGCTGGTGCCCTTGTCGCCATTGGTGCATACCACGTAGATAACATCCTTGCCTTCACCTGTCCAGCGAGCTACAGTCCCGGCAACACCAAATTCAGCATCGTCGGGATGAGGTGTAATCACCATCACATGAGCTGGCTTGATCATTATGCCTGAGCCTTCTTGGATCGCGGTACGCGGCAGCAATTGTATAACATTCCTCAGGCTGATACAATTCAGATTGGGAATGCCAGCAAGGGCAATGAGTAATTCCCTCTATAATATTAGAAATTATCAACCGGCAGATTTCAATAAGTACGTCTTATTGATTGCTGAAGCTGAAAAACTGGAGCCGACCGGGCGTTGTGCTTCACCGCGGGTTGTTGCTGAACAATTAGAGCGGCCAAACTACTCCCCTGAGCAAGACTTGTTTATCCTGTGGAGTGAGGATATCGTCGGCTATATGGATGTTAAGCCGGAGCTGACCATTGAGCGGGTAGTTCTCGACTGCTGGGTCCACCCTGAGCATCGCAGAAGGGGGCTGGCGACAAAACTCCTCAGTTATGCTACAGAACGTGCCAAACTATTAGGAGCCAAAGCAGCCCATGTAAATATAAGGGAGGATAACGTGGTTGCGATGAGGGTGCTAAGCAGGCTGGGCTTCAGCCTCATCCGACGGTTTCTTGAATTGGGGTTAGACATTGCCGATGTTGGCGAATTAGATATGGCCCAGGCGGCTCCAGGCTGTCGCTATCTACAACATGGTGAAGAAGACAATCTGACCCAGCTTCAGAATCGTGCCTTTGCTGGCGCCTGGGGATACAATCCCAATACCGTAGAGGAAATAACCTTTCGTGTCAATTCAAGCACCTGTTCTCGGGAGGATATTGTTCTAATCTATGAGGGAGATATAGCCATCGGCTATTGCTGCATAGGGATAAGCTGTGAGGAAGGAATACCCAGTATAAGAAAGGGGCGGATCCTTATGCTCGGGGTGGCCCCAGATTACAGGGGTAAAGGAATGGGCAAAAAATTAGTGCTGACTGGGTTAGCCCGCCTTAAAAGTAAAGGTTTACAGGTTGCCGAGTTGACTGTGGACAGCGAGAACAAAGCAGCCTGTGCTCTTTACCAATCCATTGGTTTTGAGGTTCAGGCCAACACTTTTTGGTATGAAAAGGTAATAAATTAGGACACAGGGGTAAGGTAGTTAGCCAATACCAGTTGGCAATCCCTGATAATCGCTTCAGCAATGTTCGACCAACTAAATTTACTTACTGTTGCCCGAATTAACTGGGCAGATTTTGTATCTGTGCTTGGCCGGGAAAGCAGCAAGTCTATTTTGTCAGCGAGACGATGGGGAACATTGTCTCTTACCACATACCCAGTCTCTCCCTCTCGAATAATGCTTTTAAAGTCGCCTACATCAGTAGCCACTACTGGTGTGCCGCAGGCTAGGGATTCCAGAGCTACTAACCCAAAGCTTTCGTAGTAAGAAGGGATCACACAAACGTCAGCCGCGCTGTAAAAATAAGGTAGCTGCTCATGCTTCACCAAATCCAGAAAAGCAACTGAATTCTGTATTTTAAGATTACAGGCTAGTTTCCGTAGTTGTTCTATTTCATGCTGGCTGTGTTCACCGCCACCGATTACCAGTAACCTTAATCCTTGAATATTCCGTAGATAGGGTAAAGCCTTTATCAACTTATCTATACCCTTTAAGGGGTCAATTCTACCCACAAACAGAATAATCTTATCCTTCCCAAAGCCCAGATACTGCCTGGCCTGTGCTTTGTCTAATGCCTTGAACTGCTTCAGATTTACACCACAGGGCACCACACTGATTTTCTCCGACGATGTGCCATAGTGCCGAATAAGCTCTTCCTTTTCCCTCTCTGTTGGAGCGATAATGTGATGGCACTTTTGCACCAGGCCCATTTCTGTCTCAATACGAAGTCTGAGCTCATCCTCGTCTAGTGCCAAATAAGCCTTTTCCTTAAATGCATTTTTGACTGCACCTAGTGTATGGAACATAGCGATATGAGGCACATGCCACCGTTGTTGTAAATATGCTCCTGCCAGCGCGGAAAGCCAGTAATGGCTAAATATTAAATCGTACTGGAGGTCATGCTGCCTCCTGAAATTCTCCAGGTTGCCAACAAAGTCGGGAAGATGGGAGTACACGGCCAACTTATGTATCTCCTCGTCTTCCCCTGCCCTGAGGTGAATGAGCCTTGCATCCTGATTGAGTTCATAGATTTGGCGGTCTTCGGGGTCATGAACACGAGTATAGACATCCACTAAATGTCCTTGCTTGCCTAATTCGCAAGCAAGCTCCCGGATGTAGACACTCATACCACCGGTGTCTTTTGTCCCTAGTTTTCCCACAGGGCAGCTATGGGCACTGAGCATAGCTATTCTCAGTTGACTAACCGGCATCAGAGTGTGCTCCTCCTTATTGTTGTCAGGTGATAGTTATCTGGCAACTGAAGAGGGGCACTTCCTGGCCACCGAGTTGATATTTGTATGGTTCTCCACCTTTCAAAAAGTTCCATTTCCTTTTGCCCCTTTCGATGCTCTCCTTGAGGCAAAGGACTTTACAAAGCAGTCCCACGCTTAAATAGCTAAATTGGGGGTCATAGGCACTATTATAGAGGTAGTGCGAGCCATCGTAGTCAAAACCCATAGTCATCGCCGCCGGTACCTTGTCCAGCTGTAGGATACCTAACCTCAATAACCCAATCTCAGCCATAGCCTTTGCCAGTGACCTGAAGAACGATTCTCTCTTGTGATTCATGAAGCTGGCTTTCTCATCCTTGCTCAATGAGAAGAGCTTCAAAAAAATATCCAAATAATCTTCAACCTCCCGACCGGCCTCAACACAGCGATGTTCTACATTGCCAGCCTCCCATAACCGCCTTAACTTCCGCCTAACTTCGTGGCGCTGCTTACTCTTCAATATTGCCAGGTATTCATTCCAGGTAGTAGGTAAATCTAGTTCCAGAGAAACATCCTCAGGACGGCAGGTAACCTCATACCCGCGGTTCTGGGCGACACTTACGAGTTGAGTGAGCACGGTAGAATCGGGCCGCAAAGGTCTCAGGTCCAGCTTCTTTATACCCTGCTCTCTCAAATCATCAAGCAATACCTTGAAGAAATCCCTCTCTCTTCCCGCGATAATAACAAAGTCTAAATAGTCAGAGACGTCAGCGCTGCCGATAAAAGAAGCCGTTTCCTTATTCACTAGAAGTGGGGTAAAGCCGATGATTTTCTCCCCTTGCCGCAGCGTCCGTAAATACAGTTCACCCTCTCCGCCAAATGCCTCCCACCAGACCTTCAGCCAGGCAGGCAAAACGAAAATGGAGCCCCACTTCAAGCAGTGACGCAACTTGTCCCAAGAAGAAGTAACACCGTCAAGACTCTCGACAGTGAGGGTATAACTCATTTGTGGTTACCCTAGTATAGCGATTAGCCATACCTGAGTCAACTGCCTTACCTGTAAAGAAAGCACGCGCAGCTATCCAAAGTTTCCGGCAACCCCATTCGCTTCTTTACCTTAACTAAATCTATACTACTGGCTGATTCTGAGAACAACTTCGCTGGATACGGGATACAGGCTGTCTAAAGACCTCTTTTTGGGGGAGGGCAATGAATGACCAGCATTCGCGTCTGACCAGCCTGACTCCATCCCCGAGGCATGTTGAGGCTACTCTTTCTTGGCAAACTGTTGGGCGGCTTCACCCATTCCGGCACCACTACCTGAGCTAAGGCATATGTCGGTTTCCATGCGAAGCCCTACGTCGAGCGGGGTCGACAGAGCAAGAGTAGTTGCTCTTTTGGCACCCTGAATAAGGCGGGGATTGATTTTGGCTATTTCTTCGGCCAGCTTCCTGGCTGCAACCATTAACTGGTCTTTGGGATATACATGGTCTACCAGCCTAACCCGGAGCGCTTCGGCAGCGTCAATTCTCCGTCCGGTAAGAATCAGCTCCTTAGCGATGCCGGCTCCCACTATCCGGGGTAACCGCTGTGTACTTCCTAGGTCAGGGATAACCCCCAATTGAATTTCAGGAAGTCCGAACATGGCAGTATCACAAGCCAGGCGTATATCGCAGCAAAGAATGAGTTCTAGGGCTGCTCCTAAACAGTACCCGTTTATGGCAGCGATAACCGGTACGGCCAACTCTTCGTACATGGTAAATATCATTTTCAAGCCGTACAGGGAATCATAGCCCTGCCGATAACTGGGAAAAATTT
>Ga0315544_1002751_pt1 | contig 12129 bp, 11 predicted proteins | sample SalMarSW160130MG_2_FD_202543 | JGI IMG/M metagenome (GOLD analysis project Ga0315544, IMG submission 202543) | Salt marsh sediment microbial communities from the Plum Island Ecosystem LTER, Massachusetts, United States - Salt Marsh Sediment SW1601-130 ... | reverse complement strand
GATCCAGCCAGGACCAGCCTTCCACCGAGGTGCCGATCACCGAAGCCGCCACCCACGACAGGAGGGCGAGCAGCCCGACGGCGAGAGCGACGGCGGAGACGGTGACCATGAGACCTCCAGGCGATCGTGGCTGGGCCCAATGCCCCGTCAGCGTAGACGCCGTCCGGCCGACGCCGTGTCGTCCATCGCCATCTCGATCTCCAGGCGGACAGCCGGGTGCCGCTCCCCCCGCCGGGCAACGGCGAGACGTCGCGTCGCTCCGGCTGCCCCGCCGACGCCGACGGCCCAAGCGGCGTGGGCCCTGAGCAGCCAGTCGGGATCGTCCAGGTACCCGGCGAGTACTTCCGGAGCGTCCTCGCCTCCGGCATTGCCGAGAGCGACCAGGAGGTTGCGGCGCAGGTACCTCGGGTTCCGCTGCGGCACGTAGAAGTGCCTGAATGCCCCCATCAGCGTCGCATCGTCCGACCTCAACAACTCGACGAGATCGACTCGTCCTCGGGGAATCGAGGCCCGAGCCAGCAGCTTCCTTCCGGGCGGGCAGGCGTCGAGGCAGGCGTCGCAGCCGTAGATCCGGTCCCCCATCGCCGGTCGAAAGACCCGCGGGATCACGCCCGGGACCTGCGACCAATGTGCCAGGCAGCGACGAGCATCGAGCACGCCCGGGGCGACGAGGGCCCCGGTGGGGCACGCCGTCAGACACGCCGTGCAGGTTCCGCAGTCTCGGATCATGGGATCGGTGGGTGTGAGAGGAGCGTCGGTCACGACGCTCCCGAGGAGGAGCCATGGTCCATGCCGCGGGTCGAGGACCATGGTGCTCTTGCCCCACCAGCCGACGCCGGCCCTCACGGCGGCCGCCCGATCGACGAGCCGGTTGTCGTCGACGAGGATCTCGGCCCGATGTCCCTCGTCGTGCAGGCGATCGCGCAGCGCAGTCAGTGCCCGCCGAAGGCCGCGGTAGTGATCGCTGGTGGCAAAGCGGGCGACACGACCGGTGCCGGGCTGCGGCGGACCCGGATCACCCGCTCCCGGGAGATAGCTCCAGGCCGCGACGACGAGCCATCTCGCCCACGGGAACGAAGTCCGGATATCCGTCGCACGCGCCGGGTTCCGGTACGTGAAGGCCAGGTCACCGCTCAGCCCGGAGGCCTTGCGCCGCCTGATCTCCTCGGCGGCCTCGGTGAACGGATCCGTGCTGCACACCCCGAATCCGGCACATCCCTGGCGGATAGCCGTTTCGCGCATACCGTCCTGCAGCGCCATGCCACGCAGGTTACGGCCGTCCGGCATTCGAGATGCCGGGAACGATCGCGTCGAATCGCCGCCTGTGACGGCGTCTCTACCGACGAAGAGCCCCACAGGAGGATCAATGAAGAGAACAGCCCTCATCGTGGCGGTGGCGCTACTGGTCGGCGTGATAGCAGTCCCGGCGAGTGCGGCGTCCGGCCCCGCCGACGAAGCATCAGGGAATCAGCAAGGCGTCGGCGGGATGGACCGGAACCAGACCCGGGACCGCGACTGTGTCGTCGACGGCGAGACACCGGGCGATTCCTCCGGTGACCAGCTCCAGCTACGCCAGCAGGCGCAGGCCCGCCAACAGGCGCAGGCCCGCCAACAGGCGCAGGCCCGCCAACAGGCGCAGGCCCGCGAACAGGCACAGGCCCGCGAACAGGCACAGGCCCGCGAACAGGTGGTGAGCACGTTCGGCACCGCCCTCGTCGAGCGCCTGAGATTCGCTGTCCGAGCCCGCCTCGCCCTCGTCACGGGCAACGAGACGGGTGAGGGCCTCTACGATGGCGTCGCCCGAATCGACGACCTGCCCCCGTGGTGGCATGCCTATATGCGTCAGCTCTCCAGCATGCTCTGAGAACATCGACCGGGCAGCCGCGTGAGCGGTTGCCCGGAACTCGATGAGGTGGTAGCCGGAGTCAGAGAACGTCGAGAGGACGCCTTTGCCACCGTCTACCGCCTCACCGCGAGCGCGCTCGCTTCGTTCGCGTTCGGCATGCTCCACGATCGGCGAGCGGCCGAGGACGCCGTCCAGCAGGCATTCCTCGAGCTGGTGAAGGCCGCCCCCACGATACGCGGCGACGGCCGTTCGTTGCGTGCCTGGCTCTTCCGCAGCGTGCGATTCACCTGTCTCGACGAGCTGCGCCGGCGCAGCCGGCACCCCGAGAAGCTGGCGTCGGTGGTTCCTGAGCCGCCCGCCGCCGATTTCGAGCAGGGCGACGTGGATCCCGAGCTCGAACAGGCCATGCGGCAGATGAGCGACCGCCAGCGCACCCTGCTGGTGCTCAAGCACGTGGTCGGGCTGAGCGGCGACGAGATCGCCAAGATCGTCGGTGGCAACCGTGCCGCGGTGTACGCCGCCGCTGCCCGCGCTGAGCGCAAGTTGCGCGCGTTGCTCACCGCCGTCGAATCTGGCCCGTCCCCGGCGTCTCTCCGAGAGAAAGGACGCGAGCACCCACCGCGAGCTTCCGAGGAGGCGGATCGATGAACCGCAATCCGGATCAGTGTGCCGAGCGGCTCCGCCGGTATGCGATCTCGATCACGCCCGAAGTCGAGGGACGCCATCTCGCCACTTTGCGGGCGGCGCTGGCGAACACCCCGGCGAGCACCGTGGCGTCCCGCCGGCGGCCCCTGCGTCATCGAATCTCGTTCGCTCTCGCCAGCCTGATCCTGGCGACGGCACCGGTGGGTGTGGCTGTTGCCGCCGAGGACACAGTGCCCGGCGACCTCCTCTACCCGGTGAAGCAGCTCACCGAACGTGTGCGTTCGGTCATCGACCATGATCTTCCTGCCGAGCATCGCATCGACGAGCTCGAGACCCTGCTCGATCGAGATGCCGAGGCGACCGTCATCGCTCGGCAAATGGAGCGAGCCCGCCTTGCCCTGGAGAATCTCGACGACGGCGCCGAGCTGCGCCGACGTTTCGAGCGGGCGGTCGATCGCATTCGCCCTGTCGGGGACAACCCACCGGGTGACGGCCCCACCACCAGCAACCCTCCGGGCGACGGCCGGGGCGGCGAGGGAACGGGCGGAGACCGTGTTGGCGGCAACGGCGAAGGAGGCGGTGTCGGCAACCAGGGCACGAGCGGAGAAGGCAGCTCCGACCCCCAAGGCACCGTCGAGGCTCCCCGCCCCGCTCACCAGGATGAGAACGGGAACGACGACACCGGCGGGGTCCAAGATGGCGACGGGCCGGCGAATAGCATCGAAGATGCCTCCACGTCCAGCACGTATGAGGCAATGCGGAGCCTGGCAACGATCAGGCACGAGGCCGGCGCCTCCGGAGCCGGCGCCGCGACCGATGCGGATCCCGTCACCCCGCCTGAGCAGGTGGGAAACGAAGAAGCGTCGGCCGGTCAATCAACGCACCCGAGGCGCTAGAGGTCCGCTACTCCAAGAGCTGGGCGCCGCCGTCAACCGGTTGCGGCGTCGCTGTCGGCCATCGGCACCAGGCGCAGCGGGGCGACCAGACCGGCCTCCGAGAGGTATTCGAGAGCCCGGCCCTCATCCTCGGCCAGCTCGAACGGCCCCGCGAGCTGGTGGAGCAGGACCGGCACGATGCACTCGTCACAGGCGGCGGTGTGCCGCATGGCGCAGTCGTCGCAGTCGATGAACAACACCCGCCTCCTCTGCTCGTCCCGGCACGATCCATTCACTGCGATCACCGTATCCGGCCGGTGTGACAGAAACTCCGGTCCCGTCAGAGTGTGCGACTGGCCCCGCCGCCGCTCAGCGCCCCGTCACCCAGTTCACGAGCGCTTCGGTCCACAGGGTCAATGCCCCCGCCGCCTCGGCATGATCGCGGATCTCACGGTCGCTGCTGATCACCACCACCGGGCCTTCCACCACACCCGCCAGCTCCACCACTTCCTCGTCGGCCGACCGATCCTCCGCAGCAAAGCGAATCTCGAGCCCGCTCACCCCGCTCCTCGCTCGCCGCGGCTCGGGCGATGACGAGTCGTACACGACGACCACACGGAGGGGAGAAGCCGAGAGTCGCCGCCACCGGCGAAGCTCGTCGTTGAGGCGCCGGCGCCCTCCTCGAGCCGAGGGGCCGGCCGCTTCGAGCTGGTGCAGCACGTTGTAGCCGTCGACGATCACCGTGAGCGAGCTGCCCTGCGACAGCAGCCACCGCATCGCCTCGCTCGAATCCGGCGCGATCCCGGCCGGCAGCTTCGGGCAGAGGGGCGCGCCTGATGTATCCAGTGCCTGCGGCGCCGATCTTCCGAGGCCCGCCACTTGCAGATCGAGGAACCGGGCCAGCTCGATCGGATCAGAAGGCAGAGACGACGAGCCACGAGCCGCCAGGCGCCGCTCGGCGTCGGCACGCTCCCGGCGCAGACGGCGCACGTCCTGCCGGCACGACGCCGCGTCGGCCTCAGCCGTGGCCCGGAGGTCTCGCTCCGCTTCGAGCCGCCGCTGCAGATCCGCGATCTGAGCCTTCGGCGTCGGTTCGTTCCCACCCTCGGAGGCGCCGGCGCCGCGGAGTCTCCCCCGCAGTTCCTCGATCCGGCCCTCAGCACGACGAGCCGCGGCGGCAGATTCCACCTTCGCTCTCTTCAGCCGCCGCTTCGCCTCGCCGAGCTGCACCGACAACTCGTCGATGCGTCGCTCCAGATTGGCGCCACGATCCACCTCTCCGCGCGCTCGCTGCTCGGCGGCAGCCGTCGCCACCGTCGCCCACCATCCTTCGGGCCGTTCCAGAAACGCCACGGTGGCGGCATCGGCGGTTCCCTCGGCCAGCACCTCCGCCGCTTTGGAGCGGAGCCACTCGTCACGATCGAGCTCGAGGATGACCCGGCGCGCCAGAGGTGGCGGCAGACGCCCGCCCTGCCGAGCCGCGATCTTGCGAAGTGGCGCCGGGATCTCCTCGAACCCCATGTCCCCCAATGCCTTACGCGCCGCGATGACCGCCGGGGCGAGCACTTCGGCAACGGCGCTGTCGAGATTGCTCATGTCCCCATCATTCCCTGCCGACCACACATCCGGGCGCTCCTCGGTTTGACACCCAACCGCGAAGTGGCATACTCGCACTTGACCGACAACCCAGGAACCATGACCACCCACTCCATCCTCGTACTCGTCACGTAGGCGCATACGACGCCAACAGACCCGTATGCGCCTCCAACCCTCCACCCGGAGGGTTTTTTCGTACCCGAGGGCACCCGCCGACCAGGAGACCAAACATGAGCGAAACACTCACCGGAGCGCAAGCGCTGATACGAGCTCTCGAGCTCGAAGGCGTCGAGGTCGTCTTCGGCATCCCCGGCGGAGCGATCCTCCCAACCTACGATTTCCTGCTCGACAGCTCGATCCGCCACATCCTCGCACGTCACGAGCAAGGCGCTGGGCACATGGCCTCCGGTTTTGCCCACGCCACCGGCCGGGTCGGTGTCGTCATGGCAACCTCGGGGCCCGGAGCCACCAACCTCATCACGGCCCTCCAAGACGCCCACATGGACTCCATCCCGGTGGTGGCGATCACCGGCCAGGTGGCGACGGCCTCGATCGGAAACGACGCCTTCCAGGAGGCCCACACCTGGGGCATCTCGATGCCGTGCACCAAACACAACTATCTCGTCGCCAGCGCCGACGAGATCCCCGACGTGATCCGCGAGGCATTCCATCTCGCTTCCACCGGACGCCCCGGCCCGGTCTTGGTCGACATCCCGAAGGACGTCCAGGCAGCGACGATGGAGTGGCATCGGGCGGGCGAACTCGACCTGCCCGGCTACAAGCCGAGCACCCGAGGCCACCCACGCCAGGTGAAGGCCGCCATCGACTTGATCCAGGAAGCCGAGCAGCCTGTGCTGTACGCCGGTGGCGGCATCATCCGCGCCGGCGCCTCCGACCTGCTCCGGCGCTTCGCCGAGGCCGCCAACCTGCCTGTGGTCACAACGCTGATGGCCCGCGGCGCCATTCCCGACTCGCACCCGCTCGCCCTCGGGATGCCGGGCATGCACGGCAACTACACCGCCACCACGGCGATGCAGCAATCCGACCTGCTGATCACCATCGGCGCCCGCTTCGACGATCGGGTCACCGGTAACGTCGAAGCCTTCGCCCCACGCGCCAAGGTCATCCACGTCGACGTTGACCCGGCCGAGATCGGCAAAGTGCGCACCGCGGACGTTCCTATCGTGGGAGACGCCGCCGCCGTGCTCGGCCAATTGATCGAGGAGCTGCGGACCCGTCTCGGGGACGACCCGGCACCCGCCCGGGAAGCGTGGTTCGCAACGCTGCGGGATTGGCAGGAGCATCATCTACTGCGCTGCGATCAGGATCCCAACGGCCCGATCCAGCAGCCCTACGTCATCGAAGAGCTCCACCGGCTCACCGGGGGGAACGTGATCCTGGTCTCCGGGGTGGGACAGCACCAGATGTGGGCATCGCTGCACTGGGGCTTCGAACGACCCAACACGTGGATCAACTCGGGAGGCCTGGGAACGATGGGCTATGGGATCCCTGCCGCCGTTGGCGCCAAGGCCGGCATGCCGGACGAGATCGTCTTCGCCATCGACGGCGACGGCTGCTTCCAGATGACCATGCAGGAGCTGATCACCGCCAGCACAGAGAAGATCCCGGTCAAGATCGCCGTCATGAACAACGGGTCGCTGGGACTGGTGAAACAGTGGCAGCAGCTCTTCTACAACGAGCGCTACAGCGCCACCGAGCTGGGCAGCGACATCCCCGACTACGTCAAGCTGGCCGAGGCGATGGGCTGCGTCGGGCTGCGTGCCGAGCATCCCGACGAAGTAGCCCCGACGCTGGAGAAAGCACTCGCCATCAACGACCGGCCCGTCGTGGTCGAGTTCCTCTGTGATCCCGACGCCATGGTGTTCCCCATGGTCACGGCAGGTGGATCGAACGACAACATCGCCCTCGGCCCGGAGGATCTGACATGAACCACGTCATCAGCGTGCTGGTCGAGAACAAGCCCGGCGTGCTCGCCCGGGTGGCGTCGATGTTCGCCCGGCGCGGCTTCAACATCCACTCTCTGGCGGTGGGCCCGACCACCGACCCGCTCTTCTCTCGCATCACCATGGTCATCGACGGGCCCGACATGGAGCAGATCATCAAGCAGCTCTACAAGCTCGTGCACACCGTCAAGGTCACTGAGATGGTCCCCAGCGAGACGTTGGAGCGGGAGGTGATGCTGCTGCGGGTGAGCGCAGACCGCAAGCAGCGCGGCGAGGTCCTCGACGCCGCGGCCATCTTCGAGGCGAAGGCCGTCGACGTGGGCGCCGCCACCATCACCTTCGAGGTGACCGGCGACCCGGCGCGGCTCGCCGATTTCCTCGAGCTGATGAGACCGTACGGCGTGGTGGACCTGGCCAAATCGGGCCGCATCGCGCTGTCACGGGACGCCAAGAACAGAAACGGAGCCAAGCCCACCCTGAGATCGGCTTGAATGCGAGGAACGCGTTCGAGGAGCACAGCGGCATGACCAGCACCATGTACTACGAGAAGGACGCCAATCCGGCGATCATCGCCAACCGCAAGGTGGCAGTGATCGGCTACGGCAGCCAGGGCCATGCCCACGCGCTCAATCTCAAGGACTCCGGCGTCGACGTCGTGGTCGGCCTCCGCGACAACAGCCGACGCCGTCCCGCCGTCGCCGCTGCAGGGCTCAAGGTCGTCGCCCCCGACGAGGCAGCGGACTGGGCCGACGTCACCATGATCCTGGTACCCGACCAGCACCAGAAGCCGCTGTACGAGAAGGCGATCGCGCCCAACCTCCAAGCCGGAGACGCCCTGCTCTTCGCGCACGGCTTCAACATCCACTTCGGCTACATCACCGCCCCACCCGACGTCGACGTCGCCATGGTCGCCCCCAAGGGGCCCGGGCACCTCGTCCGACGCCAGTACCAGGAAGGCAGCGGCGTGCCGGCGCTCGTGGCGGTGCACCAGGACGCGACCGGCGAGGCGAAGCCCCTCGCCCTCTCCTATGCCCACGGCATCGGTGCCACCAGGGCCGGGGTCATCGAGACCACATTCCGAGATGAGACCGAGACCGACCTCTTCGGTGAGCAAGTCATCCTCTGCGGCGGGGTCGACGCCCTCATCCGGGGAGCCTTCGAGACGCTGACCGAAGCCGGCTACCCGGCCGAGATGGCCTACTTCGAGGTGCTCCACGAGCTGAAGCTCATCGTCGACCTGCTCTACGAGGGCGGCCTCACCTGGATGCGCTACTCGGTGTCCGACACCGCCGAGTACGGCGACATCACCCGCGGTCCGCGCATCGTCACGGACGAGACCAGGGCCGAGATGCGCCGCATCCTCAGCGAGATCCAATCCGGCGAATTCGCTCGAGAGTGGATGGCGGAGAACGCCGCCGGGGCCCCCAGCCTGCTGGCGGCACGGACGGCCCTCGCCCAGCATCCGGTCGAGCAGGTCGGCCGGAAACTGCGCGCCATGATGCCGTTCCTCATCGAGCGCAGTCCCGAGGACGAGGCATGAGCCGCCGACTCGCCGCTCGCGCCCTTCGCCTGCTCCTTCCTTAGCCGGGCGGGCCCGTCACGACCCGACCCGGCGCACAGGCGCATCTTCTTCTGCCACCCACCAAGGAGCAAGTCCCCATGTCCACCGACCGTCTGATCATCTTCGACACAACCCTCCGCGACGGAGAGCAGGCGCCCGGCATCGCCCTCTCTCCGGACGAGAAGGTCGCCATCGCCCATCAACTGGCGCGGCTCCGAGTAGACGTCATCGAAGCCGGCTTCGCCGCGTCGTCTCCCGGCGATTTCGAGGCCATCTCCCGCATCGCCGCCGAGGTCCGGGGACCGGTCATCGCCAGCCTGGCCCGCACCCTCCCCGACGACATCGACCGCGCCGCCGACGCGGTGGCTGCCGCGGAGCGACGCCGGATCCACGTTTTCATCTCGACCTCGCCGATCCACAGAGAGACGATGCTGCGCATGTCCGAGGACGAGGTGCTCAAGGCCGTCACCGAGGGAGTGGAGCGGGCCCGCCGCTACAGCGACGACGTCGAGTTCTCTCCCCAGGACGCCACCCGCAGCGATCCCGACTTCGTCGTCGAGACCTGCCGCCGGGCCGTCGTAGCCGGGGCAACCACCATCAACATCCCCGACACCGTCGGCTACGCGGTGCCCTCGGACTTCGCGGCGTTGATCGCACGGGTCTACGCCGACGTGCGGAACGGGAACGAGAAGGTGATCATCTCGACCCACTGCCACAACGATCTCGGTCTCGCCGTCGCCAACTCGCTGTCGGCGATTCGCGCCGGGGCACGGCAGATCGAGTGCGCCATCAACGGCATCGGGGAGCGCGCCGGCAACACCTCCACCGAGGAGATCATCATGGCGGTGAAGACCCGCCAGGACTACTTCGGAGTCGAGGTCGGCGCCGACACCACCCAGATCTTCGAGACCTCTCGCTTGGTATCGCGCCTCACCGGCTACCCGATCCAGTACAACAAGGCGGTCGTCGGCCGCAACGCCTTCGCCCATGAAGCGGGCATCCACCAGCACGGGGTGCTGCGGGACCGGGAAACCTACGAGATCATGGACGCGAGCTCCGTCGGCCAAAAGAGCTCGCTCGTGCTCGGCAAGCACTCGGGACGGGCCGCTTTCATCGATGCGCTCGAGCACTTGGACATCAGGCTCGACGACGAGGACCTCGCTCGGGCCTTCACCCGTTTCAAAGAACTCGCCGACCGCAAGGGTGAGATCTCCGAAGAAGGCCTGCGCGCCATCATCGACGAGGAGACCGGCCACGGGCCCGACCTGATCCGGCTGATGGGATTTCACGTCTCCGGCGGCAGCCGGGAGACGCCGGCAGCCGTCGTGACCACCGAGCGAGCGGGACAGGAGCGCCAGACTCGAGCCGAAGGAGACGGAATGGTGAATGCCGCCTTCGTGGCCATCCAGGAAGCCTTCGACATCTCAGCAACGCTGGTCGACTACCGAGTCAGCCCGCTCACCTCCGGCGCCGATGCCATGGCAGAGGTCAATGTGATCGTCCAGGTAGGGTCATCCACGTTCTCGGGGAGAGGCGTATCCACCGATGTGGTGGAGGGCTCCGCCCGAGCCTTCGTGTTGGCCCTCAACAAGGTGATCGTCGACCGCAACGGAACCACCCCGGACGAGCAGTGATGCACGTCATCGAAGGAGCAGCGAGGAGGCCGTGATGGAAGCATCGATCGTTCTCCTCCCGGGCGACGGGATTGGACCGGAGATCGTGGCCGAGGCCCGCAAGGTCCTCGAGGCGGTCGCTCGCAGCGGCGGACACGGCTTCACCTTCGAGATCCTGCCGGTGGGCGGCAACGCAATCGACACCGTCGGCGATCCCTTGCCGGCGTCGACGCTCGCCGCCTGCCGGGCCGCCGACGCGATCCTCCTCGGCGCCGTCGGCGGTCCGAAGTGGGACGATCCCGACGCCGCGACCCGGCCCGAGGCCGGGTTGCTGGCGCTCCGCAAGGAGTTGGGCCTCTTCGCCAACCTCCGGCCCATCCGCGCCCAAAGCCAGCTCATCGACGCCTCTCCCCTGCGACGCTCGCTCATCGACGGCGTCGACATCCTCTTCGTCCGGGAATTGACCGGGGGTATCTACTTCGGCCGCCAATCCCTGAGCGCCGACGGAACCCACGCTGAGAGCGTCATGGAGTACACCACCGCCGAGATCGAGCGCATCGTCCGGCTCGCCGCCGACACCGCCCGCCGGCGTCGCGGCCACCTGACGTCGGTCGACAAGGCGAACGTGCTCGAGGTGTCCCGCCTGTGGCGCCGGGTGGCGGCTCGGATCGTCGCCGACGAGTACCCCGACCTCGAGTACGAAGTGGTCCTGGTCGACGCAATGGCGATGCACCTCATCTCCCGGCCACGTGACTTCGACGTGGTGGTGACCGGGAACCTGTTTGGCGACATCTTGACCGACGAGGGTTCGATGCTGCCGGGCTCGCTGGGATTGCTTCCGTCGGCGTCGCTCGGCACAGACGGCCCCGGGCTGTACGAGCCGATCCACGGCTCGGCTCCGGATCTCGCCGGACGCGGCATCGCCAACCCACTGGCCACCATCCTGGCGGGCGCCATGGCCCTGCGGTACTCGCTCGGGCTCGAGGAGGGGGCGGTTGCCATCGAGAGCGCCGTCGGTCGGGTACTCGACGAGGGCCACCGCACCGTCGACATCGCCGCCGGTGGCGCCTCGGTGACGACGTCCGAGATGGGCGACGCGGTGGTGGCGGCACTCTGACGCGCTCCCGGGGCGGAATCCTGCCTCAGCGCCGAGATGACCCTCTAGTCTGAGCGCCCATGCGACGCTCCTCCATCTCACTGGTCGCCGCTTCGGCGCTTCTCCTCGGCGCATGCATGTGCAGCGGATTGCCGACCACGTCCGCACCAACCACGACCACGACCACCACCTCCACGACGACCACGACCACTCTTCCGCCCAATCCACTCGATGGCGTCGGCTACGCCCGGGGCCTCGACGACTCGCTGTATCCCGAGCTGGGGAACGGTGGCTACGACGTCGAGCACTACACGATCGACCTCACCTGGGATCCGGAATCCACGGTCATGACGGCACTCGTCACCATCAATGCCCTCGCCGTCGCCGACCTCGACGAGCTCTACGTCGATTTCTCCGGCTTCGAGATCGAAGAGATCAACGTGTCGGGCACCCGAGCGGGATACGTGCGCGACGATGCCGAGCTCCGCATCACCCCGGTCGAGCCCATCGCCAACAGGGAGCGGTTCACCATCGAGGTGCTCTACAGCGGAGAACCGGAGTCAGTCGCGTCGCAGGCCATCTCCATCCCCCTCGGCTGGATCGGAGCCCCCGACGGCACCCAGTACGTCGTGAGCGAACCCGACGGGGCACACACTTGGTTTCCCTGCAATGACCACCCGCTCGACAAGGCGACCTTCACTTTCCGTGTCACCGTCCCCGAACCCCTCACCGCCGCCGCCAGCGGCACGTTCACCGACCAAATCACCGACCTGGGCTCCTCGACATGGGTGTGGGAGTCGGACGAGCCCATGGCCACCTACCTCGCCACGGTCGTGATCGGCGACTATCAGATCGTCGAGGACCCCGCCTCGACCGAGGTTTCCGGCGTGCTGGTGCGCAACGTGCTGCCTACCGATCTCGCCGACAATCCCC
>Ga0315544_1002738_pt1 | contig 12150 bp, 7 predicted proteins | sample SalMarSW160130MG_2_FD_202543 | JGI IMG/M metagenome (GOLD analysis project Ga0315544, IMG submission 202543) | Salt marsh sediment microbial communities from the Plum Island Ecosystem LTER, Massachusetts, United States - Salt Marsh Sediment SW1601-130 ... | reverse complement strand
TACGGGGTATACGCGCACGATAAATAGATCGACCTGAAATAATGATATGCCGTGAATTTCTTCCATCCGGCTTCAGACTGTAAATCCATAGTGAATTTAAATCCTCTATACTATTTGCCAGATAATGTAATATTCGGCTCCATCGATCACATCCCGGAGCTATAGAATCATAGACACTGGTCGCATGACTGTAACGGTTAATATCCCCAATCAACGCAGCTTTTCGCTGGCGGAATATATCCAGTTCACCCAATTTTTCCTGCTTCTGCGCAAGCTCCACTTTAGCTCGTTTAATCTCGCCATCACGCTCGGTAATTAGATAAACGAAGAATGGAATAGCCAGAGCAACAAGAATGGCGCATAGCCAGCCATGCCAAGCCATTGCTAATGTTCGCTGACTCTCAAGAACAGAATGCGGTATAAGGTTAGTATTGTAAAAGCCGGGAAGCGAGGGTTGAAGTGTGCGCCATGCTGTCATAATCGGAATAACATATTCAGATATCGCTTCACCAATAGAGCCCTCAAATTCACCAATATCAAGAGTAGGGGCTTTCATATATTCAACAAGAGCACTTGAGAATTGCGGGGCAATCGCCTCTAACAAGTTTACTTTATGACTTTCACCAGCAAGTAAAATCCGGTCTATTCGTGTCAACGCAATATTATCCTGCTCAAGCAGGATACGACTGTAGATAGTATTTTCAATATTTGGCGATTCATATCCTTCACTAATAATAGGGGCAAAGTGAAGATAGTCCTGACCCTGCATAAAAATCAAACGGCTGAAATCATGACCTACATAAATAAGCACGGAGACTTCTTCTTCCTGAGGCTCATATTGCGTACGTACCATCTCCATCATAACTTGGTCTGCACTATCAATCAGCTTTATGTTTGGAATACGTCCACCCATAAACGGCTTAACTTCTGAAAGGAGTTCATAGACATGAAGACCGTCTTCACGGATAAGCGATAGCAAACCACCTGATGTTGTCGGAATAACATCAATCGCATCCACTGCAGGAGCAGCAGCACGCATCATCGACAATTCTTGAGAGATCTTTTTCTTAAGCTTTTCTCCTTTTAATCCAAAGTCCCCCTCAAACTCTTGATAAGTTACTGCCGGTTCGGAGATAGCATAAGAAAGTGTATACTTCCTCGGCGAGCCTACTTCATTTAACAATCCGAGCAGTACGGAAGCATTAGTGCTTCCTTCTTCACCCGAAGATTCAAGTCCTCCGGCAGACGAGAAAGAATCTCCCGATGTAATATCGCTGAATGATGTGCCTTCACTGATTGCCGCAATGGTTTGCTTTTCCTCAAATTTCCGAATCAAAGCAACGGTCTTAAAATCTCTTAGCGTTACCTTATTCCCTTTGGCAGAAAGACGTACGAACTTAAGTTCAAGCCCATCCACAAATAAGGCAACCGCCGTGTTTCCTTCTCCTGCTTTAATAGGCATTAGTTGGTATTTCCTCGCTCGTTAATAATTAGAATATTATCATAGACTACTACATCTATACTCCAGTAACACCCATTCGACTAACACCCGATTCCGATGTTTGCAACTGCAAAAGTTGTTGAAGACGTCGTTTATTATTCGCGTAATTCATGGCATTTTCCATCGAAATCTTTTTCTGTAGATACAGACGTTTTAAGTCCTGTTCCATAGTGACCATTCCAAGTTCAGTACCTTCGGAAATCATTTGATAGATCTCGCTTATATTATTATTCTTGATGGCAGCATATACTGAGGGAGTTCCAAGCATCACTTCCTTCGCAAGTACGCGTTTACCATCTAAACTCGGAACAAGTTTCTGTGAAATGACGCACTTTAACGTCTCGCCTAAACGATTTCGTACCCGTTCCTGTTCTATCGGCGGCGTCTCACCGATTATACGGTCAATGCTCTCGACCGCCGACGCTGTATGTAATGTTGAAAATACTTTATGACCAGAATCTGTAACTTCTAACGCAGCTAAAATGGTATCGGAATCCCGCAACTCACCGACCATAATTATGTCTGGATCCTGACGTAATGCTTGCACCGCACCATCTCTGAAGGAAAGTACGTCTCTGCCGACTTCTCTATGTCTAATGATACACTTATCAGATTTGTGAACAAACTCAATGGGTGAAGCAATAATAACAACATGCGCATCCACACTATGATTATTGGCATCAATTATAGAGTCCAGCGTGCAGCTTTTCCCTGATCCGGTAATACCTGTTACAAGGCAAAGCCCTTCTTTCGTATGTGCCAGACTTAGCACTTTTGTCACATTTGTATGCAATTCCAGTCCTTTATAGGGACGAAGTGTGTTATTAATTGCACGCATATTCAGCGCAAGTTGATCCAGGTCAAAATATGCATCTGCGCGGAATCTTCTGAAATCTGAACTTTCTAAATACAGCATATGAGAGAAGTCAAGATTTCTGTTTTCAAATAGGAATGCTCTTTGTCGTTCTCCGATTATACTTTGGATAAGAATATTGATTTCGTCCTGCGAATATTTTCCCAGTGATGGATCTGATCTTTTTGAACCATACACTCTATACCAAATATAACCTTGTGAACCATATCCCCCCATATCAATATCAGAAGCATAAATCGTAAACATTCGAACAAGGAAAAAATTAACCAATGACAACAGTTTCATTTTCGTTGTTTCATCAGTTCGCGTCATTATATCACTAATCATCATCTGCCGCTCGATTCCCGTGACTGTTTTAGGGAATTGAGATGCCATTTCTTTCAGAATTTTTTGTGCATCGGTAACAACTTGCGGTAAGTCTGATGACATGGCAACGGTAGGTTTTACATCCGGAGATGGATTTTTAACTTGTAATGCCATGTAATTGAATTCTCTTAATGAAACCTGATAATAAAAAATTAAATCCTTTTCTTATCTCTCACTTCCATGGTCGGTTAGATAATAAGCAACTACAGTCAAAAAAGCAAATGATGAAAAGGATTTTTTTAAGTGTTGACTCCATCTTGCTATGCTGACGCCATTTACCTGTTCTGCACCAAATATTTTCTCTTTTTGAAACATAAGTAAAACACCACAAAACAAGCCGGAATTCCTTAAAATTCTAAATATCGCCTATTTTACGCTGTTTTCTATGGTTTACGAGAGCATCTAATCTTCTTCTGTTGTATTCGAAACAACTTCTTCAAGTGTTGTACTTCCCTCTTTCATTCTTTCTATTCCCGAACGCCGTAAAGTCCACATACCATCCTTCATCGCTTGCTCACGGATAGCATTTTCGTCGACTTTCTCGCCTGCATTCAGGATAATGTCCTTAATTGGCTTAGTAAAATATAGAGCCTCATGGATTGCAGCACGTCCTTTATACCCACCGTTGCATTTTTCACATCCGACTGCAGTATAGAAAGGATGTGCAGCAATATCTTCTTCCGTTAGACCAAATTTCAACAAGTCTCTTTTTTCACTGTTATCCATCGGTTTTTTACATTCTTTACAAAGTGTACGAATAAGACGCTGTGCGACAATGACATTAATAGCATACGCAAGCAAGAATGGCTCAATTCCCATTTTGAATAAACGTGCAATTGCACTTGGAGCATCATTTGTATGCAACGTTGAGAAGACCAAATGACCTGTATTTGCCATCTTAATTGCCGTTTCTGCAGTTATCTTATCTCGCATTTCACCAACGAGTACAATGTCAGGATCATGACGCAAAATTCCACGGATTGCTTCGTCAAATCCCATCTTTGGACCAATTTTCAACTGACGTGCGCCTTTTACGATATATTCCACCGGATCTTCAATCGTTAGAACATTCACAGAGGGATCAATAACCTGATATAATGCTGCAATTAATGTCGTTGATTTACCAGATCCGGTCGGGCCTGTAAGAATAACAATACCCTGCGGTTTACTAATGGCTTTATAAAAGAACTGACGTGCCGGACCCTGTAATCCTAGTTTCTCCAAATCGGTAATAACTTTACGATCATCAAGAACACGGATAACGACACTCTCAAACTTGTGTCTGAATTCCGTCGTTACAATTGGCATAATTGAAACACGGAATCGCAGTTGATGTCCATCAATAACTCTTTGAATAAATCCATCTTGAGTCATCTCACGCTCAAACCGATCTACATTCTTTGAACGATCTTTAATTACCGCAAATACTGCTTCCGGCACTGTATTTTCCTGAACATGCCAGATTTGTAGATCACCGTCCATACGGAATAGAAAATTAGTACGATTGCCTTCCGATGCAACGACGTGAATATCACTCGCACCCCGTCGTACTGCTTCAACCAAACACCCTTCAAATAGATTAACTAAAGCGCTCTTGCTGATTTCTGCTTCGAGTGCTTGTTCATCAAGCTGATCTTCTGATCCGCCGCTGTCATCAACCGTGATCTTGGTTTCATCAAGGAGTTTCAGAAATTCGTTCTGAGCAGGCGCTACTTTATCCATCAACGACTGGAGTTCTTTCAAGCGCACATAACATATTTCGTACTTCTTCACATTGAAACTGCGAGCTACGACAGGCAGATTACGATCGGTAGGATCTGCTGCTACTATAATAAGTTTATCCGGTTGGCGTTCGTCAAATTTGAACGGCAGCATCTTTGACTGGATCATCATCTCTCGCTGCTGGTCTGAAAGTTGGTCAATATACCTTTTAATAAAAGAAATCCTGGTATCATCAATTTTTTCATCCCCGAGAAAAATTTCACGAAAAGCATAAAGATTGGCTACTTCACGGAATACAGCATCGTGATCTGCCCCAAATTCCGTTACAAGAATCTGCCCAAGATTCTTTCGGTTTTTCCTGTTTTCCTCTGAATCCTTCATTTTGAGAGACTTCTCGAGCGTCTCAAAGTCGATGATTCCTTTTTTGAGGAGCGTGTAACCGATTTTATCAGTAATATCTATTTCGGCCATTATTCAATTCCTCTATACTTTGAAAATGCCTTTCTCATTATATTTACGGAATTAAAGAACTTATTGGTAAGATCATATGGGGATTTTCAGGCCTTACCAAGGCTGTTTCCGAAGAAACGAGAGTCAATGCTGTAAGCACAACCATCATGATTAGCGATACTGATAATTGAATAACTTCAATTGCGTTTTTCATACGATAAGTTGTCTCTTTTTCGTAGTACTCAGCCAATTGAAGAGCGGTCGCTTTCACAGTACCTGTTTCAGCGCCGGAACCAAATCTAGAAATAGCAGTTCTTGTGAACACACCTGTCGCTTCAAACGCTTCCGTCAGTCCTTTTCCGCGTTCGAGCATCATAGGGATCGCTATCGTTTTAATCTGGTGCTCCATGTATCTGTTACCGCAAGCTTCCGCCGCCATTCGGATAATTTCAATATTTTCACCAGATCCGCTATAGAGTGCATAAAATACACGGCAGAAAATTTCGATTGCCGTTTTATGTAGCATAGAACCGATAACAGGAATTTTAATTATGTATTTATCCAGCATAAACCTTCCCTGTTCTGTTCTGATATATAATAGCAAAGCAATCAAAGGAATGAAAGTTATAATAGATAGAACAAGCCAATTAGCCATTAACCAATCGCTCATTTTCAGCGTTGCAGCAGTCATTGGTGGAAGTTTAATATGAAATTTCACAAACATTTTTGCAGTCTCAGGAAAAATGTAAGCTACGTAAAACAAACAGGCGAGAAACAAAACAAATAAAGTAATTAATGGTGTTATAAGGGCACTTTTTAGATTTCTTTTAAACTCCGCATTTCGTTCCATAAATTTTGCAGCACTCTCATATATCTCCACCATATTACCGCTCTTTGATGCTAAGCCAAGCATTTGTGCAGTGAATTTACCAATCACCGGCGCCTGTTTTATGAAGACTTTTTCGCTGTCCTTTCCTTGTTTCAACTCCGTATTAATTTCCTTAATTGACTCACGAAGAGTTGCGTTAGGAATGTCATTGATAAGCAATTGCATCACTTCATTGAAAGGAAGTTTCTGCCTCATTAAGTCCGTACTTACACGAACAAAAGTGATAACGTCAACTACAGGAGCTTTGCGTAGTTTCGTCCCAAACAATTTTTTACGTACATACTTAACTTGAAAACCCATCTTCTCCAAAGCAACACGAACTTCATTAGCAGTAAATGCTTTCTGTTCGCCATCAATCGGTTTGTCAGTTCCCTTTTGGACGCGATAGATGTACGTAACTCGTTCGTGAATTCCTGTCACTTTGAATTTTTTATCACGCGAGAGTTCTGCTGCTTTTACTTTTGCTATACTTCTGGAATCAGCAGTGATTGATCCGGAAACTGATTTTCCCGAAAGCGTCACACCATCAATACGATATTCAGGCATACGATTTTTATAGTTTATTTGTGAATAAATGATTTAAATAATATAATCTCCGTTTTCATACTACGATAATACACTTTTTCAAACTCTGTGTCAAGAACCCGACGTCTAACAATTCCCTTTATTCTGCTCTAAGATGTTAAAATAGCAGTTTTCCAAAATACGAAAATTCACGTAAAATGACAGAATCCGATGTAATTCATTTTGCGTTAGATACAACATATCAAGCCGCTATCCGTATTGATCAATTACCCATTTAAAAAAAGAACTGACTTTCATATTCTACAATCCTCTATCCTTTTTGTAACATATCCCTTACCATCTCGGTGATACGCCGGAAATCGATTTTACCGCTTCCCATCTTCGGAAGATCTTCAATTACAATGAAATGTTTCGGTAATGCGATATTCGGTAATTCTTCGGACATTTTCTTTATAATTGTCTTTTCGTCAATTTTCCGTGTAATAACTGCAACAATTTTTGCTCCGCGCACAGAATCCGGCACCTCTACGACACAGCATGAAATTTCTTCCGGTAAAAGATGTTCCATTACGTTTTCTACTCGGATTAGCGATACCATTTCGCCGCCGATTTTCATAAATCGTTTTAACCGGCCTACATGCCAAATATATCCATCCGGATCGTGATATCCCATATCGCCGGTATCATACCATCCATGACGAATACAGAGTGTTGTGGCTTCAAAATCATCGAAATATCCTTTCATGACATTATCACCCTTCACAAGAATTTTTCCGATTTCACCAACACCACATTCCTCTCCGGTCTCGTAATTCTCAACGCGTACCTGTACATTGGGCAATGGTTGTCCGACACTACCGGCGCGGTTAGCTGTCGGACTATTTACACTAATCACAGGACTTGTCTCCGTACAGCCGTATCCTTCAATAAGAGTAATATTATGTTTTTTCAGAAATTCCTCGCGAAGCGAGTCGGGCGTTTTATCCGCACCCGTTAACATGATGCGACAGCTGGCAAAATCTCCCGGCAAAGATTTTCTCAAATATCCCCACATGAATATCGGCGTGCCTACGACAAATGTTATTTTTTCTTCGTGAATAATATCGCAGATATTTTTAAAATCTAACGGATTTGCATATGTCACAATTGTCATTCCATAATGAAGAGGAAGCCATAAGTTTGCCGTCAATCCAAATACATGGAAAAAAGGAAGGTTGGCAAGAAATATATCTTCACTGTTAAGATCAAATACTTTGGAAATGCCGAAAAGATTAGAAGAAATATTTCTATGTGTTAAAAGGACAGCTTTAGGATCTTTCTCACTTCCGCTTGTAAAAAGTACAACAGCATTATCATCTTCCTCGCCATCATGGATTTTTTTCAAAAGCCGTTCCATGGGAAGCTTTGCACGAAGCGCCGCTTTAATTTTATCAAGAAGAGTTACATGCTCCATAATGTCCTCAATAAAGATCATACCGTGAACTCTCGGACAATTGATTTTTTCAAGGAGCGCTTTCGACGTAATGATTGTCTTGAATGCACATTTCTTCTGACTGTATTCACAATTTTGTGCAGCACCTGTAGAATAGTTGATCATCACAGGTATACGGCCACTCATGAGTACGCCAAGAATAGAAAGCGCGCACCCGGCGGAAGTCGGTATCATAATACCGATAAAGCCCTCTTCATATTTCCTGAATTTATCTGCTAAGATAAGTGAAGCAATAAGCGCTTTTCCGTAACTGATACTTTTACCTGTTGTTCGGTCAATAATTGCTGTTTTTGTACCAAATTTTTTGGCGATATGAATGAAGTGTTGATGAAGAAGCATTTCTCTTCCTTATTATATGATATTCGAAATAATAATATCCGCAATATCAACTGAACGGCATTGTATCTTTATTCAAGATAGAAGAGTTTGCTAACAACGGCAAGAAAAATTTTCAGGATCAAGCGCATCTGCGCTGGAATGGCAAGGATCCAGAATAGAACATTATTTACATTCACGAAATACTATGAGAAGATAGAAGATTATCAGAATTGCCCCCGCAGCCGAAATACCAAATGTCATGGTCGGCGAAAAAGCATACCAAAGCCAGCCTGCTACACTGCTGGCAATCAATGTACAGATACTCTGCATACCGGTGTAGAATCCAATGGCAGTTGCTGTATCGTTTTTCGAAACTATATTGGATATCCACGCTTTGGATATTCCCTCAGTTCCAGCTGCATATATTCCATAGAAGAAGAACAGTACCAGCAAGGTAATCATTGATTCTGCAAAGATTATACCGCCGTAAACAAATGCAAATAATAATAACCCAATAATAAATGTGGTCTTCAGTCCGATTTTATCTCCCAACGCACCCATAGGATACGACATCAAAGCATAGACAAGATTATAAAATACATATATGCCTATGACCTGCTGGTCATTTGCCCCCTGATGCCGCATCATCAAAAGAAGCAAAATATCGGAGCTGTTGACTAAGGCAAAAAAGAGCAGCCCCACTACAAGCAATTTAAACTGACGCGGCGATGTCTTCCAGTATTTCAGAAAAGTAAAGAAACCGGATTTTACAGCCGAAGACGGCTGCTCGACTTTTTTCTCTTTCAATAGAAACGTTAATAAAATGGCAAAGAGGCCCGGAATAAATGCCAGCAGGAATATTATTTTGTATTGCTCAGGATAGTATATCAAAAACACTAACGCTGCCAGCGGACCAAGAGCAGCGCCAAGCGTATCAAAGGCCCGATGGAATCCGAATACACGCCCTTTAAATTCCTGTGTTGTTTGCGCCGACAGCATTGCATCCCGAGCGCCCGTGCGGATTCCTTTTCCCAACCGATCAATTGTGCGTGCGCTAAATATCCAGAGAGGAAATGTCATAACCGCCATCATCGGTTTGGAAATTGCACTCAGTGAATATCCCAACTGAACAAACGGTTTTCGTTTCCCTGTCGTATCAGAGAGATAACCGAAATATCCTTTACTTAATCCTGCAATCGCCTCTGCAACACCCTCCAAAATGCCGATAAGCACGACGGAAAAACCTATGCTTGTAAGATACATCGGCATAATAGGATAAAGCATCTCGCTTGCGATATCGGTAAAAAAACTTACCAGCGAAAGAAGAACTATCGTACGTGTAATAAATTTCATCACAATCCTTCAGAAAAATTCCCTTAATAATCTTAATAGAAACCGACAATTTATAGCGTAAAATTCATTTTACAAAATTTCATGGAATGAAACAAAAAGTTTCTTATATTTTCTCATCTTACTTTCTTGATAAACCAATCATAAGAAAGCACAGGTTTTATGAATCTTGAATCCATCCTTCGCGGCATGCTCGGCGTTGTTGTTCTTATCGGAATCACATTTCTCTTTTCCAACAATAAGCGCAGAATTAACTGGCGGCTTGTTGCGAGTGGACTGGGCATCCAGCTTGTGTTTGCCATCTTTATTATCCACCATGAACTTCTTAGATCATGGTTTTACCCGCTTGGCTGGCCTAAAGATATCATCGATTGGCTCGGCTCTGTTGTTGTAAGTCTCCTTGATTTCACATCCAAAGGTTCCGAGTTCGTATTCGGAAAGCTCGCAGTAAATTCCGGACCGGACAGTCTCGGATCTTTCTTTGCATTCCAGGTACTGCCTACAATTATCTTCGTCTCCACACTCACATCGCTTTTATACTATCTTGGCATACTGCAGCTTATCGTAAAAGGAATGGCATGGATTATGGCAAAGCTTATGGGAACCAGCGGTGCAGAATCTCTTTCTACTGCTGCAAATATATTTATCGGTCAAAGTGAAGCTCCGCTGCTCATTCGTCCTTACATCGCCACAATGACGAATTCCGAACTGCATACTATTATGGTCGGCGGTATGGCTACGATCGCAGGAGGTGTGATGGCAAGTTACATTCAGATGCTTGGACAATCATTTGCAGATGCCCACAACCTGCCGCTCTACGAAGCCCAGTTAAAGTTCGCAGTACAATTGCTTGCTGCCAGCGTAATGGCAGCCCCGGCATCTCTCGCTATTTCTAAAATCCTAATTCCCGAAACCGGCATTCCGGAAACAAAAGGAATAGTGAAATTAAAAGTCGAAAAGAACGCATCGAATGTCATTGAGGCGGCGGCAACAGGAGCGGGAGACGGACTGCATCTTGCATTAAATGTTGCCGGCATGCTTCTCGCATTCATCGCTTTGATTGCGATGCTGAATTTCCTCCTGCTTGCTCTTGGCAATTTTATTGGTGTGAATGAATATCTTACAGCACAATTCGGGCAGCCGCTATCGATGCAGTTAGTATTCGGCCTCATACTGCAATTTGTTGCAATGGCAATCGGTGTTCCCTCGGCAGATGCACTCCGGTTCGGCAGTCTTATAGGGACAAAAGTTGTGCTTAATGAATTTGTTGCTTATCTCGACCTTGCTTCAATGCTCAAGGCAAATTTAATGTCTGAAAAAGGTATTTTGATGGCAACATATGCGTTATGCGGCTTTGCTAACTTTTCATCCATTGCTATTCAGATAGGCGGCATCGGACCGATGGCTCCGGCAAGGAAAAAAGATATTGCTGCACTCGGCCTCCGCGCTGTTCTGGGGGGTACAATTGCCACACTTATGACAGCAACGATTGCCGGAATTCTTATCGGCGGATAAAAGTGCTGCATATTACAAAAACCTGAATCTGTGAACTTTTTGCTATATTCTCTTTCGCTATGATTCGTTCCCTGTTTGTTTGGATAACTACAAGTATAGTCATTTTTTTCTGGCTGTTCCTCCTCGCGTTCAGCCGGCTCTTCGACCGTGATCCTGTGCTGTATAGAACCGGATTTTTATTCAGGAAGCTCGGGAAAACTCTAACTCAAATTAATCCGGCGTGGCAGCTTCATATTTCCGGTGAGAAAATATCAAATCCACGTAATCCTTATGTCGTTGTATGTAATCACCAATCAATGGCTGACATTCCGCTGATCAGCAACCTGTCATGGGAAATGAAATGGATGGCAAAAGAAGAATTATTTAAAATCCCTGTGATCGGATGGATGATGAGTTTGAGCGGCGACATTTCCGTCGACAGAAAGAATCCCCGCAGCGGTGCGTTAGCGCTTATCAAGGCCCAGCGCGTCCTTGAACAAAGATGTTCTGTAATGATTTTCCCCGAAGGCACGCGTACACTCGACGGGCGTGTGCGGCAATTCACAGATGGAGCATTCCACCTTGCTATCAAAGCTAAGGTGCCGATTCTGCCGCTTGTCATTGAAGGCTCGCGCGATTGCATTCCGAAACACAGCTGGAAATTCGGGAAACCCTCGGACATTTATTTGAAAGTCCTGCCTCCCGTCGACACTTCATCTATGACTGTAAAAGATGCTTCTATCCTTCGCGAAAATGTCCGCACGAGTATTATGAAAAAAATTGCAGAATGGCGATCCGTACCAGTAGAAGATGTGGATGGAATGATCAAGAAATGATTTTCATCTGTAGGGGTACATAGCAATGTGCCCCTACGATTTTTTCAAACTCAGCGTACGTTTTCTTTTTTTCCTATCGCAAACCAATCGATCTTGCGTGTAATATACATCACTAATGCCATGCTTATGAAAAGACCAGAACTGCCGAAAAGCAGCGCATAATCCTGTGCTTGAACTGTCACATATAGAAAGCCATACAAGGCAGTCAAAACACTTCCCAGAACGATCGCCGGACGAATTCCACCCAGCATCGTTCGTGTATATGCAGTTACGAGAACAATGACCGATGCACTTGCGATTAGATAAGCAAATTTAAAATCAATATGTTCCGAT
>Ga0315544_1002727_pt1 | contig 12192 bp, 10 predicted proteins | sample SalMarSW160130MG_2_FD_202543 | JGI IMG/M metagenome (GOLD analysis project Ga0315544, IMG submission 202543) | Salt marsh sediment microbial communities from the Plum Island Ecosystem LTER, Massachusetts, United States - Salt Marsh Sediment SW1601-130 ... | reverse complement strand
GGCAAAAGGCTCCGGCGAAAGTCTCGAGCAGATACGAAGTGCCATCGAGGAACGGGACAAAAAAGACCGGCTCAGGGCGGTCGGCCCGCTCAAGCCCGCCGAAGATGCGGTTTTAATCGACACCACCGATTTGAATATAGAAGAAGTTGTGGAAAAACTTTTTGGATTTGTCAAAGAAAGATGCTTAAAGTCTGGCTGAACGATAGATGGTTCTGGCTCGCACGCTGGATGTGCAGAGTCTTTTGCATGTTATTATTTCGATGGCGTTTTTACGGCCTCGATAATATCCCCGACAAAGGCCCCTTTTTACTGATAAGCAATCACCAGAGTTTTCTTGACCCAATATTTTGCGGGGCGCCCCCGAAAAGACATTTGTGCTTTCTCGCGCGTGATACGCTTTTTACAAATTGGTTCTTTGGTCCCCTGATTGCTTCAGTCAATGCGATACCGGTCAAGCGGGGACAGGCGGATATATCCACAATCAAAAAAGTTATCGGCAAGCTTCAGGAAGGTCGCGGGGTTTGCCTTTTTTCAGAAGGTACGCGTACGAGCGACGGAAAAATACAACCCATCAAACCGGGGCTTGGCTTGCTGAGCAGGCGTTCGGATGCGGCAATTGTGCCTGTTGTAATAGACGGCGCGTTCGAATGCTGGCCGAGGACAAAAAAGATATTCTCGCCGGGCGGCTCTGTCATTGTCAACTACGGCAAGGCAATCTCAGCCGAACAGGCAAAAGAAATGGGCGATAAAAAACTGGCAGAATACCTGACCAGGACACTGCGACAAATGCAAGCCGAAAGCAGGCTCGAACAAGGTAAAAAACCATACAACTACTCGTAATATAGCAGGTAAGTCACTTCAGGTGTGTCTGGATTGACCTAAGAGGTTGAGTGACTGGATTGGTTATTTCCCAGTCATATCAAATAATAGAAAGGAATATCGATGAAAGAGAAGAATCAGAGAAAAAGTCGCGATCTAACTCGCAGGGATTTTTTAAAGACGACGGCAGCGTTAGGGGCGACAGCTTTTGTGTCCGGGACCCACACGATTTTTGCCGCCGCTTCAGATACCGTCCGGATCGGCCTGATCGGCTGCGGTGGGCAGGGAACACGGGACATTGTCAGTTGCGTCAACAGCTCGCCCGGCGTGGAAATCGCGGCCATGGGCGATTTGTTCGAAGACCGTCTGCACCAGTCTTTCAATCAGCTCAAAAAGGACGTGCCCGCCGCAGTGAAAGTCACGCCGGACAAGCGCTTCGTGGGATTTGACGCGTATCAGAAAGTCCTGGAATCTGACGTGCAACTGGTCTTTTTGACTGCCCCGCCGCACTGGCGCGCAGAGCACTTCCATGCGGCCGTCGAAGCGGGAAAACACGTGTTCATGGAAAAACCTGCCGGCGTGGACCCCAAGGGGATTCGTTCGGTCATACAAACGGGAGAGCTGGCCCGGCAGAAAAACTTATCGGTAGTCGTCGGCACGCAACGGCGGCACAGCAAAAAATATATAGAGACCATCCGGCGGATTCATGACGGGCAAATCGGACAAATCATGGCGGCCCAGGCCTACTGGAATGGTAGTGACATGCTGGGCTACTGGAAGTGGTATGACAAGGACGGCCTTTCCGGCATGGAGTGGCAGTGCCGGAGCTGGCCGTGGTTCGCCTGGACCAGCGGCGACCACATCGTCGAGCAGCATGTCCACAATCTCGATGTCATTAACTGGGCGCTCCAGGGACATCCTGTGCAGTGCTTCGGGATGGGCGGCCGGGCCGTGCGGGACCTCGGCAGTATCTATGACCACTTCGCGGTGGAGTTCGAATATCCGAACGGCGTACGCGTCTCGAGTATGTGCCGGCAGATCAACGGCTGCACCGACAGAATTGCTGAACGCGTGGTCGGCACCAAGGGCATCGCTGATGTCGATCGCGGCGTGATTACCGGCGAAAAACCGTTCCAGTATGACGGGCCCGATCCGGACCACTACGTCCAGGAAATGGCCGATCTAATCCGGAGCATTCGTGACGGTTCGGCAATTAACGAGGCGCAGCAGGTGGCCGAGAGTACCATGAATGCCATCATGGGGCGGATGAGTGCCTATACCGGGCGGGCTCTGAACTGGGACTGGGTAATGAACGCATCGAAACTGGACCTTACACCGGCGAAATATGAATTTGGCGACCTTCCAATGGAAAAAGTAGCTGTCCCAGGTCAGACAAAATTGATCTAAAATCGAAGTATTTGCAGGAATGAAAGGGGAATCTTATGAAAAGTTTTATAACCTTGATATTAACATTAATCATGACAATGATTATATCGGCTTCGGCAACAGAAACATCTGAAAAGCAGAATCAGCCGATAGTTCCGAAAGAGAAAATAATGCTGTGGAACGGTAAGGATTTAACCGGTTGGAAACCTTTCACGAACGATGAAAAGACCGATGTCACAAAAACCTGGTCGATTGCTGATGGGGTGATTAGCTGTGAGGGCAAACCCGCCGGATATTTGCGAACTGATTCTGACTACGCCAATTACCTTTTGCACGTCGAATGGCGCTGGCCCGGAAAGGGAGGCAACAGCGGCGTCCTGATTCACATGAGCATTCCCGACAATGTCTGGCCAAAGTCACTCGAATGTCAGTTGCATTCCGGTAACGCCGGCGATTTCTGGGTGATAGGTGGCGTGGAGACAAGTGAACATGCCAAGGCGGGACAGCGTGTCAATGGGCGCAGGACGGTAAAGCTCAAAGACAGCAGTGAAAAGCCCATCGGCCAATGGAACACATACGATATTATCTGCAAAGAAGATTGGGTGGTCGTATTGGTTAACGGCGTCCTGCAAAATGTGGCGACTGGGTGTTCGGTTACATCCGGTAAGATATGCCTCCAGAGCGAGGGTACGCCGATTGAGTTCCGTAATATTTATCTCGAGCCGCTTGAGTAAGCCAACCACGGGTAGATAAGGATATAGAGGTGACTATTGGATTCTTAGCTGGTTTTAGAGGTTTGCTTTGTCTTTTTTCTTCCAAGCAGCTCATCGGCCTGCTCCGGCGTTTCGGGCGGCCAGAGTCCTTCGGCCTGCATTTTTTTCAAGTCGTCTAATTGTTTGTAGCTGACAATAGTTCTGCACTTTGGAAATCTGCCGCAGCCCAAAAACGGTCCCTTCTTGCCCTGGCGAACAACCAGCTCGCCCTGCTTACACTTATGACACTTGATTCCGGTCGGCTCGGCCGGGGGCTTCGGCGGCAGGACGTTGCCCTGCTTGTCCAGTTTCAGAGTTGTCTTGCATTCCGGGTAGTCGCTGCAACCAAGGAATGGTCCGAATCGGCCGTTTTTATTTACCATCTGCTTGCCGCAGACCGGGCACTTATGCTCGCTGAGCTTTTCCTCGACCATTTTGCCGTCTTTGTCACAGGGACATGCGAATTTGCATTCGGGATATGCCGAGCAGCTAAGGAACCTGCCATTCTTTCCGAATCTATAAACAAGCTGCTTGCCGCATACGGGACAATCATATTCACTCGGAGTCACTTCTGCTTTGGCATGTTTCATCTGTTCGGAGGCGGTATCAAGATTTTCCTTAAAAGGACCGTAGAAATCTTTTAAGACTCCGATCCAATCGAGATGCTGTTCTTCGATTCTATCGAGCTGCTCTTCCATATATCGTGTAAAGGAGATATCCATTATTTTCGGGAAGTACTCGTTTAGTTTATCCGTCACTACCTCACCGAGGTCCGTGGCTGAGAATTTCTTGTCCTTCTGTTCTACGTATCCTCTGTCCTGGATTGTGCTGATTATCGTTGCGTAGGTGCTTGGCCTGCCGATTCCTTCTTTTTCGAGGGCCTTTACGAGTGACGCCTCGGTATATCGAGCGGGTGGTTTGGTAAAATGTTGCTCCGCTTTAATGTCAATGGCCGTCAGTTTTTGACCGACTTCCATTGGGGGTAACCGTTGTTCGTTTGAAGAAATCGACCATACTTTCGTAAATCCGTCAAAGACGAGAATCCTGCCTGTCGTTCTGTACCAGCAGGGACCTATCGCCGTATCGGCCTTAATATTAAGATTTGTCACATTCCATTTGGCCGATTCCATCTGACAGGCTACAAAACGGCGCCATATAATGTCATAGAGTTTGAATTGTTCTTTAGTGAGATATTTCTTTATCTCATCGGGTGTCATGTCCACATCGGTCGGCCGGATTGCTTCATGCGCCTGTTGGGCGTTTTTGCCCGATGCATAGACCTTCGCTTTTTCGGGAAGATAGCTTGAACCGAACTTATTGCCGATATACTTTCGTGCATCTGCGATGGCTTCGCCCGATAGGTGTGTGCTGTCGGTCCTCATATAAGTAATGAGGCCGAGTGAGCCCATCGAACCCAAATCGATACCTTCGTATAACTGCTGGGCCACGGCCATAGTACTTTTTGCACTGAATCCCAGTCGATTTGCCGCCGCTTGCTGTAATGTTGAAGTTATAAAAGGAGCCGACGGTCTGGAAATGGATTCTTTGGTTTGTAAATCGTCAAGCACAAATTCGGCGCCCTTTAGGGCATTAAGGATTCGCTCGGCGTCCTCTTGTGTGGTGACGTGGAATTTTTCATCGCCGACTTTATACAGCTCGCTCTTGAACGCATTGTGCTTTTCGAGCCAGTTACCTTGTTCGGCCAGAGACGGTGTTTTGTCATCGTGGTTTTTCGTGGAGATAAAATCGAGCCATTGTCGGCTGTAGTCGGCCTTAAGGTCTGTCGTGAAGACACCGGGGATAAGCCAGTATTCTTCCTGTTTGAAATTGTGAATCTCCCTTTCTCTTTCAACGATTATTTTAACCGCAACAGACTGGACGCGACCGGCCGATAATCCCTTGGCGATTTTTTTCCATAGCAGCGGACTTATCTGGTAACCAACAATCCTGTCGAGAATTCGCCTGGCCTGCTGAGCCATAACCTTATCGATATCGAGCTTACCCGGCTGAGCAAATGCCTGTGTTATGGATGAATGTGTGATTGCATTGAAAATAACACGATAAGTTTTTTCTTCCGGGAATTTAAGAATTTGTGCCAGATGCCAGGCAATCGCCTCACCTTCACGGTCAAGGTCGGTTGCGAGAAACAGCTCGTCGCAGTCTTTGGCCGCCGCTTTTAATGCTGATACCGTACGTTTCTTGCCGGGCATGATATCGTAAGTAGGCTCGAAATTATTTTCAATTTCGACGTTCAGGCCTTTCGAAGGCAGGTCCCGAACATGACCCATTGAAGCCTTGACCTCATATTTCGGGCCGAGATATTTATTTATCGTTTTCGCCTTTGCAGGCGATTCGACAATCACTAATGCTTTTTTGGAGCTTGATTTCGCCATATTATCTTCAAAATTCTGTTATCAGCGTATTTTCCCGAATATTATCCGGCCCTTGCCAATACAGGCAGAATAAAATGTTTGTTCATGAACCAGTTATCGGCGAATTCCACGATAATAATTAGAAATGAATATAATCGATTAGACGGCGAATACAATATCGTCTTTCCGGATTTTTCTAAGGAGATGCACCCGGTGTGTATCCAAGCCCACCCCAGACAGCTTTCTGCACCCTATGTAAATCGACATTTCCCGGCTGTGGAGTATCCCGGTCGTCCCATGTGATGTCCGAGGTACGATCGTCTCTCCATTTCCAGAAATCACTGTGTCCGTCTGCGAAAGAAAAGGTTGTCCCCTTATTGTGCAGCTTTGGCGGCGGATCCCACCAAGCCTCAGTAGCATACTTGATGCCCCAGGAACCAGGACTCGGCGGACTCTCATCGAGGAATACCATCCTGTCGGCTGGCCTTTCAATCTTGTACATATTTGTAACTTTTAAATCGGTATAGTCATAATCTCCCCAATCGCAGTAACCATTCATCGAATCGACTATGGCGTATGTCAGACCGTATTTTTTCGGAGCATTCGAACACCTGTAGAGTTTTACGTTTTTACAATATGGATATAATTGTCCATCTTCTATGGCTTGATACCAATCATCCATCGTACTGTCTGAAGCATCTGCTTCAGGCCAGTGAACCCACCATGTATCGGCGGGAAGATAATTTACATTAGCGTTTACTATCTTGCCGTCATTATCTTCTGCATACAACATCCATCCTATTGTTAGCTGCCTCAAATGGCTCAAACAAACGGAACGCTTACCCTGCTCCCTGGCAATGTTGAGTGCCGGCATTAATATTGCCATCAATAATGCTATGATGGCAATTACAACGAGAAGCTCTATTAATGTGAATGCTCTTATCTTGTTCATAACGGCAAATTCTCGGTAACTATAATTCTTCTCTAATTATAATATTCTCAATACCGAGCTTATGTTCGGTTATTTCTGCATTTAGCGTTTCTTGCCGGTAAAATAATTTTGTATTAAATACGCCTCCTCAGCAATATTTTTTTCTGAACGTGAATTCTTTCACTTATATTATAATTCATTTTTAGTCCAGAAGATATGATTTTTTCAATTTTATTTGAGGTGTCGGTAATATTACCTGCCCCCCTGCTGTTCCAACTTCAGTAATTGCTCAAGCAGATGTTTTAGCTTACGTATAGCTTTGCCGCGATGCGATATTGCATTTTTCTCTTCTGAAGTTAACTGTGCGACGGTTTTATTCAAAGACGGCACGAAAAAGACCGGATCATAACCGAAACCGTTTTCTCCTATTTCTTTATCGGTAATAATACCTTCCAATGTTCCCTGTGTTTCTATGAGTATTTTTTCAGGACTTGCAAGGCAGAGACTGCAGATAAATCTTGCAGAGCGGTTTTTGGGGTCAATGCCGTCGAGAAGTTTCAGAACCTTTGCTATATTTCGATGGTCTATTAATTTTCTATCACTTTCTTTGAGCTTTTCTCCGGAAAACCGGGCGGATTTTACTCCAGGGGCGCCATCCAGTGCATCTATCACTAAACCGGAATCGTCTGCAATAGTCCATAACCCCGTTATTTTTGCGTAGCCTGTAGCCTTTTTACGGGCGTTTTCAGCAAAAGTATTACCGTCTTCTTGAATCTCATCGATATCCTTAAAGTAATCAAGACCAATCCACTTAACCGCCCTTCCAAGAAGAGCCGTCAATTCATTTATCTTACCGGGATTTGTAGTAGCAACTAAGATATCAAATATATTATCGGACATATTTTCCCGCATGTTAACTATCAATCAAATATTTTAATATATTCTATATATTTCAAATTAATTGCTTCCAAAAAATTCTTTTTTTATCTAATACATGCTACTCAATTTTTTATCTTACCTCAATGATATATTGTTAATGTTTTATATTGACTTAGTATTTGATAAGGATGGTTAGTGAGAAAATTATATTAAACATACCCCCCTGCTTGTATGATCTAATTAATGTTGGTTTGTCACGCTTCTGTTAAAGTATTCTGTAAGATAAATTGAGAGTTTGGACTTATCTGCTTTTTTCTTGGTGTTGATTAAAAAAAATGTGAGGAAAGAAAAGTCAAAAATCCAGATTTAATATGGATAATATATGGTATATATTAAACATACTATACATTAATATATGAAAATATATTATTGAAAATTAACCACTAAATATCTCCTTTAAGATAGAATTGACCTAAATGATATACTGGCAATTAGACCCTAATAAGATTATCCTTTAATAACTCGATCGTATTATTTTGTATGTTTCTTTGTGGGATCTTATTTTTTGAGGCCCTGCCTATCATCTATTGTGAAAGTATTGTATTGAAATAATTAAATATAATATTTCCTCCTCTTTACATTTAATTGTTTCACGTGAAACAATATTTGGTTTGTCCACTGATTAAAGATAAGAAGATATTCATTTAATACTAAGCAATATGATCTGTATTATACCAACACAAAATGATTTTTTAAGCAAGTAGATGGTGTTATTTTTGGGATTGTGAGAGGATATTGTTTTCTTATTATTACCTTGTCTATGTCTTGATTTTGGTAGTTTTTTTAATGTTACACATATACGTTCAAGTTATATTCATTGATATTTATGAACCGTTATTATAAATATGCATGTCTGGACTTTAATTTCAAACCTTTATAAAGCTCCTCAAACTGGATCTTCATGGGTTTGTTTTCTTATTTATAATTAGGATGACATCGCCAAATAACAGGCTTTTCCCATATTTTTTTGTTTCACGTGAAACATTTTTTCAAAAAAACATTTTTTTATTCTCGCAAATTTATAGAAAATTCATTAGAAAAACCGAAATATCATTAGTGTTTGTTTACACATTTAAGGATTTCTTAAAAGAAGAACCTGATGTGTAAATAATTTAGGAAATGGTGAGTATGTGAAGGAGCGTATATATGTCAATAACAAAAAGAGAAAAACCAAAGCATCTCGGAAGGGGGTTGGATTCACTTATTAGTCCTATAACATTAAGCGATGCCAGGTCGGACAGGATGTTATCGGACGACACAAATGACTCTAACTTCCCTATAGATAAAGAGTTAAGGGATTCAATGCGTGAAATAAGACTTGATGAAATCTCGCCAAATCCATACCAGGCACGAAACACATGGAATGAGCAGGAGCTATCCGATTTAGCTGAATCTATAAGGGTAAACGGCGTGATACAACCAATTATAGTCCGCCCTTTCTCGGATGGATATCAGCTAATAGCAGGGGAACGCCGTTTTCGTGCTGCAAAAATGATCTCATTGGACAAAATACCAGCCCTTGTTCGCCAGGCAAGTGATGAGCAATTACATGAATGGTCGCTTGTTGAGAACATACAACGAGTTGACCTTAATCCTATAGAGCGAGCAAAGGCATACCGTGATTATTTGAACGCCTTTTCTTTAACACAGACCGAGGCGGCCGAAAGGCTCGGAGAGGACCGCTCTGTTGTAGCTAACTATCTGCGATTACTTGACTTACCTCAAGATATCAAACAAATGTTAGCTGAGACTAAGTTAAGTATGGGCCATGCACGTGCGATCCTGGCACTTCCGACAGATGAACTTAGACGAAAACTGGCAAACAGAGCGATGGCAGGGCGGCTTAGTGTACGAGAAGTTGAAAGACTGGTACGCAGGTACCTTGCCAGTACAAATCAAAGAAAGGTTGCAGTTCCATCTAAGTCCCATCATATACTGGACTTAGAAAGGAAACTCGGCAGCCAGCTCGGCACTAAAGTTAATATTGAAACTCGGAAAAACGGGCAGAGAGGAAAGATTATTATTGAATTTTATTCCCTGGATGAATTCGACGGTATTACAGAAAGACTCGGACTTGTATGTGAAGAGGAAGTCTAAAAAGGCTTTGCAGAAGTTAATGAATATAATTTTGCTGTTAAAAAAGGAGTGAAATTTTAGTATAATTGAGCTATTAAATGAGAGTATATAAATAAAGTCGATATCCAAGTCCCTTGAGTATATTCAAGGGGCATTTGAAATAATCCTGGAGGATATATTGTGAAACGTTTCCTAACCTTTAAATTAATATTGATCTCAACCGTTTTAATAAGCATTATTCCAGCAATTGGAAAAGAAAATGAAACTGATACTGCAACGTCACTCCACCAGGCTATCATAAACGGTGACATCGATAAAGTCCGGTCCATTCTTGAAAGCGGCGTGGATATTAATGTTAGAGACAGCCAGAAATGGACGCCATTGCATACGGCGGTAAATAATCAGAAGAACGATATTGTACAACTATTGCTCGATAAAAACGCAGATGTCAATCTAATCAACAATAGAGGCGAGGCTCCGATGCACCTGGCCGTAAAATCAGGTCAAAAAAATGTCGTAGAATTACTAATTGCAAAAGGAGCCGATGTAAACGCTATTGATGCACGGTTTAACAATCCTTTATCGCTGGCGCAAAAGGGAGGACACAAAGAAATCGCCGAGCTTTTGATAAAGCATGGCGCGAAAGAACCGAGATTGGACGAAGATGGATCTTTTAACAGGAATCGGCCAACCGGACGAGAAGAATCGCCCGGGAATCTGGAAAGTCAATTGCAACAACGACAGGGCTCCGCGCAGGAAGAAGAGCCTGAAATAAATATACTCGCCGATCCCAACGAGATAAAAGCAAGAATCAAGACATACGAAGGTTTGGGGAAATCGATAGAGGAAGTAGCTTCAAAAAGTCGAATTGGAATGCGTCACTGGCAGAAGATAACAGAAGATAACCGAATAGCTCTGGTTAGAGTTGTTAAAAAGCAAACCGATGACGAAGTTGAATTTATACAAAAAATTGCTCTTGAAGAAAAAGCCAAGAAGACCGCCGCCGCCGCCGAAACTTTAATGACTAAAAAGAAGGAAAGAACAGCAAGGGTTCTTAAAGAGCTCACGGCACAGATTAGAGATCAAAAGCAGGGCCGTTCCGAGGAGCGCAGCCGAAGTAGATCATCAGGCAGAGGCACCAGAGGAGCAAGCTCACAGAATAGTCGCAATTCGGGACGATCCGGATCACGAGGGCCGCAACCAGATGATCAGTACAGGGCCGTATCCGGTGGCGAAGATGGGCAGGCCGAACAGTTAGATATGGAAACTGAAAACGAAATAGACCAATGGCTGGGGGCAGATGCTCAGGATTATGACAGTAAACTGGATTTGGCTGATGTAGTACACGAACAAGCATTGACAGATTATTCATCTATCAGAAAAATCGCAGAACAAGAAAATGCCGGGAAGACTATCGCGACAATTGACGGGCTGCTTCTGGAAAGACAACAACGATTGGATGAACTGGCAAAATATGTAGAAGAGGAAAAACAGAAGCAGGAGGAAGAGCAGGATCAGCCCGGACGAACCAGGGCGATTCAGGAGAATACTAATAGACGTGGAGGACGCTCCGGAACAAGGGATCGCTCCGGAGGAACAAGGGGAGGAAGGCGTTAGATCATAATGACAGGGAAGTTAGCCGGCAAAGTCGCAATAGTCACGGGTGCAAGCAGGGGGATAGGCAGAGCTATCAGTATTGCATTTGCCCAGGAAGCGGCAACGATTGTCTTAGCTGCGCGTTCGATGCCGAAACTGCAGGAAACCGCAGAACTTGTACAACAGGCAGGCGGTAAAGCGGAAATAATAATTACAGACCTTCTCCGGGACGAATCCATAAAAAATCTGGTTCGAGAAGTTGGAGATAAATTAGGTCGTTTGGATATACTGGTTAATAATGCCGGCATTACTCACTCGTCAAAGTTTGAAGAGACAAAAACCGAAGATTGGCTGCGTTGTCTGCAGGTTAATGCCACCGCACCGTTTATCCTTTGCCGCGAGGCTTTGCCGTTGTTAAGAAAAGCGATAACGTCCTATATTATCAACATTTCCTCTGTTGTCGGGGTCAAAGGCTACCCGCTTCAGTGTGCCTATACCGCCTCGAAACATGCTGTTCGCGGGATGACGATATCGCTGGCTGAGGAGCTAAACGGCACAAATGTTCGAGTGCATTTGATTTGTCCCGGCGGTGTTGATACCGAGCTGATTCCACAGGTACGACCCGATCTTAAAAGTGAAGTCCTCATGCGGCCGGAAGAAATCGCAGAGCTTGTTCTATACCTTGTCACACACAAAGGCAAAGCCATTATCGATGAGCTGCATATCCGCAGATCAACCTCTAATCCCTGGTTTTAAATTGAATAGCTACCAGGGGACGTAATTTAGAAGAGAAGGAAAATTTATGCGGTTTGTTTGTCAACGGGTTTTAGAGGCCCAGGTTAAAATCAACGACCAATCTGTCGGTCGAATCGGCAAAGGGCTGCTTGTTTATCTTAGTGTCGGAAAGGGTGATACCGAAAACGATGCCCAGTTTATGGCGGACAAGCTGGTGAACTTGCGTATCTTCGCCGATGAGGCGGGTAAGATGAATCGAAGTGTATTGGACATAGGGGGGCAGATTTTACTTGTCAGCAACTTCACACTTCACGGCGACTGTCGTAAAGGCCGCCGGCCCAGCTTTGATGCCGCAGCAGAACAGGCCCCGGCACAGCAGCTTTATGAAACAACAGGCGATCTTATAGCCCGGCAGGGCATCCCGGTGGAAAAGGGCGTTTTTGGAGAATATATGCATGTTACCAGCGTTAACGACGGCCCTGTAACCTTTATCCTCGACAGCACCAAAATCTTCTAAGTTAAAAATGTCCGGCATAGCCGAAGGCGACGCCGGATTGGCTTCCCTATGGGATAAATTGGGTTTGTT
>Ga0315544_1002724_pt1 | contig 12198 bp, 13 predicted proteins | sample SalMarSW160130MG_2_FD_202543 | JGI IMG/M metagenome (GOLD analysis project Ga0315544, IMG submission 202543) | Salt marsh sediment microbial communities from the Plum Island Ecosystem LTER, Massachusetts, United States - Salt Marsh Sediment SW1601-130 ... | reverse complement strand
TGACTTCCCAAAGCTCTGTGTGTCTCCTTGGTCTGAGCAGAGCGCAATGGCAGCGGTCGCCTCCACAGGGAAGCCAGGGGAGAGAGTTTTCAACGTCCTAAGCTGCTTAGGCTCTTGCACGACGATGAACCGCCAGGATTGAACATTGCTGGGAGTAGGGGCCCATTGGCCTGCCTCTAGCAACTTCATAAGGATCTCCCGCGGTACCTCTTCGTCCTTGTATGAGCGGACGCTCCTCCTCTTCTTTACAACGTCAAGCACGATATCCGCTTCACTTGCTGCTATTATCCCTCCTTTCCATCTGGGTCAGGTTAATCTCCTGTTACTCTCGATCTCCTTATATTGAAGCTCGTACCCGAAGTGTTTCGGTCCGAAGAGTTGCAGGCCCTTTGGTGATCGCCACATCTCGGGGGCGGGGTAACCGATGACCGTCACCTCTATGCCTTGTTTGCAATTCGGATTAGTGATCGCCTCACCCGTGTTTGGATTAAGGACACAGATGAGATCAGGAACAGTTACATCGGGCTCATCATCAAACCAGGAAACGATGTGTTCATTCTTGTACCAGATCCTGTATTGATGGCCGTGGTTATCCACCTGGCCGGAGATGAACAACTCGCCAATGGTGAATCCTTCCTCAATTTTCCAGCTTGCTTGGGTCACCACTCCTTTAAACAGGAAATACCCATTGCCTGCCGTGACCGCTGCTTGCACTGGGTCGGCGCCGGAGGAACGAGCCACACGAACGGCTTCGCCGATGGCCAGGGCCTTGGACAGTGTCCCTGGAACGACCGACGTTCTCAGGGCCTTTCCGCTCATCGGATGGTCAGTCACCCCGGCCCGGTTATCGCTCACTACCGCGATGGCGCGGACGATCGCTTCGGCGCGGAAATCATCGGAAACCTCTTTTACAATAAGCATGTCCCCCTTCGCGGTGGCCACTGCCAGCGGAGCGATCGGCACGTCCTTGATGTAGAACGTCGTGTGCTGAAGCTCGGGCACCGAACGACCGGCAGGATCAGCATCGACGATCGGGATGCCGCACTTCGTCGCCACGGATAAAGCGACGGCTGTGTTCCCACCCCCGATCTCAGTAGCTACGACCGCAAAAAACTGTTGTCCCAAATAGTCCTCGAGGGCCTTGAAGGCAACCAGACACTCCATCTCCATATCGTTGTGTGATTTGGTTTGACCTGTCTGTTCCGGGGTAACGCTGCCGCACATGTAGGGTGAGGCAACCAATGCGTCATCGGGGACTTCCTCAAGTCCGATCAATTTGAATTCTCTGCCGGCCTCCAAGTCGCTTTGAATGAGCTGGAGCCCTCGTTTGGAACTCCCGCCTCCTCCTGTACCCAGAATAGTGCAGCCGCAAATCAAGTCTTCTAGTTGCTGTTGGTCCAAAGTCTGCATCGATCTTTCCTCCTTTTTCCTATCTTCTTGCCCTTCTCATCTTGGGGTCAAGAATCTCCCTCAAGCCATCCCCGACTAGGTTGAACGACAAGACAGTAACAAAGATCGCCAACCCGGGGAAGGTGACAATCCACCAATTGGTGAGGAAGAACGTACGGCCTGTGCTTACCATCAATCCCCATTCGGGCGTGGGCGGTTGAGCCCCAAGCCCCAAAAAACTGAGGGCAGCCGAAGTCAAGATGATCGAGCCAAAATCCATCGATGCCTGGATGATGATCGGGGTCAGACAGTTTGGAAGCACATGTTTAAACACGATTTTCCCCCGTGATGCACCCATCGCTTTGGCTGCCTGGACGTAATCCCTTTCACGAACCGAAATTGCTTCACTGCGCAAAAGCCTCGTATACCACGGCCACCAAGCAATGGCGATTGCGATCATCGCGTTGGTCAGGTTTGGACCCAACAGGGTAGATATGGCCATCGCCAACAACAGCGGGGGAAAGCTCAGGAAAACATCCGTTATTCTCATGATCACCTCATCGAGGGCACCGCCGGCGTAACCGGCCACGACTCCCAGCGGCACTCCGATGAGAAGCGCAATCCCAATCGCAATCACTCCGACCTGCAATGAGATCCGGGTCCCGGTCAGCACCCGGCTGAAGACGTCCCTTCCCAACTCGTCGGTTCCAAAGAAATATTTTAAACTGGGCGAGTGAAACCTATCCTTAATATGTGTCTCAACAGTATCGTGAGGAAAAGGCACGATCAGTGGAGCCAACAAAGCGATTATGACCAGTAGGAAGACAACGGATAACCCTATTGTAGTCAGTCGATTTTTTAGTGCAAGCCGAAGGGTACGAGGCAATCGCTTGGACATCCCTAACCGAGCCTAATGCGTGGATCCAAGAAAGCCTGCGTGAGGTCAACAAGGAGATTCAAGACGACATAGGTGAAGGCGATCAGTAGCGTCACACCCATGATCGCCGGGTAATCGACGGACAGGATCGCCTTTGAGGCATATTGTCCCAAGCCCGGCCAGGTGAACACGGACTCGATGAGAAAGGTTTCCACCAACGAATAGGCAAATGTTAGGGCTCCCACAGTGATCACCGGTCCGATGGCGTTTCGCAGGGCGTACACGCTGAGAATTCTCCTCTCACGGAATCCGCACGCCCTGGCCGTTCTGATGTAGTCCTCTCCCAAGACCTCCAACATCGTCGCCCGCGTCATCCGCGCCGACAGCCCCAAGGGATAGGCCGCCAGTGTGATCCCTGGTAGAACGATGTGGGACAGCGCGCTGCCAAACGCGGTGAAATTGCCGGTAATCAACGAATCGAAGAGGTAGAACCCGGTGATGTGCTCGATCGGTGCGGTGAAGCGCGTCATCATGGCAACACGCCCCGCCAACGGGAACAAGCCGAGCTGTTTGAAGAACACGAGCTGCAGGATCATTCCCAACCAGAACGTCGGCAGTGCGACCCCCATGATCGAAAACACGCGACTGCCGTGATCCACCATCGTCCCGTCGCGGACAGCCGAGGCAATCCCCAAAGGGATCCCGGCGACAAAGCCGAGTAGCATACCGAAGATAATCAGTTCCAGGGAGGCGGGAAGATAGGTCGCAATATCCTTCAGCACCGGTTGATGGGTGCGAATCGAGACCCCCCAATCACCGCGAAGGAAGCTGGCAATGTATTTGAAATAGCGGATGTGTACCGGCTTGTCCAATCCCAGTTCGATTTTGGCCTTTTCAATCTGCTCCAGTTTTGCGTGCGGTCCCACCCATCGCATTGCCGGGTTGGAGGGGACGATCACTGTCAACAGGAACGTGAACACAGACACGCCGAACATGACGACTAAGGCCAGTCCCAATCGACGAATGATGTACGCGGTCATGAATTCCCGGTCGTTTCTCTAATAACTGATAAAAACGAGCGGGGAGTGATGCTCCCCGCTCTGACTGCTCTACTGTTACTCCTCCCGGTAGCAATCGTACCAGAAGACGACGTGCGTGTAGGCAGGGTTGTCGACATATCCCTTGAGGGACGTCCGCTTCGCCCGCATCGAACTCATGTCGTAGATCGCGACCCCGGCAGCATCTGCCATGAGCATATTCTGTGCCTCGACGTACATGTCGGTGGCCGCTTGTCTGTCAAACAGCGCCTTTTCCTTTGCGGCGTTGATCAGGGCATCGAAAACCGGGTTGCTGTAATAGGAGAAGTTGAACAGGATAGGCTGAGTCTCGAACATCGCGCTCAAGAAGGAATGTGGATCAGCGTAGTCCGGCCACCAGTAGAACAGGAAGATGTCCTGTCGATCATTCGGATCCGCGGCGGCACCCAGATCGATCTGCGCCTCCCACGGCATCCCTCTGATCTCCAGCTCAACGCCCAGCTTGGCGAGTTCCGCCTTCCACAGCTCGGCGGTCCTTCGTTCGTTCTCGTCGCCGGCCACGTAGGTCAGCACGACCTTGAACCCTCCGTCCGGATAGCCGGCCTGTTCGAGGAGCACCTTGGCCGTTTCGGGACTGAAGGTGTACTGCTTCACCTTGTCTGAGTACCCCCACAACCCAAACGGCACAACGCCGCGAGACTGCCGTGCATAGCCGCCCATGACTCCCTCAATCACGTCATCGTAGGGAAGTGCATACGACAGCGCTTTTCGCACCAGCGGATTGCCGGTCGGTTCGTCTGCGCTCTTTGCCGTGTTTAACAGGGCGAGCAGGTTCTGGAACGACGGCACACTGACGATTTCCACACCGGGAACGCCTCGAAGCGCTTCCAGCCCGGACGCCGCAAGTCGATTGGTGAAGTCGGCCTCACCGGATTCGACCATAAGCCGTCGCGTCCCCTCCTCAGGAACCCATTGGAACACGACCTTGTCGAAGTGTTTGCCTTCCCAGCCTCCCCAGTAATTATCGAACTTCTTCAGGATGACCAGCGTATTGCCTTCGTTGCTCTCGATGGTGTAGGGACCGGTTCCCGAATCGTTGCCTTCGTAGAACCAATCACGGTCAGAGAAATCCGGGTCGAATATGTGCGCGCAGTAGGCCGCCGAAGCGGCGATGTCGAGCGGCGCAGGATAGCTGAGATGGAACACGACCGTGTACTTGTCCTTCGCTTCGATCGACTCTACTGAATCCCAGATGTAGAAAGCCCCTTTTTCGCCGGCGATGGTCCGGTCGATGGAGAATTTAACTGCCTCTGCGTCCATCTCTCCGCCGGTGTGGAACTTCACACCCTTTCTCAAGTTGAACGTCCACGTCAGTCCATCCGCCGAGCTCTCGTAGCTTGTCGCCAGTACAGGCGTGAACTCACCCGTAACCGAATCGTAGCGCACGAGGGTCTCGTACAGGTTGTTCATCACGATGACTTCATTGGAGAAGCCTTCACTGGGATCCCAGTAGACCACGACCTCGCTGGAATTCACATAGACCCCGACTTGAGGCTCCGCCGCTGAGACGATGGTGACGCAGGCAAGAAGGATGGACAGCAACACGGACAACCCTACAACACCATGCCAACTCACTCTACCGTTCTTTTGAAGCATCAGCATCCCTCCTTTTTAAATATTTAACCAATATTCCTCCCGCTTTTGCTTCTGCCATCACCTCCCTTTCGGGTTACTTCTGGTAGTTGTTCAATACCCTTCAATTTTGTCATAACAGGCGGTGAGATACAAACCGCCACGATGGTGCCGCAACCCCAATCTTATGAAAAGCTCCGCCATCTTGAAGGTCACCGCCGCAGGCTCGATCACGGGGACACAAAGTTGCTTTCGAACACGCTCTGCCAAGGCGGCCATTCCGGTACAACCAAGGACGATGACCTCTGCACCGTCTATCTTAACGGCCTGCTTCGCTGCTTTGACGATCTGGGCGGCAGTTTCTTCAAGATCCTTCTCTAGGCCCAGTACTGGAATATCAATACCGATGGCGGAGGCAAGCCTTGACTGGATGCCAAGCTTCGTTGCCTGCCACCTCACCCAGGGGGCCGTATTGGGCAGAATGGAGATTACGGAAAACTTCGCCCCGAGATGGAGGGCAACAGACATCGATGTCTCCGCGGGTCCGAGGACGACCTTGTCGGTGATCTCCCTGGCGGCATCCACAGCCGGGTCCGCAAAGCAGTTGATCATGATTGCATCCACTTCTTCGTGCATCGTTCTGACCAACCGCAGGATGTCCGGGCCGGCGTAAACGGTATCGTGAAACGTCTCGATTGACGTCGGCCCTTGCTCGATTCCTGCTACATCGACTTGGGTTCCCGGATCGGCGAGTCGTCGGAAGTATTCCGCATCGCCTGCTAGCAGTTCTTGACTCACGACAGGACTGATGACCAAGATCTTCATGGGGTGCTCCTTAGTGCACGCATTCACTCAGGGTGAAAGCCAATACCGATCGGACCAGGATGACCGGTGTTCTTGTTGTTTTACTTACCTGTTTTTTCATCTCCAGATCGTAGCCAAAGCAGTCCATAACGACGAGAGCCACCTTTCCCGCCAACCGGTTGGCCTCATGTGTGATCGCTTCGGAACTGCCATACGGGGAAGCAGCCACTGCGATCGCCGGAAATCCTAAGCGCCGATAAGCTTGCGCAATGGCCTCCACCTGTTTTTCTGCGGGTACCATCACTCCCAGCTGCCCCTCAATCGTTATCGAGGAAAGCACCCCCGACAGAAGTCTTGCCGGGAGAATCAACGGCGCCGCGGAGCGAAACGGTGGAAACTCGTCGGAACACAGCAGAGCAATGATCTCGGCACCTTCGTCGTTCAGCTGCGCAATTGCCCGCTGCACCCTCGGGATGATGAGCTGCTTATCCACCGCAACCTCCGTGCCATTCTGCAGCCTGGTGATGAGGAGATCCTTTTCGTCCTTTGGCGCAAGGCGTTCGATGTCATCGGCAGTCAGGCTATCGAGCGCGCCCTTCTCCAGGAACGTGACGTCATGCGAATTGTTAGCACCGCAAACGAGTCTACTGATCTCCGGAACCACATCGGTTCTCGGAGACTGGCCGATCGTCACTACCCCGATTGTCCTCATGTTGGTTCTCTCAATTACCGCGTGGGGATGCGAAAGCATTGCTTGCTTTGCGCAAGCCGCATATCGATCAAATCCTCACAAAGCTTCAGCGCCGCAATTCCGGGAACAACAACCGGAACGCCTAATGCTGAGATTTCTTCAGTCAGGACAAGGATACTGCCGCAACCAAGTACGATCACATCAGCCCCATCTTGTTCCACGGCTTTTTTGGCCTCCTCGAGGAGTTTTTTTGCTTGCGCGTCCGTTCCCGTTTGCAGTTCCAAAATCGGAATCGCCACTGAGCGCACCGAGGCGCATTTGTCCGAAAACCCATAGAGTCTCACCAAGTCCTTGATGTCAGTGAACGTGCAATCCGGGGGCCCTGCACTGATGACGGAGAATTTGCTTCCGAGCAGAGAAGCGATGTGAAAGCTCGCCTCGCTGAGCCCAACAACAGGGATATCTAGGCGTTCTTTCGCGGCCCGTAATCCCGGGTCGTCAAAACAATAATCGATTACCCCGTTGTACCCATCTTGCTCGGCCCTCTCCGCCTCACGAACGAAGAACGCCGCGGCCCAGACTTCGTCATAACAACACTCGACCGCCTTTGGACCCTCTTTGATGTTTACGACATCAATCTGCGTATTCGCGTCCTTATAGTCCTCGAGTAGGTTCTTCACAGGTTGGTTCCATGCATCGGTGGAGACTGGAACCACAACTCTAATCCTCTTCTCCCTCACTTCGTTCTTCACACACGCCCCTTTCCTGCCATTCCCATAGCTTCGCCCCTTCAAGCTGCCACTTCAAAATCTCTTCTTTGGGCGGAGTTTCATAGGCACCAATCTTGCTGTGCTTCCAACCAAATCGGTTCTTGATCTCCACCAAGAATTCGGCGTACTTCACCGCGGCGATTCCCGGATCAATAACGGGTACCCCCAAGCCTTGTTGTAACCGTTTGTAGAAACCGTGTGCTCCTGTGCAACCCAGGATGATGACTTCGGCCCTATCGTTTTCAATCGCTTCTTTGCTGGCTTCTCTGAGCCTCCTGATTGTGGTCGCTTTGTCCCGTTGGAGCTCCAGGACTCCCGTATCGATGGACTTGAACGAAGCGAGCTTGTCCTTCAACCCGTACTTCATGAGATTGGCTGCCATCTCGGATATGGCATTCTTATGGGTCACCAGAACTGAGAACCTGTTACCTAAGGTAGCGGCAAGGTGCGTCGATGCCTCACCGGGACCTATGATGAGAGTCCGTTCGGCTATTTCTCTACCTTCCTCCACACTGGGGTCCAAGAAGCAACCCACAATAACCGCATCAAAGCCTTCGTTCTCGGCTTGTTTGATCATGGCCAGAAGTTGCATCAGGATGGCGGCGCGATAGAACTTGTACTGAAGATGTTCAGGGCCTGTTCCCAAGGAGCGATACTCAAGCCGCGTCGTTGTGTCCACAGTTTGTGTGAGAATCGCCATCTCCTGCGGATCGTCATCCCGGACGGGGTTGATATAGAGGATCCTCTTCTCCATAGCGAGACCTTCTATTCCGCTCCGGGGAAAAAGTTCAACCCATAGAGGTTTTGCACGATCATCGGCCTAGGCCTTCCCCAGCTTCGCTGCGAGTACCGCAAGCTCTTCATCGACGACGCGCCCTTCATCGAGCATCTGTTTTCCGTCCAGCCAGGCGGACGTATTGAGACAGACGCCGTCCGTGTGGGATGCCGCTGGTACCCCGTCGGGCGCAATCACGCAAGACCCGATATTGCCGAGGCCCCACTCGGTTGCGCCCCAAACCCGCTCGTCTTCCACGACGTTCCCCGTCAGCTTGGCACCGGGATGAAAGCCCCAACACACGTGTGCGATGTGGAACATCCGCGGATCATCGAAGCTCGCGAGCCACTGTTCAAACTCCTTTGCCTGCCCTTCTCCCTCGATCTTTACCACCTTGCCCTGCTTGACGATCAGCCTAACAGGAGCGTCCAGTCGTCCGCACGGAGGGCTGATCGAGCCGTCGAAGACGATGATCCCGTTGATCGATTCCAAGACGGGCGGCCAACCGACTTGACCACCAAGCATGAACACGCCAGGCTTGTCGGCGTAGCCGGCATCCCAGCCGAGCAGGTAATTGGGATCAGAGGACATGTCGAATTCCACGTCGGTTCCCGCAGGAGTGGTCCAACGCATGTGCTTGGCGGCCTTGGTCAGTTCGTAGACCTTCTTCAGGAACTCAGTCAGTTCCGGATAATCCACACGACCGATCAGGCGTACCATCATGTCCACATCCATGCCCACGAGGTTCAGATACCGAAGTTTCGTATTCTCCTTCACGACACGCTCGTAGGGCGTCGAATACAGCAGCCATTGGTTGTTGAACTCGACCCACGCATCGGCCCCTATCAGTGCTCCGGTCAGGGATTCGATGGGCAGCATCGGGTCGGCCGCCATTCCAACACCCAAAGGCGATGCGAGCCAGATCACCATCGGCTTTGCATCCGCCGCGAAAGCAGCTCGGGCCGTTGCATCTACCACGCGCGGAGCGCTCTCTGTATCCGCCGTGATGACAAATGTCTCTCCTGGTTTGAGCTTGAATAGCTCTCGGACGAGAATGTCGGCCGCTCTTCCTAATTCGTATTCGTAGAGGGACATCTTCGTAGGAACCTCCTTAACTTAATCGGGTTTCGCCTAGTCGTCCGCTGTGTGTCGGGAGTGCTTGCTAAATGGCATTTCGCGGTCTTTCGCATCCACCAGCCATTTCTGCGCACCCCATCTGACCGGACTCGCCTCTTCCTGCTAGCAATACTATAGTCAGTAGAGTCCGGTGGAATCAAGTAGACCCGTCTACTCTTTAGCAAAGGAGAAATCCTCAAACAATCTAGACGACCAGCTTATTTCACGCTATCGCAATCCTTACCATGTTCTAGTCCGACTTCCAATCGGCCTCGGATTGCTCGCAATAGCGATACCGCGTATCGTTTCCCAAAAGGAGGGTCGCGATGAATCAACAATTGTTTGTCGGAGTACTTTTCGCGTTCGTCCTCTTGCTCGCCTTGAGCGGTGCGCTGCAGCGTGGGGACAATGGAGCGGCGACTGAGCCGATCTCCTTTGAGCCTATAGTCCTTTCTGAGGAGGATCAACACGAGCTGCTGCGACTCGCCCGGCGGCACCTCGAAGCAGTGCTCAGCGGCGGGTCCCCCATGGTTGTTGATTCTTCTCACGTTTCCGAGCGTCTCAATCAACACGCCGCGTGCTTTGTCAGTTTGTTCAAAGGGGAACAACTTCGGGGCTGTATGATCGACGACTTCCAGTCTCACGAGCCGCTCGTCAAAAATGTGCGGCGAAACGCTGTACTCGCTGCCACCGGTGATGAACGTTTCTCACCGGTTACGATAGGGGAACTTGATGCCATCCGCATCGAGATCAGCGTGCTTGATGTTCCACAAGTGCTCAAGTTTGAGGGCCCTGACGATCTGCTCGAGAAACTTCACCCAGGAGCAGATGGAGTGATCCTCACCACGGAGGCTGCTCTGTCAACCTATCTACCCCATATATGGGAAGCCTATCCCGACCCAGCGAAGTTTCTTTCTCATCTATGTGAAAAGCAGGGAGCAGCCGCTGATTGCTGGAAAAGGAATCCGCTTCCGCAAATCGAAATCTATCACGTACTTCACTTTAAGGAAGGAGAGTCTCCACATTGACCTTCCTGCCTCAACTCATTACGCTGTAACTACCGAGAGAGGGAGGGTAGGCCTTTGACGAGACGACTGTACGGGAGTGTGATCTGTTGGGAAGGGTGGCAGTTCGCTGTCCTTTCTTCGGCGGTGGGCGTCTGTCGTATCGATCTTCACGGTACCCTCCTTGCTGAGCTAAGCAGTCGTCTGAGGGTCAGAGTTATCCCGGATGATCGCCGCAATGCCCATATCTTGCAGGAACTTCACGAGTACTTGGCGGGGCAACGGGAATCGTTCTCCTGTACTCTCGACTTCCAAGGGACTCCATTTCAGATGTCGGTGTGGAACACGTTATCACAGATTCCCTATGGCAAGACTATGTCCTACGGGGAGATCGCCGTGGCGATCGGCCGGCCACATGCTACCAGGGCGGTCGGTGGAGCAGTTGGCGCAAATCCTATTCCTATAGTTATTCCCTGTCATCGAGTGATCGGAAAAGATGGCTCCCTTGTCGGCTACGGTGGCGAACTCCCTCTCAAGGAGCGACTCCTCGCCCTGGAACAGGGTAGTCTTGATCTCTAGCAATCCTTGTGGTGCGCGGCGAGTTCTGGGGTATCGGGCTCGACGTGTACCATCACGTTCACCGGCCTCTTGCACGCAGCCTGCAATACTTCTTCGACCTGCATCGAGATGCGATGCCCTTCCAAGAGGGTAAGATCCGGATCGACAAGGACGTGAAGGTCGAGGAAGATCTCCCTTCCTACCTGTCGGGTGCGAAGTTGGTGCCATCCGCGGACCTGGTCTACCTGCTTAATGGCGGCGTTGATCGTGTGTAGCTGTGCGGGTGAAAGAGCCCCCTCGGTCAGTTCATGAAGGACGTTGAACAAGGTCTTTCCACCGGATGAGACCACCATCAATCCGACAAGGAGTCCGGCAACCTGATCTGCGTACCCCCACCCACACAGCCCGACAACTCCACCGAGAAGTACGGCAACAGAGGAAAGGGCATCGGAGCGATGGTGCCAGGCGTTTGCGTGTAGGGCGGTGCTTCTGACGCGGCGGGCGACGCGAGCCGTTTTGCGGTAGATCCACTCTTTTGTCAGAATTGAACATGCGGCAACAACGAGAACAGCCAAGCCTGGAAAGCTGCGTTGATGGGCATAGAGGGCTCGGCCAGCTTTCCAGGCGATGAATAGGCCTACCACGATCAGGGTAACTGCCAGTAACCCACCAGCAAGGGTCTCGTAGCGGCCGTGTCCATAGGGGTGACTCGCGTCTGGTTTGCGGGCTCCCAGCCGGATTGCGCCCAGAACTACCAGATCGGTCGCCATATCCGACCCCGAATGGATTCCATCGGCGACAAGAGCAACTGAGCCGGTCAAGAAACCGGCGATCAGCTTCGCTGCAAGTAGAAGAACGTTGATGACAATACCGACAAGCGTAACACGAACACCGGAATCTGAAGGGGGGTTGGTCTTAGGAAAGAGCCAGTCCATGAGGTTAATTCTATAGCAGACACTACTAGAAGAGCAATGAAACAAAAAACCAGGCAACGACCTACTCTCCCAACTCCTTGCGAAGTTAGTACCATCGGCGCTGGAGGGCTTAACTGCCGTGTTCGGGATGGGAACGGGTATACCCCCTCCGCTATCTGCCACCTGGAATCTTAAAATAATTTTTGTCCTTAAGACAAGTGAACAGGGTGTGTACCATGCAAGCATTCGGCCTATTAGTACCGCTCGGCTGAACGCATTACTGCGCTTACACCTGCGGCCTATCAACCTCCTAGTCTCGGAGGGGCCTAATATGGAGACCTCGTCTTGAGGACGGCTTCGTGCTTAGATGCCTTCAGCTCTTATCCAAAACTGAACTTAGCTACCCAGCGATGCCCCTGGCGGGACAACTGGTACACCATCGGTTCAGCTATCTCGGTCCTCTCGTACTAGAGATAGTCCCTCTCAAGTCTCCCACGCCCACGGTGGATAGAGACCGACCTGTCTCACGACGGTCTGAACCCAGCTCGCGTACCCTTTTAACCGGCGAACAGCCGGACCCTTGGGACCTGATTCAGCCCCAGGATAGGATGAGCCGACATCGAGGTGCCGA
>Ga0315544_1002720_pt1 | contig 12207 bp, 14 predicted proteins | sample SalMarSW160130MG_2_FD_202543 | JGI IMG/M metagenome (GOLD analysis project Ga0315544, IMG submission 202543) | Salt marsh sediment microbial communities from the Plum Island Ecosystem LTER, Massachusetts, United States - Salt Marsh Sediment SW1601-130 ... | reverse complement strand
AAAAAGGGTCCTTAAAATCTCCATTGGCAAAGACACCATCAAGAATCTTCAGAGATTCAAGATCACAGGATTTTGCTCCCAGAATTATCTTTTCTCCGGGAGAGGCGGATAGGTTTTGAGAAAAGTATTCACCCACCTTTCTTCGGGGAGGAATAAGGAAAGATTTAAGAGGTTGAATGGGGCGAATTTCCCCCAGAGTAATATTCTCTAATCCATCAGGCTTGATTCTTTCATAGAAGAGGAAATCGCCTTTCTTTCTAGGAGCGTAAAAGGGAAATTTTTGGCTAATTTCTCTCAAAAAAGCCTCAAAGTTAGCCTTGCTAATAAAGTAAGTTTCCATTTGCCTTACCAACGATCTATGTAATGAACAGAAAGATTAATTTCAAAATCACAGATTCCACATTTAAGGTAGCCGCAACCTTTAGGTTGCGCTGTCTTACGCAGGCTAAAGCCTGCGGCTGCCTATCAATTTTTTCGTGCAAAGTTGGTTGACAAGAGAGCACAAAATCATTCGGAAATTTCTTCGGAACTCTTAGATAAATGATAAGACCTAGTCCAATTTAGAGAGCAGCTTTTAATTCTCCTTTTAGATAAAGGTCTATTCCTTCAGCAGCTATTTTAGCATCGGCAATAGCCGTTACTGCATCTAAATTTAGATTAACGATATCGCCACCTGCAAAAACTTTAGGTAGGGAGGTTTGGCCATTTTCATCAACTTTTACTTTCCTTCTTTCAGTAAATTCAAGTTTTTTAAAGAGACCCTCAGGTATGAATGAAAAGTCAGGCCCCTGACCAATGGCTTCGATTATCATATCCCCCTCTAAGAAAATCTCTTTTTCTTCATAAAAAGTGGGGCGAAACCTGCCCTGCTCATCAAATACAGATTTTACCTTCATACATAAAAGGCCTTTGATTTTACCTTCCTCATCCAGCTTGACTTCTTTTGGTCCCCAGGCAGGATTAAACTCGATTCCTTCTGCCTTGGCATCTTCAATCTCTTCTTTTTTAGCCGGCATTTCGTCCCAATCCTCTAAAGAAACGGTCTTGGCTATCACTTTTTTGCCCGGATATTGCATATGCTGTAACCGGAGAGCTTCTCTAGCTACATCTATGGCCACATTCCCGCCCCCTATTATGATGATTTCTTTGCCTACGTTAAGACTTTGACCAATTTTATTTTCTTCCAAAAATGGAAGCGCCAGATGAGCTTTCTCAGCATTTTTAACCCTGGTTGAGCGGCTTACCGTGGTTCCTATCCCCAGATAAACTGAATCATACTCGTCCATAATATCCTCAAATAGAACATCTTTCCCCACAGTGGCATTAAATCTGAACTCCACTCCCAAGGAGGCAATATAATTTACATCCTTATCAATAGCTTCTAGAGGTAATCTGTAAAGAGGTGGTCCTATCCGCACCATCCCCCCTCCACCGGGCAAGGAGTCAAATACAGTTACATTGTGACCTTTAAGCCTCAAAAAATAAGCAACTGACAAACCACTCGGACCTGCCCCTATAACGGCAATCTTTTTTTCGGTGGGCTTAGCTGGCCTAAGTTCCAATGCAGTTTTATAATCTTTAACGGTATCGGAAACGTATCTCTTTAACCACCTTATTGCTACCGCCTCGCCCCGTATACTCAAAGAACAAGCCTCTTCACAGTGCTTCATACAAATCCTTCCACATATTGCCGGTATTGGGTTATCCTCAAATATTTTCTTCAAAGATTCAGCGGGTTTTTCTTCATAAACTGCTCTGATATAATCAGAAATCTTTAGATGCGCTGGGCAGGCTTCCTCGCATAATTTACACTCCAGACATCTGGAGGCTTCCCTTTTTGCATCTTCTTTACTATAACCTAAAACTTGCTCTATAAATGATAATTTTCTTTCCTCAGGCTGAACTTGAGGCATGGGTACACGCTCCGGCTCAAATAATGAATATTCCAGGTCGGAGACAAATCCTTCGTTATCTTTTTTGCGGTGAGCCAGACTTGCTTTCAATATGGAATATTCTTGGGCGGGAAGAAAATGTTCCTTATCTGACTTTTCATCCTTTGGCAAATAGATGAAACTATCAGTGGCAAAGTGAATATGAAAATAGTCTCTGGAGAGCTTCAGAGAACCTGGCGGGCAGATATCCACGCATAAGCCGCAGAAACAGCATCTGCCGTAGTCAATTCTAGGACGCTCGTTTTTCTCGCCGGGCTCAGGCTTTATCTCGGGTATCTCCACCATGGTAATTGCCTCATTGGGACAGATATCCGCGCAATTACCACAGCCAGTGCACTCATCCCAATCATTGAGATGAAAACCTCGATAGCGAAGAAAGGGCTCCTTTGGCTCAAAGGGATACTTCAAGGTGCGCGGCTTCTTGAAGAGATATTTAATGGCAGAAAAGGGGCCAAAGAGACTTCCCTTTTTATTTACTTTTGACTTTTCCTTCATCTATCCACCTCTGGAGCTGATATATTTAGGCTCATCATAATATGACCTACATCGGCAATACTTGCTCCTTTTAACAGTTTTTCCAAAATGAGAATGGCATGAGGATAGGAAGGTGACCTGAAATGTACCCGGTAAGGTTTATCCTCTCCGTTGCTCACCATATAAAGTCCCGTTTCTCCCCTGGCGCCTTCTATCCTTACATAAACTTCACCTTGGGGTATTTTCCATTTAAATGGGTTGGGAACCTTTTTATAAGCCGGCCCTTTAGGCATTTTCTTAAGACATTGTCTTATGATAGATATACTCTGTTCCACCTCCTCCCTGATTACCATGGCCCGTGAATATGAATCGCCTTCTTCCATTATTGGTATCTCAAACTCTACATCTGAATATGCAGCATAGGGGACAAGTTTTCTTATATCCATCTCTATACCGGTTGCCCTCAAAACCTGACCGGTAGCCCCTAATTCAATAGCCTCTTCTTGGCTTATTTTTCCTATCCCTTTAGTCCGCTCTACAAAAAGGCGGTTGTTGAAAAATAGGCTATCGTAGTCGGGAAGGTGACCTTCGATAATTTCCAAAGTTTTTAAAGTCTTTTCCTCAAAGTCCTGGGGTAGATCGCGACGAACACCGCCTGGCCAGATATAGATGTGGTAAACTCTACCACCAGTGAGATCTTCGAAAAGGTCCAAAATATAGTCTCTATCTCCGATGGTCCACTGACCAAGTGTATCAAAACCAAGCATATTAGCATAACCCCACATCCAGAAAAGATGTGAGGCGAGCCTGCTTAATTCTAAACAAATAGTTCTTATATAGTTTGGTCTATCTGGAATTTCTATTCCTCCCAATTCTTCAACTGCCATAGCATAGATCATTTCATAGGGGTCAGGGTCCATTACGTTAAGTCGACACACTAGGGGGAAATTTTGAATCCAGGTTCTATATTCCATTAGTTTTTCAAAACCCCGATGAAGATAGCCTGGATTGGCAACAGCTTCCAGGATACGGTCACCTTCAACTTTGAGGGTAATACTGAAATTACCCACCATACCCAGATGTTGGGGGCCAAAATATAGTTCTAACTCCCTGGTAGGAATGCTTCTGGTAAGACCTAAATCTTTACTTAAAGTTTCCATCCTTCCTTCGCTTTCTTCATAAATTTATCACGTTCTTGTTGGCTCATTTGGTCCAGTTTTACTTCTACTTCCAGATTTTCTTGTAAACTTATTAAAGCCTCTTTTATAATTTGAATTAAATAATCTCTGATGGGAACCTCTAAAAGGGGTAGCTTTAAGGTAAGACTTACTTTATTTCCTTCAATCACAACATCGTTAATCATCCCTAAATCCACTAAATTATAGTTAATTTCAGGATGCATCACTTCGGATAATACCTTTTTTATATCATCTTGCGAGATTTTTTTCATGAGCTCTTATCTGCAAAGGTCTTCTCAACAAATTCCCGGGTATCAAAATCCTTTCTAAAAGGAGGCGCTTCTTTCCATCTATCTAGAAAGAGAGGAATCAATCTTGGATTTTCTTCAAACTCTATTCCAAACATCTCCCATATTTCTCGTTCATAAGTCTGAGCATTCTTAAAGATGGGAATAACAGTTATAAATTTTGGATTGTCTCGATGAACTCTCGTTTTTAACATTACATGGAACCCATCTTGATAAGAGGAGATATGGTATATTAATTCAAATTCTCCTCTCCTGATCCAGTCCACACAGGAGATAGCAGAAAGATGTTTAAGCCCCCTGTCTTTAAGAAAGTTTAGCAAATTCAAAATCAATTCCTTCTTTGTAGTCGCAATTAATTTTCTCCCCGAGGAGATAGCTACCTGTGTATCTTTAAAGGTGCGCTCGATCTCTTGTTTCAGTTCCTTTTCTTTTCTCATTTAACAAACCTCTTTATCATTCCTTAACTGGATATAAAGGTGGCCAATCAAGCCCACCCAGAACTTTCTCTTGGTTCTTCCTATAATATTCATAGTTTTCTTTGTATTTTATATATCCGGTTGCCATTCCTTTATCGATCATAGTCCATAGATGGGTTACAGCGATAAATATTGCTTCAGGCCTTGGCATACATCCAGCGATCCAGCCATCTATTGGAATGTATTTGTCTAAGTGCTTTATCGTATTGTAGGAATCCCAGTACATCCCGCCATTTATAGGGCAGGAACCAAAACCTACGGTATATTTGGGCTCAGGCATCTGTTCATACGTCCTTATAATTGCTCTTAAGGTCTTTACCGAGACATATCCCGTAATCAAAAAAAGATTTGCCTGCCTGGAGGTGGCTACGGGAATAACCCCAAACCTCTCTGCATCCCACCTGGAAGTTATAACTGGTGGTATCTCTATAACCCCACATCCGGTACAAAAATATACCACCCACAACGAATATTTTTGACCCATTTTGTCCGGAACTTTCAACCACTTCCTTATACTGGTTCTATCCATCTTTTACCTCATCTGTGCGATAAATCGTACCGCTACACAATTCTTGCTATAATTAGTCCTGCTAATGCCAGTATAGCTGGCCACTTCCAGCAGTATTTTATTGCCTGATCAATTCTTAAGCGTGGGAAAACTGCATTAATAAAAAGGCCAAGTATAAATATAACCAACATCTTAACAAAAAAAGTAAAGGGATTTCCTCCACCCAAAAAGAGATTAACAAAAAGTGCAATAACAATAAATGTGTGGAAGGCATGCTCGATAGTTGTTAAAGCTAAATACCTTCCCCCATACTCAACGGCTGGTCCTGAGGCAATCTCCTGAGGTGCACTAACTATATCAAAAGGTCTTATTCCCAGCATTGCTGGTAAAATCATAAAATAAGCTATAGCAGGAAGGGGAAGGTAAATTACTCCCCACCAAGAGTTCTGTTGAGCTTTTACAATTTCCAACAATGACGTAGTCTTGTAGTGAGTCATAACTGCCAGAATAGCAAAGAGGAAAGGAACCTCGTATCCAAGGGCCAGCATCATTTTGCGAGATATACCTATGCTTACATTTGGATTACTTGCTTCTCCTCCACTTAGGGCGATCCCCAGTGGTGCAAGAAGCATAAGGTAAACAACCACAAGTAGGTCACCAGATGTAGCAAGAGGAGCAATCCCACCAAAGGGAATAAAAAGGACCAAAACTATTGAACCAGCTAACGATAAAATAATACCAATGTCAAATATTCTGCCATGGGAGATGCTTGCTTGATTAACTAATTTAATAACATCAATAATCGGCTGATAAATCGGCGGACCATACCTGCACTGGATTCTGGCAATTATCTTTCTTGATAGGCCCAAAAAGAAAACCCCAATTACCAGAGCAATTAAAGGTAGGAAAACTATCCATATAGCTTTTATTACCATAGGCGCCACCCTAACTTAACAAAAATTAAAAAGGCTAAAAAAAGAAGGATATACAGGGCATAAGTATTTACATTTCCGGTGTAAATCTGTCTTACAAGCTGGAAAAAAGACCTACTTTTTCTTACCAGCCAGTAGTAGAAATCATCCACCACATCCTGCAGGTAAGGTCCAATTATCCTATAGGCCTGATCATAAAATCTTACACTAAACTGGTATCTGTCCTTAGGTACAAATGAGCCAGCCGCATAGCTATCATACTGGTCAACCCGTCTTGACTTTGCTGATAGTGAGAATAAAAGATAAACAACTACGCCAGCTACTAGGACTGCTGCAAGGATACTAATCATATTTAGTTCTCCAATCTCCTTAGGCATACCAAATATACCTGTAGAAACAGGCTTTATACCAAAGGATTTTTCAATTCCAGAAATTACTTTCAAAGGAATTCCAGGTAAAATGCCAAATAAAATAACCGCTAAAGTCAAAAGAATCATTGGAAGCTGCATTGTCCAAGGCACTTCTTTGACATTGGCATATTTTTCCGGAAGCTGTCCTAAGAAAATATTATGAAGGAATTTATATACTGATAAAATTGTTCCCCAGGTTCCTATAAGAGCAGCAAAGGCTAAAAATGGATAATTTTCCATAATTAAGGTTTTATATATCAGCCATTTAGAGACGAAACCATTAGTCAGAGGAATACCGATAAGACCGGAGATGCCGGCTAAAGCTCCTATAAAAGTAACAGGCATTTTCTTAATTAAACCGCCCAGCTCGTTTAAATCCCTCACTCCCCTAGTTTGATGCTCTATTGCTCCCACAGCAAAGAAAAGTAAAACTATATAGATGGCATGATTTAAGGTATGAAATATACCCCCAGCAATACCTAAAGAGGTAGCAATCCCAATTCCCAGGATCATATATCCTCCCTGTCCAATCCCATGCCAGGCCAAGAGTTTTTTGGCATCATCCTGAAGGAGAGCGGTAAAGGTTGGAATAATTATAGTAATAGCCCCAATCCAGGATAGGATATAGTTAAAATTTAGAATTCCATAACCTAACTTATGAAGGACGTTTAACCCTAAGATTGTATACATGATTAAAAGAAACCCATAAATCCCCATTCTGGTTAACATTCCTGAAAGGACCGCTGAAAAAGGAGATATAGCCTCAGTGTATGCGTCAGGCAGCCAGGTGTGAAGTAGCCAAATCGCATTTTTGATGCCAAATCCAATTACAAACATAAGCAAAAGGAAAAGAATATATCCAGGTGAGGCAGTTTGTAGTAAAGAAGCCAAATTAGAAATTCCCAATGTCCCATAAGATGTATACAGACTAACAATAGCAAACAGCATGGCCAAGCTACCAGCAACTGACATAATAATGTATTTTAACCCGGCAGCTACTGCCTTTCCACCCTTGTAGCTTATCAAAAGGTAGGTGCTCCAGCTCATTATCTCCCAGAAAATATAAAAGGAAAGAAAATCAGCACTAAATACAATACCCAGCATGGCTGCATTAACAAATAACATCATAAAATAATAATAGTTTAACCTCTCGTAACGCCTCATATACTCTAGAGAAAAAAGAATTGATAAAAATCCAATTCCGGCAACTGCTATAGCAAAAAACCAGGAAAGAGTATCTATTCTTAAAGTAAGGGATAAGTTTAAAAAAGGAAGGGCATAAAAACTGGTATAGATTTTTTGGTTGTAAGTTAGGCTAACTAAAATAACCACCGCTAAGGATACTAAAACTGCTAAAATATTACGAGTCTTTCCAGAGATCATCCCAGCTAAATAAACCATCCCGGCTCCAAGAAAAGAAACCACTAATATAGTTATAAGCTGCACCCTATGTGCCTCCCAGAACCCATCCAATATACCCTGCCCTTTCCAAAAGCTCATTCGCTGCTTCTTTAAGCAAACCGGTAATAAACTGGGGATGAATTCCAATTGCGATGATCGAAATAGTCAAGATAATGAGGGAAATCAATATAAATCCTGATGTTTCAGTTACTTTCTCTAATTTTTTCCCCTCCTTAAAGTAAAGGTTCTGCACAATCCTGAAAAAGTAGCCAGCTTCAACAACAGTTGCAATTAAAGCAACAGCAATAAAGGCTAAGAAAATTGGTTTTTTTACTTGAATAGCAGCATAAATTATTGAGAATTTGCTAATGAATCCGGCAAAAGGTGGAAGACCGATCAAGGAAAAAGAACCTATAGCGAAAGCAAAAGAGGTTAAAGGCATTTTTTTACCTATTCCATTTAAAGAAGTAATACTTTTAGAGCCAACCTTGTATATCATATAACCTGCAGCTAAAAAAAGAAGTGCTTTGGCTAAAGTATGAGATACTATCTGAAATAAGGCGCCAAAAACTCCAAGAGAAGTTGCTATCCCTAAGGCAAAAACAATTAGCCCAATTTGACCAATACTGGAGTAAGCCAACAATCTCTTAATATCATCCTGTCTAAATGCAGACATCTCACCAATTAAAAGGGTTAATAAACCAAGAAAGGCGATAAAAGTTAAGATGCTACCAGCGTTAAATATGGTGAAAATCATTCTGGCTACACCATATACTCCAGTTTTAATGGCTATACCGGATAAAATAGCACTGATTGATGATGGTGCTGATGAGTGAGCATCAGGCAGCCAGGCATTCAGTGGAAATATAGCTGCCTCAATGCCAAATCCAGTGATAAAAAAGGCTAAGGTGATAAATAAAAAGGTAGGATCAGCTAAGGTAATCTTGCTGGCAATATGAGCCATATTAAGTGTTCCAAAACCACCGTATAAAAGGGCAATACCAATTAAAATAAAACTCGACCCAATAGAGCCCTGGATTAAGTATTTCATTGCCGCCTCTGTTCCTTCTTTATCCTTATTGTAGGCGACAAGAGCATAGGATGAGATACAGAGAATCTCAAAGAAAACAAAAAGGTTAAATATATCACCAGTTAGAACTATACCTATTGCACCAACCATTAATAATAAAAAGAGGATGTGATATTTTTCAGTAGGCTCCTCCTTTATATAACTAACTGCGTATATAGAAACCAAAAAACCAACACTCGAGATAAGAGTGGTAAGAAAAATCCCCAAAGGCCCCACAACCAAATTAATACAAAAAGGTGGGCTCCAACCACCAATAGATACAACAATTGGTTTCTCTAAAACCTGGGGAATCAGGATAAAACAAATAACCACATTAATTAATAAAGCTGCGATAGGTATATATTTTTCAATTTTTTTGGAGATAAGACCAAAAAGAGGAATAGAAAAGGCCAAAGCTAAAGGTACACCAATTAACAGTGATGGATTTACCATTTTAATCCCTTTATCTGATCAACACTTAATGTTTTGTTATGCTCATAAACTTTAATAACAATAGAAAGTGCTAAAGCTAATACAGCTACTCCAATGACAATAGCAGTTAAAACTAAAGCCTGAGGCACAGGGTCTACAACATTGGTAGGATTTATCCCTGGTTTAGAAAATATAGGGGCAGTTCTTCCTCTAATATAGCCAATACAGATGAGCAAAATATTTACTCCAGTATTAACAAAGTGAAGCCCAATAACTATCTTAATTAAATTTGTCTTTACCAGAACAATATAAAGGCCAATTAAAATTAACCCCCCTGAGGCAATATAATACATCCAGTCATAGATGAGATTCATTTGCTTCTCTCCAGTAAGTTATCAATGATACCAGTTAGCTCAAATCCAACTTTTAACCCAACGGCAACATATATAATAGGAATGATACCGGCACTAAAGAGAGTATTGGGAATCCCTTTAGGTAAGAAATTAGTCAGGAAATATCCGGAGAAAATAAGACCGATAAGTCCAATTCCTACAAAAATTAGTCCACCTAAACTCTCCACTACGCTGAATGATTTTTTATCTATACTCTGTCTTGGAAAAGCAAGATACATTAACAAAAATCCCGAAGCAATAATTGCTCCTCCCTGGAATCCCCCTCCAGGAGTGAGATGACCATGGACGAAAACATAAGCTCCAAAAAGAAGGATCAAGGGGAAAAGTAAGTGTGATCCGGTGCGTAAAATTAAGCTGGCATTTTTGGTTTTATCCTCTTGGTTATTAGATGCCCGTTTCTGGACTTTTTTCTCTACAAATAAGACTGCACCCAGGCCAACAGCAGCAATAAAAAGTACGGTAACCTCGCCCAGGGTATCAAATCCTCGATAATTTAATACCACCGAGGTAACTATATTAACAGCACCGGTTTCCTCAATTCCCTTTTTAATATAGTAATTAGCCACATCTATTTTATCTTTGCCAAAGGGAATTTGCGAGAAAGTCAAGATAAATCCTACAGCAATTACGGCAAGTATAATGAGACTAATAATTCTTCTCATTTTTCGTATCTTTCTGTTTTTTTTATGGCAATGATAAATATTGCTGTAGTTAATCCTGCACCAATAGCAGCCTCAGCCATAGCAACATCTGGCGCCTGAAGGAAATAAAACAAAATAGAGGTAATTAAACTCACCGCAGCACAGGTAACCACAGCATTTATTAAATCTTTAAATATAACTGCTGCAACTGCTAAAATAATCATAATAAAGATAAGTATTAGCTGAAAAATCATTTACCTTCCTCCTCTACTTTAATACATTCCTCAAATTCTTTGCACTTATCAACAACACTTTTGTCCCAGAGTTTCACTCCACTTTTATAGCTTGCTCTGGCAAGGGCATGAGCACTGATAGGATTTGTAAATAAGATAAATACAGCTATAACTAAACATTTTAAAAACCAGGCAGGCTCAATTATACCCACACCAATAATTGATAAAAATGCCCCCAGAGTTGTGCACTTTGTTCCAGCCTGGAGCCTGTTATATACATCGGGCAATCTAAATACTCCTAAGGCACCTAAGAAAAGAAAGGCTACTCCAAATCCTGCTATTATATAACCTATTATTTGATTCATAGTCCTCTATCCAGATAACGAGCTACAGCTATTACTCCAACAAAAGAGAGCGCCGCATATATCAATGCTACATCCAGGTAAATGCGCCTCCTAAAAAATAGAGCTAAAAGGACCATTAGTGCCACCGTAATGGTTACCATTATATCAACAGCAACTACTCTATCTGGTGATGTTGGTCCTCTGGTAGCACGAATTAAAGCTAGGATAACTGCAACTGTAACAACTCCAAAAAAAATTAACAAAATCATTCGAAAATCACCTTCAGGTATGTTTCAAACCTTTTTCCAATAATGTCTGTTGCTTTGTCAATATCTTCAGTTTTTACATTAATCCAGTGGATGAGTAAATTATCTTTCACAATTTCTACAGTTAAGGTTCCTGGAGTTAAAGTTATGGAATTTCCCAGAATTAGCTTTGCAATATCGGATTTAAGGTTTGTTTTAATCTGGACTATTCCTGGTCTTATTGGCATTTTGGGATGAACCACTCGGTAGGCAACATCAAAATTTGCCTTAATCATCTCCCAGAAAAAAACAGGTATATAAAGGAGAAAATAAAAAACCTTCTTTAAAGTAATTTCCGACAGACCCTTCTTGGTAAAATAACTATAACCAAAAATTGCAATAATTGCCGAGAAGATAAGGCCTGTAGTTAGCTCCTCCCAAGCCAAAGTTGATGTTAATAAAATCCATAAGACAAATAGAGAAATTAAAGTTAAAATATATCTACCTATTTTACCGAATTTATTTTGGGACTTCATTTTGTACTCGTCAATTCTCTCACCGCTTATACTAGCCAATTTAAGAACTAATTCCTGGATTTTGTGAAATTTATCACAAACAAATTCACTATATAATACAAATTTTTTTTGTCAAGGGCTAAAAGGGGGGTTTCTCCTCGGGCTGTCCCTTTTTGACAGCTAAAAGGGGAATTACTCCTCAGACCTTCTTTTTTATCAGCCAACTTTTGCACGAAAAAATTGGTAGGTAGCCGCAGGCTTTAGCCTGCGTAAAAAAGCGCAACCTAAAGGTTGCGGCTACCATAAAGGTGGAATCTGTGATTTTGAAATTAATATTTCTGTTCCTTACATAGATCGTTGGTAAGGCAAATATTGCGGATTCTAAGAGATTCCAAGAATTTAATAGGGTGAATTCCGTGCAAAAGTTAGCTGTCAATCAAGATAGTTTGACTAGTTTCTACCATCTTCTATAATGATATTAGATTTTGCAACTACCGAGAACTAAAAGGAAACATTATGATAAATCTACTGTGGCTACAAAGTGGCTGCTGTGGGGGTTCCACTATTTCCTTTTTGAATGCAGACCAGCCGGACATTCTTACAGCTCTCGAGATGCTGGACGCCAGGTTTGTGTGGCATCCGGACTTGAGCCCGGTCATGGGGGAAGAAGTACTAG
>Ga0315544_1002718_pt1 | contig 12215 bp, 8 predicted proteins | sample SalMarSW160130MG_2_FD_202543 | JGI IMG/M metagenome (GOLD analysis project Ga0315544, IMG submission 202543) | Salt marsh sediment microbial communities from the Plum Island Ecosystem LTER, Massachusetts, United States - Salt Marsh Sediment SW1601-130 ... | reverse complement strand
AACCTCTTCAAATGTTTTGCATTTTGACGGTGTAAATGACTATATCCGATTAGGATCAATGCCTCCAATTACATCTACCTATACAATTATGGCTTGGATTCGCCCCGAAAGCGTATCACTGAATACCATAGGTGGATGGGGGCATACTTCCAGCTCAGGCAATGTTGCTTCAATGCTAAGAATTAATGGAGGATTACTTCAAACTGTACAAAATAATGCAGCAATTAATGGAGCTACTTCACTTACGGCCAATACATGGGTCCATGTTGCTTTAACACGGAATGGGAATGATTTTAAGATTTATGTGAATGGTGTCCTGGATGGTAGTGGAACAGAAAATGCTAATACCGGATCGAATGTTTTTACAATAGGCAACATGCTATATAACAGTACTGATTATTTCTATTTTAAAGGAAAAATGGATGAATTTGCACTGTGGAATACCGAGCTAACAGCCGGTTCCATTGAAAGCTATATGAATTCCGGCATGGTTGGAAATGAAGCTGGACTCGTAATGTACCATACCTTTAATCAAGGCATAGCAAACGGATCAAATACCGGAATTACTTCCGTAACTGATGCTACAGCTAACTTATATAACGGGACTTTATACAACTTTGCGCTTATTGGAAGCACGAGTAACTTTACAGTATGTCAGAACCAGGACCAGTTAATAACCTTTGATCCTATTGCAGATATGACTTATGGAGATAGTGATTTTGATCCTGGGGCAACAGCATCTTCCGGATTGGATGTTACATATAGCAGTAGCAATACTTCGGTGGCAACAATTGTAAGTAATCAGGTGCATATTGCTGGAGCAGGGACAGTAACTATTTATGCCGATCAGGCTGGAGATAGAGAGTATTTTGCAGCAATTCAAAAATCCCAATTGTTAACAGTAACCGAACGTCCGCTTGAAATTACAGCCGATGACGGCCAATCTAAAATAGTTGGAGAGGAAGACCCTGAACTAACGTATACTATTACCAGTGGAAGCCTTGTTTCAGGAGATGCTATCACAGGTTCACTTATTCGCGAAGAAGGTGAAACACCGGGTGCATATAATATAGAATTGGGTACCTTATCAGCAGGTTCTGATTATACGATCACCTTTATTTCTGCCGACTTTATTATTGAACCCGCAACCGGAATTAATGAACATACTCCTTTATCAGCCAAGGTATACCCCAATCCTACTGTCGATAAAATAATTATTACTTCAAATACACCAATTACAGAAATTGTGATAATTAATATCCAATCGCAAGTAATAAAGGAGATAAAAAATATTGCTTCAGAAAGGGTGGAGTTTAACTTAGGGGATTTGAACTCCGGATCATATATCATAAGGATTACTGATGGAAATTCAACTACTTCAACTATGCTCGTTAAAGAGTAAAACTACAATGTCTTTCTTCTACTTATAAACAAGTTAAAAAAAGCCTTTCTGAGTATTCAGAAAGGCTTTTTTGAATTCGTTTTTTTCTGATAAGGATGAAAAATTAAAGGAATCAATTTCGGACACCTTCATAATCGTTTTAGCCCCATCATCTTCTGATCCTCCATAACATTTTGTCCAAAGTGTGTCCCCGTCAGTATTCAGTTATATCAGCCAAGCAGCGGATCCACCAAGATTTCCATGCACATCCCCATTAAAGGAGTAGGTCTCAGAACAAAGCAGATAAGCTCCATCATCTGTTTCAAGTATATTCTCCGCCCATTCTCTGTCTGTGCCCCGTAGCAACTTGTCCAAAGCGTATCGAAATCAGGGGTAAGTTTCAGCACCCATAAATCGCGATCGCCATGGTTTCCGTGTACATCTCCATCGGTTGATTCCGAGGCGCCAAATACAAGGTAGTTTGTATCCTGGACAGGCATTATTGAATAGGGAATATCCCAGCTATTACCGCCACATTTCCAGGTCCGGAGCCTGCGAAATTATAGGAATACAGGGCAGAAGAAAAAGCATGCTTATCATGCCTATATACCAGAAGGGAGATGTTTCTTTTTTCATGAGGGAATATATTAGATGCGTAAACAATTATCTATTATACCGTAAGTTACTTCAATCACCGGCAAAATTCAAAAAAATGGGACGAGTAACGACAGGATGGTACGGGAAGTAAAGTATCTGGGATATAACTATTTCTATTTTTACAGATTGAAAAAAAGTTTTATAATAATTTGGCCATCGTCTATATAAACATGGGTTGAACACTTATTTTGCTTAAACCAATTACTATCGGGAGGAGCAATGATGAATGACATAGTATTAGGTAGTATTGAAATGAAAATGGGAATAAAATCTCTTTATCGAGTTCTATTCCCATTACACCTTTCACCTTTCACGAAAAACTAGAAATTCTATCTGTTTAGAAGAAACTTATACAGAAGTAGATATCTTCAAAAGAGAGTACGTCTATTTTCACTCTTAGATGTCAGTATACTATAAAAGCTTATATCATGAGAGCAGCATTCAAACTTATAACTGCAATAACTATCTTATACTTTGCTGAGGGCCAAATACAAGCATGTACAAGTTTTGCAGTCTATTCGGAACATATTTGGTATGGGATGAATTTTGATTATCCCAATACGCTTATTAAATTTTCAATCGTTAATTATGGTACTAAAAGAGCATTTCGTGCAGAATTTGGCACAGGTGGATACATAGCAGGAATTAATGAAGCTGGTTTATTCACAAATTATCAGTTACTGTATTACAATACGGGCGATCCAACATTTGAGGAGAGTAATACGCTAAGCATGGGCGACCTGAATGATCATTCAATTAATAATTTGAGTAGTGTTTCGGAGGTAAGCAGTTATATTGGAGACAGATTTCTCGTTCCTTCATGGGGAAATAATTTACATATCTTGTTTGCTGATTCCACAGGAGACGCCATGATTGCTGAACCTTTTGGTTCGGTAAATGGCATAACACCTGTCCAGCACAACTTTTTAGTAATGACCAATTTTCCAAATTATGACTTTATCGGAGAAGACTATACCACTGTATTTGGAGTAGGAAGCGAACGCTATATAACACCATATGAATATATTGAAGACAACGTTTCCGACTTTAGGTTTGAGAATGGAATAGAAACTCTTAGAAAAACTTTGCAGACTACTGGTGATTTTCCAACTCAAATTTCTTTACTTTTCGATCCAATTGGAATGTAATTTTCGCATCTTTGATTCAATGAATCTAACTATATGAAACAAAGGATTTATATTGATACTTCAGTAATTGGCGGATGCTTTGATGATGAGTTTGAAAAATGGTCAAACAGTCTATTAAATGAATTGATTGAAGGCGAGAAAATTGCCGTTGTTTCAGACATAACATATAGGGAAATAGAACTGGCACCAAAGCAGGTACAGTAAACTTTTTTCAATTCCAACAGACTATTGTCTTATTTGTATAGTACTCAGGATTAATGATTTTAATATTTGTTCTGCAATCAAGCGGATCATTTAAAGAGCCAGGAGGAGCAAAGTAGAGTGTATTATTAATAAGAATTTGCAGAGCATTTACATTGAATGTGCAAAATTTAAAGAGGTAATCTCCGCTGGAAAATTTCTTAAAGTAAATATTATTCTTTGTATCCATAACCGAAAATTCATTTAAGAGATTTGTTAGCGTAAAATAGTAATTTTTCTACTAAATTAACCTAAATATCTATATGCTAATATTTTCCCGCGCGCAGGCCTGAAGAAATAGCGGGACCAGTGAATTCCAGCGAAGCTGGTGTGCCTTCGGCACAAATTCACAGGTCGGGCCAGAGCTAGCGGGAACCTGCCAAAGGCAGTTCACGAATACCTTTAAAAATAAAATACAGAATGAGTAATGGGCAATGGTTAGAAAAAACCACAAGGTGCCTTGCATTCTCGTTGTGTGATTTTTCTTAGAATTTCCAAGAGCGCGTGGAAGTATATTTTTTTCTTGATTTCCTTCCTTCGCTGAAGCTGCGGCAGGCAGGTTTGTTTCTTTTTCATCAAGTTGGAGCGTAATGAAAATTCCGCAATAAGCGGGGAAAAAAGGTATGGCGATAATAATATTATAGTAGGCAGTGGAGTTGGACAAAAGACAACAGCTCAATGGAGACTGAATGGTTATGGCTACACTCTCCGCATTTGCGATAAGAATGTCAGAGCATTCTTTATTTCATTATGATAAATTTACCCGAAAAGAAACTACCTTCTGAAGTATTTCTTAATTTGAAAAAATACATTCCCGATCCCATTCCATCAGTTCTTACAACTATCCTGTTATCCATCATTTCATACAACTGCGTTTTTTCATTTCCGCTTGTATCGTATATCATCAATTGATATTGTCCCGGATACGGCAAAACAATGAAAATTTCGTTTTCCGAAGGATTTGGATATATATCTATATTATGGGAAGGTTGATGAGTAGTATAAGAGCACTCCAGTTCCGTGATCCCACAATTTGTTGCAAACCACATCTTATCTCCTGTTTCAATGGCAATATCAAATACAACATCATCAGCCAGCCCGTCATTAGTAGTAAAACTTGTCCAGTATTCACCGTCAAATTTCCTGACCCCGTTATTGGTTGCGAACCATTTATTCCCGAACTTATCTATTGCGATGGCATTTATGCTGTGATCCGTTAATCCCAGTTCAGAAGAATAGGATTGCCAGACAGTTCCAGATAATTCCGAGATTCCTCCGGCTGTTCCAAACCATTTTATATCGTTGTCATCAACAGCTATAGCTGTTACCTTATCATTTATAAGGCCGTCATCCGAATTGTAATGGGTCCACTTATAATTGTTAAATACGGAAACACCATTATTTGTCCCAAACCATTTATTATCGTCAACATCGATGGCAACTGAGTAGACCGTATCGCCGGATAATCCATCGGTTGTGCGGTATGATATCCAGTCAGATTCTTCATATGCAGATACTCCTCCATTGGTTCCGAACCATTTGTTCCCGGATTTATCAATAGCAATACAACGAACAAACTCATCAATCAGTCCATCCCTTAATGTGTAGTTACAAATATGGTTTCCATTATAACTATATACTCCCTTCCGGGTGGCAAACCATTTTACGTCTTGGCTATCAATAGCAATTGAACAAACCTGGAGTTCCCTCGGTATACCACTCGACCCTAATGGAGAATGATTTGTCCAATCAATTCCGTTATATTCCAGTACCGAACCTCCCACTCCGTCGATCCCAAACCATTTTCTCCCATGTGAATCGACGGCGACAGATAATATGTGGTTACAAATTGTTTCATCTCTTAAAATGCGGGTACTAAAGCTCTCACCATCAAATTCGGATACTCCATTGTAAGTACCCAACCAAAGATTACCATTATTACCGATAATTATCTCATATACAAAATTGCTGATTAATCCATCCTCCACAGTAAAGGTGATCCAATTAACACCATCGTACTTAGTGACACCTCCCCCATAAGGTCCATATCCAATCCATATGTTTCCCTGTTTATCAAAATTTATAGAATATACCGGATCCTCCCTAAGACCATCGGAATGTGAATACGTAGTCCAGGTAGAATCATCAAATTTCATTAGACCGGTGGCTGTTCCAAACCACTTATTATCATATTTATCTATGAAAATGGTATTTATCATATCAATGATGTCAGAAGTACTGTAATGAAACCATGTTGAATCATCGAGCCGGATAATACCACTCCAAACGGTACCAATCCATTTCACGTTTTTTTTATCAATAGCAATGGCATTGATCATAATATTTGACCAACCGTCGGTTGTCCCGTACGTTGTCCATACTATGCCGTCAAATTTCGATAAACCTTTACCCGTACCGATCCAAATATCATCGTGCATATCAACAGCCAAGGAATAAACATGATTGTTTGCCAGGCCATCGGAGTTTGTATATGTTGTCCACCTCGATCCGTCAAATTTCGACAAACCGTCTTCAGTACCAAACCATATATTTCCCATGGAATCTTCGGCAATGGTGTTGATGCGGTTATCTGCCAGTCCATCGTTGGTTGTATAATGCGTCCAGTTCTTGCCGTCAAATTTTACTGCACCACATACTCCTCCGAACCATATCGATCCTTCATGATCCTTAATCATGGCAACGACATACTCACAAGGTAGTGCGGCAGTAATTTCGGCATTATAGGATTCACAGGTCTGGGCATCAACCTGAAAGCAGTAAATCAGGGCAACAATTAGAGCGTCTACTCTTTTCACAGTAATTAATCGTTAATTTGTCCAATTCAAGCTTTTTTATCCATATGAAAAGAAAATGGATCATATAAAATTAACTGATAGATAGATGCATAACTCAATAAATGGTTGCGTGGCTGCTGTTTTTAAGTGCTATTAATAGATGAGATTGCATAAACACGCTTTTTGCGAATCCTGATAACTATCGGCAGGAGTAAAAAGGGTGTGGTATTGTTTATAACTGGTTAGAAATTTCATGGATATAGTTGGATCTAAGTTGTTATTATTCAGTCAATTATTATTGATAATAGCTGATTAAATAACACTAGATTGCTTTCCAGTATTATTCAAGCAAAGGATATATTGATTTATGTATTGCTGATTCTGGTAGGGGAGTCTTAAGATCATACCAAGAATATAATGGAGATAAGGAATATTCACATATCAATAGCCATCAGGCCCGAAAAAAATGTGGAACCAGTGAATTCCAGCAAAGCTGGTGTGCCTTCGGCACAAATTCACAGGTCGGGCCAGAGCTTGACCCATTAAATAAATTCAAATCTTATATTTGCAATATGTATTACACATATGTATTGTTAGGCGAAAAAGACAATAAGCTTTACACTGGATACACGCAGGATTTGAATTTAAGATTTGAGCAGCATCAGAAAGGCCTGGTTGAATCTACAAAGCATCGCAGACCTTTGAAGCTTATTTATTTTGAAGCATGCCTGAGCCAAGAGGATGCGCTACACCGGGAGAAATACCTAAAGACACATTATGGCAAGATGTTTCTTAAAAATAGGCTCAAATCTTATTTCACGGGTCAGGCGGGAATGGGCAACTGTTAGGAAATTCCAAAAGGTGCTCCGCATTCTCGTTTTGTGAATTTACTTACAGTTGCACAGGGCGGGCAGAAGCATTATTTGTTGCTCACACATTTGATTATTTTTTAAAGGTGTTCGCGAACCGGGTAAAGCCCGGTTTCTTGAATTTTTGGTTTTCCTCTATTAGATAAGCTTTAAGGACCGGTCTATAAAAAATTTGGAGAATAATTCTTTGCGGAAGGCACTTATTATGAATCATCAACAATCTGGAAATAGAAAATATTTAGCTAAGAGAAAAGCGGCCACTAAATTGATTATATTAGTGATTAAGAATCTATTAAAAGTGGGAGGATTGGTATGCCACTGTCCCCATGAACCAGCTGTTTTAATCAGAAACCATGCTCCAATAATGGTCAAACCATTTCCAAAGATTAAAAAATGTTAATGATATCTAAAAGTGTACCAGGAATAATATCTAAAAGTGTACCACTTCAAAGTTAAGAAAATTATGTTTTTATAGTTTTTCTTTCAGTAATATTTGAACTGTTCTTTAAATTCTTAATACGATAGCTATCCCCTTTAATTTTAATTATTTGTGCATGATGAACAATACGGTCAATAATAGCTGATGCCATTACATTGTCGCCAAATAATAATCCCCAGTCTTCAAAATTTCTATTTGTAGTAATAATCATAGAGCCTGTTTCATACCTGATTCTTATAATCTCAAAGAAGTCATCTATACCACTTTGGGGGAACCTTTTAAATCCAACTTCATCAATGATTAACAAGTTTACTTTGCTTATTCTATTCAATATACTCTGGTATCTCCCATCGGCTTTTGATCGGTGCAGTTGGTCTATCAAACTATTGGCATGGATAAAAAGGACTGTATTGCCTTTTTTCAATGCTTCAAGGCCTATTGCATTTCCCAGGTGTGTTTTACCTACACCCGGGTTACCCATAAACACTATATTCTGATTTTGACTTATAAACCGGCATGCACTTAAATCCATTATTAACTTCTTGTCTAACTCCGGTTGATAAGAAAAATCATAATTATCCAGCCTTTTCTGCTGATTTAATTTTGATTGAATTAATCTTCTTTTATGGGCATTATTCTGTCTTACTGCCCATTCATCTTCAAGTATAAGCTCCAGGAAATCAAGATAACTTATCTTGTTTTGCAGGGCATAATCATTCCTTGTTTCAAACGATGCCAGTGCACCGGATAGTTTCAGATGTCTCAGTCTTTCTTTTACTGTTTCCATTGTATCGGTTTTTATATTTATAGTTTATCATATATCTTTAATTTATGCCCAAAACCTCCTAAATTGGTAATAGGTACATGTTCTGCCTGCTCTTTATACAACTTATTCTCAAGTATATTTTTTACTTCCCTGTAGCTGATTGCTCCATAGGCTATGGCCCTGGCACAAGACTGGTCAATAGATTCCTTGTCATAACTCTTCTCCAGGCTTAGTATACCATTTAACATCTCGTGCCAGTGCCGGGGTTTTACTTGTTCCAGCTTATTCATAAACTGCCTTACATTATCTCCTATGGCAGTTATTCTTTCTTCGTAATATTCCCTTGATTTCTTTTGTTTGTAAGGTGGTTTATGTTCTTCCAGTGTGATATATTTACCCTGTCCGTGATAAAGGCTGTGAATGGCTATAATCTCGTTTCCCCTGTATATTTTAACAAGGCAGCCATTGGATTTGACTATTAATTGTTCTCCTGTGTATATGTAAGGGACCGAGTAAAAATTATATTTATATGCAACATGAGCATAGTCATTGACTTTGCGTTGCTCTGTATGGTATATTTCATAGCGCTCAGATGGTAATTTTATCAATGCCTGTTTTTCAACTTGTTCAAATACTTTTGCAGGGATCTTTCTTGTCGTTCCATGAAGGCGCTGATTGCAAATATTATCAGTCCATTCTCTAAGGTCTTTTCCCAGACGATAATAGTCACTGTGTTCTATTCTTTTCAGAAAATTATTCTTTACATACTTTATACCTGATTCTACTTTGCCTTTATCCTGTCCCCTGTTTATCCTTGCTGTTACAGGTGAGCTGCCATAATGTGATAAAAACTCTGCATATTGGTGTTGTATCACCGGTTCATAAAAGCTCGGTGTAATAACTCCGGCTTTTAAATTGTCTATTTTAACTACTTCCGGAACTCCTCCAAAATACTCGAAGCCATGAATATGGCACGTTATAAATATACTTACTGACTGGTTTAAGACAATTTCATTGTATGAATACCTGCTATGGCTTAATACCATCGAAAATACCCATACTTTTACCATTCTTCCGTCTTTATCAAATCTTCCGAGATATCCAAAGTCTACCTGGGCTTCTTCCCCGGGTTCACATATCAGTGGTATATAAACTTCCTTATGCTTTAAGCTTCGCACATATTTTACTACTGTAGGATATGCAACCTGTACATCTCTGTTTTTAGTAAGATACTCGTGTATTAATACAGATGTTTTGCCTGATTCAATCAAATCATTAATCTGATCCTTATAGGTATCCAATAGCCTTTCCTTTTGTATCGGTTCAGGGCCTGGTTTGCCTTTTTCAATACAATCTTTTATTCTTCTTATTGTCTTTCGATGAATACCTATTGTCTTAGCAATATAACGCTGGCTTTTGCCTTTTTCTAAAAGGGTCTTTACTGTGTAATGCATTTCCACTCCATACATTGTGTTCCGGTTTTAATTTACCGGAACTATTTAATAAAAATTTATTTCCCGGAGTGGTACACTTTTGAATATCGAAGGTGGTATACTTTATCGTATCTTTAACAAAAAAGGATAAATCACTAACTCAGCAACACCAATTATAGTTCCAAACCAATAATCGCTTGCCTCAGTTTCTTTTCTACCTCCTTTCCAAAGAATCCAATATAGTTGCCATTTACTATCATATTTTGAATATGCCTTGGGATCAATAACTGATAGTAATTTTAAAAAAATGTGAATGAACCTGATGCTAACCGCTAATAGAATACATACTGGAAAATATATATAGGGAACGAAACCCTTCTTAATATTGCTTATAACATCGAAGATTGATACTTCCATTTCATTTAGTATTCGATAATTTATTGCTCTGTTATTTCCTGTTCTGGATTGATTAACTATATTAAAAAGCAAATTACAATATTTTATTAGAAGCTAAAAATATTATTGTAAAAGTCAGTTCAATCCAGTGCGCAGGCCCGAAAAAATTGCGGACCAGAGCCAGCGGGAATGGGCTTTTAAGCCTGAGCAGCCGTAATGCGAAGGCCGTTAAGAAAGCCCAGGGAGCGGAGAAGCATTATTTTTTCTTGATTCTTTTGTTTCCTTTTCTCATCAAGGAGAAAAAGAAATGCCCGCCCGGCATGAGGGCATAGAAAAGATGATATACTATAGGTTAGCAAGTGTATAGCAAACTGAGGGAATGAAATGAACGAATTTGCGTATATTCTTGCGGTTAGGCGTAAATAATTCATTTATAAGCACTTAAAATTAAAACAAGGATAATATTATGTTAAATAGGAAACCTGGCCTTTGGCTTCGGAAGCGAGGATCCACCCGGTGAAACTGTCGTGCCCATAGGGCAAATGAAATTTGTCTGAGTCCCGCTTTAGCGGGACGAGTTTATTTCATTTAGACAGCAAACCGATGGTGGATCGCTGAGAAGCCCAGGCCTTGATTTTTCTTTGGTTCGTTTCTTTGTATTAAGACAAAGAAATGAACTCGAACTGTATGGGAACAGTTCGAAACAATGGCTTGTGGGGAGATTAACTCAGAAATAAATAATTCATTATATCCGGCCAGATGGCCACGCTACGCCATCCACAGGCTGGCAAGCCCGAGATGACATTAAAATACTTTTAAGAACCTGAGATTTGAATATTTGAACAGAAGTAAGGGTAGAGATCAAAAAATGAAATGATTGTACAGAGAAGCTTATTTTGAATCAAAGCGAATGAAACGAAATTACTTTTATCCAGTGAAATAAATTCTACATAAATTATATTATCGGAAATGAATCGAAATGGACAAATGTTATTGTCCCGATTTAGAACTTGTAAGGTTTTGGAAACCAAAACCAACAAGGTTCTTTATCGGGATTAAAGTTGCTTTGATAATTTTATACGGTAAAGACGTTATTCTCCTTCGCTTTTTTTCAAAAAGCTCCATACTTCGCAATGCTTCGTATGGCAAGGTCGGCGATCGAAGATGGTACACCTTCGCTTTTTGAGCTTGCTCCTCCGCTGAAGCTTCAGCGACACGCGGACGGCGGTTAAAAAGGGAAATGGGTGTGGGTTCAATACTTCTTTTTTGAAGTTAATATCCTATTTCTTCTCTCTTTATATTCAACTAATTTGTATGTCATTCTGAAGTCCTTAAATGACTCACCTGGAACCCACATATACGCAAAATCCTTTTTTTCTGGAAAGCATTTGATTTTTGTAGTATACTCTTCTTGATTTAGATCTTTATAGTGAATTTTAACTATACACTCTGGTTGGTTAGAAAATCTATCTATTGTAACAATTTCAGAGTATCGATTAGGAAGATTAAATGCAAAACTTTTATTAAGATAAATTACAACAAGACGCCAAGCAAGTAACTGAAAATAAACATTATAAATCTTCCAATTATACAAAATGAGTACTGAATCAATTTCAAAAGAATGAAAGCTGTTTTAAATTTATACAGCTCTTTTAACGTTATTATTTATTATGTAGTAAAATATCAATTAACTCATAATCAGGCGAAAGTGATACTTTCTTTAAAGTATCAAAATGATATATACCAAAATCCCCTTTATATTCCCAATTACACCAAGCTATGTTGTTTTCCTCAAAGGCAGAAACTATATCAGAATAATATTTAAGTCTTTCATTTCTGTCAACGGTTGGTAGGCATCCAAATTCACCACAATATAACTGGAGGTTTTTTGATTTTGCATATTGAATTCCCATCTCGAATCCTGCAACAATCCTTTGTTTGTTAAAATAGTCACGGGCATCGGCGAATGCATTTACCATTTCAGCATTTGTAGTGTCAATGTATTTTTTATAATCTTCACCGCTAATTATTTGACCTGGGTAAGTAACTTTTCCAGGAAAATCGCCAGCTGGTGTCCAGCTTGCTTTGTAA
>Ga0315544_1002717_pt1 | contig 12221 bp, 9 predicted proteins | sample SalMarSW160130MG_2_FD_202543 | JGI IMG/M metagenome (GOLD analysis project Ga0315544, IMG submission 202543) | Salt marsh sediment microbial communities from the Plum Island Ecosystem LTER, Massachusetts, United States - Salt Marsh Sediment SW1601-130 ... | reverse complement strand
CGTATGGCTTCTAATTTAAACTCTTTATCGTATTTTTTATTACCCATTGTGTCACACCTCCTGCTCTCTTATATAATTTTGCTATTCGGTGTGTCCACTATTTTGGGGTAGGTTCATTTCTTACATAAGCCAATAGAAACCTTGGTTGTTCTCTGTTCTGGTCATCGATGTTCCTTACCGAGATACCAATAACCTCCGGTTTAAATCCCTTGATGGCTTCTTGAATTACTTGATGATAATTATCTTGAAGCAAAAGATCTGTCATAATAACATCATGCCCGGATCTTCTGGTAGCCTCAGCAACACAACCAAGGCCAATGGCTATCGGAGGAATATTTAAATGTTCCGTATTGGCAGAAATCAAAAGAACTTTCATTCTTACCTCTTTATAGGGCTGTTGAAAAACCGTGTCTCGGGCTGCCAAGAATGGTTGTCGGATATTTCCATATCAGTAAAAATTTCTGACCCAAAGGACCAGGTTTTTCAGGGCAAAATAAATTATTCGTGTCTCAGAGCCTCTATGGGATCAAGCCGGGCGGCGTTACGGGCCGGAAAATAGCCGAAGAACACCCCGATGGCCGCGGCAAAAAGGAAGGCCACCACAATAATGCCCGGCTTTATGACAAGGGGTACCAACAGGAGCTTGGCAAGCCCGGCCGAGACGACCAGCGCCAGAATTATACCGATACCGCCGCCCATGGACGACAGCACCACTGCCTCCACCAGAAATTGTAAGAGTACCTCCCGGGCCAGAGCCCCGATGGCCAGACGAGTGCCGATCTCACGGGTTCGTTCGGTCACGGAGACCAGCATGATATTCATAATTCCGATACCTCCCACCAGCAGGCTTACCGCTGCGATCGCCCCTAATAAAGAGGTGAGTACCCTGGTCGTCCCGGACAGCACCGCTGCAATCTCCCGCATATCCCGGATGTAGAAATCATCATTTTCTCCTACCCGGATATGACGCCGCTCCCGCATCAGCCGTGCAATATCTTCCTTGACGCCATCGATTGAGAAGCCATCCAGCACTGAAATGTATACTCGGCTGACATCCGTGTTGCCGGCAATGCGCCTCTGGAAGGTGCGCATGGGAATAAGAATGAAATCGTCCTGATCTGTGCCAAAAGAGGATTCACCCTTTGAGCTTAGGACTCCAATTACTTTAAATGCCGGTTTTTTTAACCGAATAGTGGCGCCATAGGGCTCTTCGGCGCCGAAAAGTTCCCTGGCCACTGTGGTTCCGAGGATACAGACCGCTTTCCCGGCCCGAAGTTCCCCGACCGTGAATACCCGCCCCTCGGCAACAGGCCAGTCACGTGCGGCCATGAAGCTGTTGGTGCTTCCAGTGATCGTGGTGAACCAGTTGCGGTTGCCGGAGATGGCCTGGGTGGCGAGCCCGGCTATGGGCGCTACCGCCTCCACCCCGGAAATCTCCCTGGAAATGGCTTCGACATCTGATAATTTAAAGGGCGGCGCTGTCACTCTGACTCCGCCGGGGCCGTGAAAGCCCTGACCGGGCCGAAGCTGCAGAAGATTGCTTCCAAGGCTTGCGATCTGGGACTTTACCTTTTCGGTGGCACCGTTACCCAGGGTCACCATGGTAATTACCGCCGCTACCCCGATAATTATCCCGAGTGAGGTCAAAAACGACCGCATGAGGTTGCGCCGGATTTCTCGCAGAGCCAGCACAAGGGCATTTAAGATCATGATTCTGTTTCCTCCGTCCTATGGGCGGCGATCAGGCCGTCCACGAAATGAATTTGACGTTTTGCATAGGCGGCCATGTCCCGCTCGTGGGTGACCAGCACAATAGTCAGGCCGCGTTCCCGGTTGAGCCCGGAAATGAGGTCCATTATTTCGAGACTCCGTTCGGTATCCAGGTTACCGGTGGGCTCGTCGGCCAGAAGCACTTCGGGCTCAGTCACGATGGCACGGGCAATGGCCACGCGCTGCTGTTGACCGCCGGAGAGTTCAGTCGGAGTGTGTTTTTCCCAGCCGCCAAGACCTACAGAGGCGAGGATATCCCTGGCCTTTCTGCGTCTCTTGACCGCTGTGATACCACGGTAGATCAGGGGAAGCTCCACATTTTCCAGGGCAGTTGTCCTGTTGAGCAGGTTGTATCCCTGAAACACAAAGCCCAGGTAATAGCGGCGCAGAAGGGCACGCTGGTTGCGGGTGAGTTCTCCTACGACAACACCCTGAAAGAGATAGGAGCCCGAAGTCGGGGTGTCGAGACAGCCAAGGATGTTCAAACAGGTGGATTTTCCCGATCCACTGGCCCCCATGATGGCGACGAAGTCTCCTTTTGCAACGGTCAGGTCGATACCTCTTAAGGCCTGCATGGAGGCATGACCGCTGCCATAGACCCTGGTTACGCCCCTCATCTCAATAAGGGAATTGTCATTAACATCAAAACTATTCATTTTTCGCCCGTACCACATCTATGAGAAGCTCTAATCCTGGAGTGATATCTCCGGCCAACACTTCTGTCATCCGTCCGTCCGTTGCCCCTGTGGTCACCGCAAGCGAAACCGGTTTGCCGCCGCGCAGAATCCAGACAAGGCGCTGCTTTCCTTTTAAAAGGTGTTTATCGCTTTTATCAGCGGATGGCTTTCTTGTGCGGTGGGGCAGGAGAGCACCGAGCAGGCCACGATTCTTTTTTTTAACCTCCTCAGGTTTGCCTGGTGGCATAAAGCGCAGTGCAGCATTGGGGATGAGCAGGGCGTTTTCTATGTGTTTTACCACAATGTCTGCCGTGGCGGTCATCCCTGGCAAAAGCGCAAGATCCTGGTTATCAACAGCTAGTACCGTTTCATAGGTGACCACCCCCTCGACCGTTCTGGGTGAAAAGCGAACTTCGGTGACTTGTGCAGAGAAATTGCGATTCGGATAGGCATCAACCGTAAAAACGGCCGTCTGACCCGCCTTCACCTGTCCCACATCGGCTTCGTCCACGTCCACATGCAGCTCCATCTTGGTCAGATCTTCGGCAATGGTGAAAAGAACCGGGGTTTGCAGAGAGGCGGCCACCGTCTGTCCTGGCTCCACCCGACGTAACAGGACGATACCGTCGATGGGGGAGCGGATGATGGCCTTGGAAAGATTGGTCTCGTTGAAAATAAGTTCGGCCTTAGCCTCAGATACATCCGCCAGTGCACTTGACTCATCGGCCTGCGCCCTGGCAATGGCGGCTTCGGCCCCATCCATTTCGACCTGGGAGGGTACCTTGCCGCCGCTCGATTTTCGGGCTTGTTGAAATTGCGCAAGTTTTAAGTTGGTTTGTCTGACGTCGGCTCTGGCCCTTAATACCTTGGCATGCGCCGATTTAAGGGCGGCCTTTGCCTGGAGAACTTGCGCCGTGAGCTTCGAGGTGTCCAGCCGGGCCAGTACCTGTCCCGCCTTCACACGCTGGTTGTAGTCGGCTTCCACCGTCTTGATTGTTCCGGATACCTCGACACCCACATCAACCTCGTTGATTGGCTCAAGGGTGCCGGTAGCGGTTACGGTGATAGTTAAGTTTCCTCTTTCGGCTTTCTGGATCCTGTATCGCTGTGTGCTGCCGGTGTTTTTAGAAGAAAACACGATGATGGCAGAGATTGTCGCCAGCAGTACGATAATGATGCCGGCACAGAACTTAAGGCGTCTACTCCGCTTCGAAGAGCGATCCACACCCAATATTTTTCCTATATCGTTGTTTCCTTTATGGTTGATATGGGTCATTTTCTTAACCTATTTCTTTCGAGGCATTGAAGCGGGTTCCACAGACGCCCAGCCGCCGCCGAGGGCCTTGTAGAGACGCACCAGATTGGCGGTCACGGCGCCGTTGCTTTGTGCCAGTTCATCCTGAAATGACAACAGCGAGAGCTGGGCAATCAGCACGTTGCTGAAGTCCACCAGCCCTGCCTGGTATCGATCCCTGGCCAGCTTATCGGCCTGCCGGGCCGCGTCCGTAGCCCTGGCAAGGGATTCTCTCCGGCGTTGTTCTTTGGCATAGGACACCAGCACATTTTCTACTTCTTCCTGGGCTCTCAGGACCGCGGATTCGTATTGAATCAGGGCCTGTTCCTGGAGGGCAGACTGCACCTTGATATTCTGGCGGATGGAGCCGCCATGAAAAATGTTCCAGGAGACGCCGGGACTTATGCTCCAGGTCCGACTGGCGGCGGTAAAAAAATTTCCCGTGGAGACGGATTTAAGCCCTATGTTACCCATCAAACGGAACTTGGGATAAAGATCCGCCGTGGCCACGCCGATCCGGGCCGTTTGGGCCGCAAGGTTGCGTTCTGCCAGACGGATATCGGGCCGGTGGCGTAAGGTCTCTGCCGGGACTCCCACGGCCACCGTTACCGGGGGGACCGGAATGGGTTTCCGCTCGGCCAGTTCCCGGTGGACCGCGCCGGGGCTTTCGCCCAGGAGCACCGCCAGACGGTTTTTTGCCGCCTCCAGTCCAATTTCCAACGTCGGGATTTGGGAACGGCTACGTTCCAGATTGTACAGTGCCTGTTGTACAGCCAGTTCATCGATGATTCCTGCCTCGTATCGCGAACGATTTAATTCATATGTTTCCTGTTGCGTTTTGATATTCGCATAAGCCGCAGAAAGACGTGCCTGATAGGTCCGCACCTCTACATAGTTCAGGGCCACTTCCGCCAGCAGGCTCACCAGCACATTGTGCAGGTCCGCTTGGGTGGCTTCGAGATTCGCCTGGGCCGCCTCCACCGAACGCCGCACCCCGCCGAAAACATCCAGTTCCCAGCCGGCGTCAAACCCGGCTGAATAGAGTTTGTTTTCCCTTGTTGACCAGCCGCTTTTACTGCTGCGATAATTCGTGGAAGAAGCAGAGGCATCCAGAGTGGGGAAAAGATTTGCTTTGCTGATGCCTCTGAGAGCCCGGGCTTCACGGATTCGCGATAGGGCTTTTTTGAGATCAAGATTGCCTTTGACGGCACGTTCCTCCAGACTGGAAAGTTTTGCATCATTCAGTGCACGCCACCAATGGGCCAGGGTTTCGGGCTTCGGCAAGTCGGCGGTCAGGCCACCCCGGAGTTGGGTGTTCCATTCTTGGGGCGCGTCAGGCTCCACCCGGGCATAGTCCGGCCCAACTGCCGCACATCCGGCTAGGACCAGGGCGGTGATCGCAGGCATCAGGACGTTCAGGGAGCATCGCACCCACCGGACTGCCTGTTTATAATGATGCCCTTTGAATGTTATGGATATCATGATTATCTCGCTTTGAAATACATTTTTTTATTAAACGGTTCATAAGCTTTTTACCCTTAGGATTATACTTTCATCTGCCGTTGCGCGCGCCAGGCATGTCCTTTCTCCCGAGCGGATTGAAAGAAGTAATATAGCGAAGGAATCAGAAAAATGCCCACCAGGGTCGCCGCCAGCATGCCGCTGAACACCGTGGTGCCGATGGCCCGGCGACTAGCGGCGCCAGCACCGGTGGCAATCAACATGGGCGTTACCCCCAGAATAAAGGTAAAGGCCGTCATCAATACCGGCCGGAAGCGGATTTTCGCCCCTTCCACCGCGGCCTTCTCCGCGGACATTCCTTCTTCGCGGCGGTCCTTGGAAAACTCCACGATAAGAATGGCGTTTTTGCTGGCCAGACCCACCAGCAGCACCAGACCGATTTGCGCGTAGATGCTGATGCTGAATCCCGTAATCCAAAGACCGGCCAGAGCCCCCAGGCTGGCCACCGGAATGTAGATGATAATGGGCAAAGGGATGGTCCAGCTCTCATATTGTCCCACCAGGAAAAGGTATCCAAAGAGCAGGGCCATGGCAAAGAAGACTGAGACTTTGCCGCCGGCTTTGCGCTCCTGAAAGGACATGGCGGACCAGTCATAGGCATATCCTTTGGGAAGGGCCCTGGCCGCCAGGCGCTCCATGGCCGCCATGGCCTGGCCGGAGCTAAATCCCGGGGCGGCATTCCCATTAATCTGGGTGCTGATGAACTGGTTATACCGCTTCACGATCTGGGGCCCCAGGACCGTGGACAGAGTGATCAGACTTTTCATGGGCACCATCTTTCCGTCGTTGCTGCGTACGTACAATTGATTGATGTCCTGCACGGTATCGCGGTATGGCGCATCGGCTTGAACCTTGACCTGGTACACTCTTCCGTAGAGGTTAAAGTCGTTAACGTACCCGGACCCGAGCTGGGCCTGAAGGGTGGAAAACACCCTGCTGACCGGCACCTTGAATGTCTCGGTCCGGGTGCGGTCGAGGTTCACGAAAAGCTGAGGCGTGTTGGCCGTATAGGTGGAAAAAACCCGCATCAGGGCCGGATCCTGGTTGGCGGCGATTACTATGGCCCGGGTTGCAGCGGCAATCTCCCGGGGACTCTGGTCCTCCAGGACCTGCAGCCGGAAATCAAATCCGCCGGTCGTACCCAGGCCCAGGATTGCCGGAGGCGCAAAGGCAAAGATGTTGGCCGAGGACATGGCCGCCAGTTTCTGCTGTGCCTGCGCCATCACGGCATTCAGCTTCACGTCCGGACGGGTGCGCTCATCCCAGGGGGCCAGGATTCCAAGACCGAATCCCACATTGTCGGCATTTCCGCTGAGCAGGCTGAACCCGCCGACTCCAATGACGTGGTCAACACCCTTGATGGTTTGGAGTTCTTTGGTGACCTGCTGCATAACCTCGTTGGTGCGTGCAAGCGCGGCACCTTCTGGGAGCTGAACATTGAAGAAAAAGTACCCCTGGTCCTCCTGGGGCAAAAAACTGGTGGGACGACTCGAAAACAGGTAATAGGTGCCGCCAAAAATGCCAATGAAAATCAACAGCACCACCACGAGCCGACGCATCAGCCATGAGGCCCCGGCCACATATCCCTTGCGCGAGGCATCCAATACCCGGTTGAACCATGCCAGGGGGCCCCGGCGGATGGTTTTCGGCGGCTTGAGCAGGGTGGCGCAGAGCGCCGGGCTGAGAGTCAGGGCGTTAATGGCCGAAATTACCACCGATGTGCAAATGGTCACAGCAAACTGTTTGTAGAGTTGTCCGGTGATGCCGGGCATAAATCCCACCGGAACGAACACGGCCAAAAGCACCAGGGTGGTGGCGACGATGGGTCCGGTGACCTGGCCCATGGCCCTCATGGTTGCAGCTTTAGGACCGAGTTTTCGTTTATCCATGACCCGGTAAACATTTTCCACTACTACGATGGCGTCGTCCACCACCAGGCCGATGGCCATGATCAGGGCAAACAAAGAGATGGTGTTGGCATTGTAGCCCAGGGCAAACAGCACCGCGAAGGTACCCACCAGCGAGACTGGAATGGTCACGGCAGGAATCAGGGTCGCCCGCCAATCTTGAAGAAAGATAAAAACCACACCGATCACCAAAAGACAGGTGAGGCCAAGCGTCAACACAATCTCATTGATGGCCGCCGAGACGTATCTGGTGGTGTCTAAAATGATCTGATACTGCACATCCGTTGGCTGTTGCTGAGCCAGGCGCTTCAGATCGGCCCTGACCTCCTTCATGGTCTCCAGAGCGTTGGCGCCTGGAGATTGGTAAACTGCCAGTGCCACGGTCGGACCGCCGTTGAGGATTGACTCATGGCCATAGGTCCTTGCCCCGAGTTCCACCCGGGCAACGTCGCGGATGCGCACCAGCCCTCCCTGGTCATTGGTGCGAACAATGATGTTTTTAAAATCATCAACCTCATTGAGCCGGCCTTTGGCCCGCAGGGTGTACTGGACCTGCTGGCTGTCAGCAACAGGCTCCGAACCGATAGAACCTACGGCGGCCTGGATATTCTGCTGCCGGATGGCGGCAATCACATCGTCAGCGGTCAGCCCCAGGGCGGTCAGGCGGTCCGGATCCATCCAGATCCGCATGCTGTATTCCATTTCTCCGAAGATGTAGACATCGCTGACCCCTTTGAGCCGGACCAGGGAATCTTTTATGTTTTTGCTCACATAGTTGCTCAAAAAGAGCCTATTCCGGGTCCCCTTGGGTGAATAGAAACAGACCACCGCCGTCATGCTCAAAGAGCGTTTGCGCACATTTATACCCTGATCGACCACCTCTTGAGGCAACTTGGATGTAGCCAGTTGTACCCGGTTTTGGAGATTGACCTGGTCGATGTCCGGATCGGTGCCCACCGCAAAGGTGACGGCCAGTGTATACTGTCCGTCATTGGAACACATAGATGACATGTAGAGCATTTTGTCCACACCGTTGACTTCCTTTTCAATGGGAGCGGCCACGGTGTCGGCCACCACCTGGGCGTTGGCTCCGGGATAGGAGGCGGTCACCCGGATTTCCGGGGGGGTTATTTGTGGATACTGGGCAACGGGGATATTAAACAGGGCGATTAGGCCGGCCAGTGTAATAATAATTGATACCACCGCAGCCAGACGCGGCCGTTCGATGAAAATTTGTGAAAACATGCATTACCTCCCTTGTTGCTGATCTTTGGTGATGGTTTTCACTGTCTGGCCGGGGCGGACTTTCTGGATCCCCTGCACGATAACCCTCTCATTTACAGCCAGCCCCGACTTAATGGCCCAGTTGATGCCGATCACAGGTCCGGTTTTGACCCGTCGCATGACCACTTGGTTCTGGTCGTTCACCACCAGGACATAACGTCCGTCGTGATCTTCCAAAATCGCCGATTGGGGCACCACAGTCATCAGTTCGGGTTGGCTTCGGACGACCAGGACGGTGACGTACTGCCCCGGCAATAACGTGCCGTCCGGATTGTCGAACAGAGCCCACACCGCGATGGTTCCGGTGCCCGGATCCACAGTGTTGTCCACGAAATCTATTTGTCCCGCAGTTTTGAGAACCCGGTCACCGGGTAGTTTAATTCGTGGTGTCAGCATGGGGTGTTTTTGGCCACTGGCGGCGTCTTTGAAGGCCATGTTGATGGCGACAAGATCGTTTTCACTGATGGAATAAACAACACGGATGGGATCTATCTGAACAATCCGGGCCAGAGGCCCGGATGCGGGATTCACCAGGTTGCCCCTGGTGAAAGCTGTGCGCCCGATGCGTCCGGTGATTGGCGCCCTGACCATGGTATATTCCAGGTCGAGTCGGGACCGCTTAAGGTTGGCCTTGGCCTCTTCGAGCTCACCCCTGGCCCGAAGTTCCTCTGCCACGGCATCGTCAATGTCGGTTTCGGACACTCCGCCGGAGCGAACCGTCCGGACCCGTTCCAGATACTGGCGGGCTTTGGTGAAGGTCGCTGTTGCCTGGGTCATAGTGGCCGTGTCGGCGTCAACCTTGGCCTGGTAGGGCGCTTTTTCGATGACATAGAGCAGATCGCCGGCACGCACATCACTTCCTTCCCTGAACTTGACCTGTTCAAGAAAACCCTCAATACGTGCCCGCAGGTCCACGGTCTGGACGGCTTCCACATGGCCCACATATTCGACCGGCGGGTTGACATCCTGCTCCGTGACTTTTGCAACCGTCACCAGTGGAGGAGGTCCGCCTTCCGGCCCCGTAGGACCGGATAGGGCCCCTTCAGGAAAAACCGACATTAGCAGCAGAGCAAACAGAACAGAGTAAACCATACGGGAGCCGACTCCGGCCTGCCGCAACCGCCGATACCTGTAACTGAGATGCACTTCAGGTGACTTCAATATGAGGTGATTCGAATTGTCTTTGTGTTGCATGTTTTTATTACTCCAAGTCCGGAATTTGGTTGATTTCAGGTACGATAAAAAAATCATTTGACAATTTAAAATATAAATATTAAATAATCATTTGAAAAAGTAAATTATAGATATTTATCGGCGATGTCAAGCGAAAACTTTAAATGGCCGTTTAATTTAACGTTTCCGAAATTTTACAACTCATGAATACAGGTTTATTTTTTCATTGAAAGCATGGTCCTCTGGGCCAGGATGCTTTACTAACGGCAACATAATTACGCCACCAGAATGGAATGTTGGAATTTTGGGTCTCAAAAAGCCTGTGAAGGATTACAAAAAAAGGAGTATCCATCATGGCTAAGAGAGAAGATGGAGCAGAAACTCGCAGCCGAATATTAAACTCGGCTTGCGAGTTGTTTGCGGAAAAAGGCTATCGCGCTGCAAGAGTGGCGGATATCTGTGAGCGGGCCGGCGCCAACGTGGCTGCCGTCAATTATTATTTTGGCGACAAGGCCGCCCTGTACACCGAGGCCTGGCAAGAAACATTTAAAAAATTTGCCGGACCCAAACCACCTGATTCCACTATCACTTCGCCGGAAGAACAGCTGCAAATCTACATACACTCCCTCATACAAAACTTCACAGAGCAGAGCGATCAGGGCCAGTTTACCCGCCTGTACTTGATGGAATTGGCCAACCCAACCGGGTTGATACATGACATCTGGCACGACCTGATCGAGCCCCGGCGACAGATAGTGATAGAGATCATCCGCAAAATTATGGGAACAAAAGCTACTGATGAAACGGTCCTGTTCTGCGAGATGAGCATCATCAACCAGTGCCGTGTCCTTCTAACCATCAGACGCAGTGATCTGGAGTACCTGCTGGGACAATCCCTTTCCCCGGAGTTGATCAAACGCATGGCCGATCATATCACCCGCTTTTCACTGGCGGGAATCAAGGCGGTAGCAGCCGCGAGACATGATCCTGCCGCAGTCCGGACATAAAAAAACGGCAACCGCCAAATCACAATGACCGAAATTCAAAATTCGAAACCTTATAATCGTGAGGAAGGCCAAACGAATTGAAAAAGATATTTTCATCAATACTGGAAAACTAGAAATAGTTAAGGTTATTGGTATTTTGAATTTGTTTGGGAAAAGTATTTGTTTGTTTCTCCGCTTGCAAGTGCAACTTCTTTTTATCAAAAAACATTTGGAGAAATTATGGAAGATGCGGAAAGTAAGAACCTCCTTCAAGGGTTATTAAAAGAAACGGAGGTTATCGCAAAATTTCAAAAATTGGATTTGTCAAATGATATTTTTCAAAAATCATTAGACAAAATAGCGTTGTTCTCCTATGATACGAAATCTTCATTACAAATGGATTTTGAAAGAAAGAAGAACACGGAACTTGATATATTTGCGGGATATATCGTTGAGTATGCAAAAAAATATGGGATTGATGCGCCGTTGCATGAGAAGGTTTATAACGTTCTAACTCATGTCCATCCATAAATGGCATCTTTTGGCCCTCGGCGGCGTTCTCGCTCGTTTTCAATCCTCGAAATAGCGCACTATGCCTGCGGTTGAAAACTCGCTCGGGCCTTGCCGAAAACCAAAACCCACCATTTCTGAATGGACACTAACTAGAAAATGAAATGAGTGAACCCCATCTCCGTTACGCAGGAAAGGGAAAGACCGATGCAACTAAAAAATCGTCAACACTTCCGACGGTGGCGGATCAAAGGACTTTTTCTTGCAGTGGTGGCATTGATCTGTACTGCTTTTCCGGCTGTGCCCGGACGGACCGAAGAACTGAGCGATGATTACAATTACGGTCTTGGGAAAATTGACCTGCGTTCCCAGTCACCGGCTCAGAGCCTGCGATTCACCCTGCCGCTGCTTATCCCCGGCGATATCCAGCCCGGCTGTGGATTACATATCGCAAACACGTGGACAAATGTTTGGGCCGAGGAATCGGAATACGTTCTGGACTATGAAATGTCTGAAACCCTGGTGACCGTGACTTACGGGTTCAATAAGCGGTTCGGGGTGTTTCTAGAGTTTGAAAACCGGAACTACTTCGGCGGTGAGATGGATGGGCTTATCCAGGGATTTCATGATATATTCGGCATTGATCAGGAGGGCCGGGATGACGTGTCTAAAGGTAGAAAAGTGATTCAGCGGTTTGACCCGAAGACCGGTCAGATGTTGAGTGAGACGTCGGCCGAAGACCTCGAAAATAACGCCATGGTATTTTTGATGAACTATACTCTTACCCATGGAACGAAAATATGGCCGGCTGCCAATGTCTTCGGCGCCGTGCGGTACGGACTAAACTGCGCGGATTTATGCAGGGATAATCATCCCGTGGACGCTGGTTTTGGACTCGGCCTTGCCAAGCGCTGGTCCAAAAAATGGTACACCTATGTATCTTTGGGATACACCCTGTATGAGTCACGCGATCCTCGCGAGCCGGCTCCCGGCGTAACACCCGTGGATTTCGAAGACAACGCATTTACCGGCTTATTCGTGCTCTCATGGCACTGCACGCCGTCTTTTTCCATACTTGCCCAGTATCTTTACAGCGGCC
>Ga0315544_1002713_pt1 | contig 12231 bp, 11 predicted proteins | sample SalMarSW160130MG_2_FD_202543 | JGI IMG/M metagenome (GOLD analysis project Ga0315544, IMG submission 202543) | Salt marsh sediment microbial communities from the Plum Island Ecosystem LTER, Massachusetts, United States - Salt Marsh Sediment SW1601-130 ... | reverse complement strand
GACGTACCCATCGGGTGGGCAAACCTGAGGCGCAGGCGCCGGGATACCCACCAGGTGGGCACATCAGCGCTTCAGGGGCACCCGCGCCTCTGACGTACCCATCGGGTGGGCAAACCTGAGGCGCAGGCGCCGGGATACCCACCAGGTGGGCACATCAGCGCTTCAGGGGCACCCGCGCCTCTGACGTACCCATCGGGTGGGCAAACCTGAGGCGCAGGCGCCGGGATACCCACCAGGTGGGCACATCAGCGCTTCAGGGGCACCCGCGCCTCTGACGTACCCATCGGGTGGGCAAACGCGCCGCGGCGGCGCCACTCGCCCCCCATACACCTTCGGTATCACGCCGTCCTACCTGGGGATGAGGCCACGTTCACCCGGCTGAACGACCGCGGTTTCGATACCTGGGACGACGGCCCGGCAGGCCCCTGCCCGTAGCTTTCACACCAGACAAGAAGGCGCCCCTACGGCGACTCGAAGTGAAAGCAAGGCAGGAGACCAATGCGACTCATCCGAGACCTGGGGCGGCGGAAGCTCCGCTCGACCCTGACGATCAGCGGCATCGCAATCGGCATCATGGCCCTGGTCGTCTTCGGCTCGATGGCCAACAAGATGAACGCCCTGATCGACGGCGGGAGCCAGTACTACGCCGACAAGGCGGTCGTGTCCGTCGGCAACATGTACACGGGCAGCTTCCAGCCGCTCTCCCTCTCCGCGGATCTCGAGCAGATCCGCAACGTCGAGGGCGTCGCCGCGGCCACGCCGAGCATCGAGATGATGCTCAACGACGACGAGGCGGCCACGATGGGCGTGCCGGAGATGATCAGCGGCTTCGTGCCCGATGGCGACAAGGGTCTCGAGACCTTCGAGATCAACGTCGCGCAGGGCCGCATGCTGACAGCCGACGACCACGGCAACGTCGCAGTCCTGGGCTGCGACCTGGCCCGCCGCCTCGACGCCAGCGTGGGCGACACGGTCGTCCTGCGCAAGACTGAGTTCGCCGTCATCGGCATCCTGGCCCCGACCCTCACCGCCCCCGACAAGGAGGCGATGGTCCCGCTCGACGCGGCCCAGCAGCTCTTCGTCAAGACGCTGCCGCCCATGCTCCAGGACAAGGTTGACGCCACGGACATCGCCACCGGCATCACCGTCTACCACGAGCCCGGCGTCACGCCCGAGGACCTCAAGGCCAACCTTGAGGCAGCCCTGGGCGACAGCTTCACGGTCATGATCGGCAAGGACTTCGACGAGATGCTGGGCACCTTCAGCGCCATCTTCAGCCTCGTCCTGACCGGCATCGCCATGCTGAGCCTGCTGGTCGGCGGCCTGTCCACGATCAACACCATGGCCATGTCGGTGGCCGAGCGAACCCGCGAGATCGGCATCAAGCGCGCCATCGGCGCGTCCCGCTGGCGCATCCGGCGCGAGATCGTCATGGAGTCGGCGGCCATCGGCCTCATCGCCGGGGCGATCGGCCTGGCGATCGGCGCGGTCATGACCACGGTCTTCAACGACCTGGGCCGCTCATCCGGGAATGTGCTCTTCGACCTGACCCTGGGCACGGCCGTCACCGCGGTCGCCTTCGCCACGGGCCTGGGCGCCATCGCCGGCTTCGTCCCGGCCTGGGGCGCCTCCCGCATGGATCCCGTCGCCGCCCTCCGGTACGAGTGATCGGGGCAGCAGTGATCGCCACCCAACCCACCGAACGTATCGCCGGTCGTCGCGAGGCGGCCCGCCAGGGAGACAGAACGATGGCAATCCTCGAAGGACGCAACCTCCGCAAGACCTATCACCTGGGCCGCGGCAACAAGGTGGAGGCGCTCAAGAGCGTCGACATCTCGATCGAGGCCGGCGAGATGGTCGCGATCATGGGCCCCTCCGGATCCGGCAAGAGCACGCTGATGCACATCCTTGGCCTGCTCCACGGCCCGGACTACAAATGCCCCGACCCCAGCGACCCCTGCCCGGCTCCGGAGCTCTACCTGGCCGGTGACAGCGTCTCTACCATCTCCGACAATCAGCGCACCCGGATCCGTGCCCGCCGCATGGGCTTCGTCTTCCAGGACTTCAACCTGGTGCCCACGCTGACGGCCATGGAGAACGTGATGCTGGCCTGCGACTACGCCGGTACAAAGGGCAAGCAGGCCCGAGTCGCGGCCCTGGACGCCCTGGAGCTGGTCGGCCTCGGTGGCCGCGCCGCACACAGGCCGGCCGAGCTGTCGGGCGGCGAGCAGCAGCGCGTGGCCATCGCCCGGGCCCTGGTCAACAAGCCCGAGATCACCCTGGCCGACGAGCCGACGGGCAACCTGGACTCCGAGCACAGCGCCGAGATCCTGGCCCTGCTGCGCAGCTTCAACCGCGAGCACGGCCAGACGGTTGTGCTCGTGACCCACGATGCCGAAGTCGGATCCGCCTGCGACCGCGTCATCCGCATGCGCGACGGCCACATCCGCGACCACGGCTACGGCGACGGCGTCACCAACGGCGCCCCCGTGATGGCCGTACCGGCCGTTGCCGCCTCCGCCTAGCCAGACGACACCCGTGTGCGGCGCCGCCCGCGAGGACGGCGCCGCTTCAACCGGAGGAGTTACTACCCAATGGCAATCGAGCGCGAAACCGCCGCGCCGGTCCTGGCCAGCGAACCCTGGACGGTCAGAGTCGCGGTCTGGAGCGCCCGCCACCGCTTCCCCGTCTTCGCCGCCTGGTTCGTCCTGATCGGGGGCCTCATGTTCGGCGCCTCCGCAATGGGCGGCCAGCGCTCGCAGTCGCTGATGGACAACAGCGTCTCGATCGGCGAAGCCGACGCCGGCTGGCAGGCCTTCGACGATGCCGACGACCGGACGCAGTCCAGGATCGACACCGAGTCGTTCTACCTCATCGTCTCGAACCCGGACGGCCAGCTCGGCGACGCCGACAAGGCCGCGGTCGCCGACATGACCCAGCGCCTCAGCCAGCTGACGGCGACGGTTGACGGCCGGACGGTCCCGGTCTTCTACGCCGATCCGGGCAGCCCGCTGCCGGCGGTCGTCAACCCCTACGCGCTGGCGGCAGCCGCGCCCGACCAGGCGCCCGGCGTCCTCTCGGCCGACGGCTCGACGGCCATCATCACCGCCAAGATCTCCGGCGACGACGCCGAGGCGACCGACAAGGCGGCGGCCATCAAGCCCCTGGCGGCCGAGCTCAAGACGGCCTATCCGAACCTGACGATCTACGCTTTCAACAACCGGCTGATCAACGAGGAGTTCGGCAACTACGTCAACGACAGCCTGGACAGCCTGCTGCTGCCCACGCTGCTGGTCACCTTCCTTATCCTTCTGATCGCCTCACGGTCCCTCGTGGCCGCCTTCGTGCCGCTCGTCCTGGCGATGACGGCCATAACCGGCGCCATGGGCCTGGTGGGCATCTACAGCCAGGCGGTCTCGCCGGTCAGCCAGTACGTGAGCCAAATCGTGGTTCTGATCGGGCTGGCGGTCGCCGTTGACTACTCGCTCTTCATCATCTCCCGCTTCCGGACGGAGCGCGGCCGCGGCAGCGTCACCCTGTTCGGCATCCTCACCAGGCTGACCGCCCGAGGCTGGTCGGCCATGCGCGCCGATCTCCGGGCCCAGGAAGGCCAGGGCCGCAGCAAGTCCGGGGCCATCGAGGTCGCCAGCTCCACCGCCGGCCGGGCGGTCTTCTTCAGCGGCCTGGCGGTCATGATCTCGCTCGGCGGCCTGCTCCTCATCGACGACGAGGTCTTCAAGTCGATCGCCATCGGCTCGATCGCGGTCGTCCTGATCTCCATCATCGGCAGCCTGACCTTCCTGCCCGCCACGCTGGCCATCCTCGACCGCTGGGTCGTGCGGTTCGGCATCCCGGTCTTCGCCCGCGACCACGGCGAGGGCCGCGGCATCTGGGGCACGATCGTCCGGGCCGCCACCAACAGGGCGGTCATCGCCGCCGCGGCTGCCGGCCTGCTGCTCTTCGCCGTCGCCGCCCCGGTCTCCAAGCTCCAGCTCGGCTCCACGACCAGCGACGTCTCGACACTGCCCCACAGCGTCGAGGGCGTCCGGGCCTGGGAGCTGCTGACCCAGAAGTGGCCCATGGGCCGCGACCTGACCATCGAAGTCATCGTCACCGACGCCACGGCGCCGCAGACCGCGGCCGCCATCGAGGAGTTCGCCGCCGACCTGCGGGCTGGCAAGTTCGAGGGTGTCAACGGCGCCGCGACCGAGATCGCCTACTCGGGCGACGGAACCGTCGCCGACGTCCAGTTCCCCATCCCGGGCACGGCCAACGACCTGTCCAACTGGGATCTGGCCCGCGAGTTCCGCTCGAGCGTGGTCCCGAGCTACTTCTCAGGCCTGTCCACGACGAACGTCTACGTCACCGGCGAGGCGGCTTTCACCATGGACTACGCGAACTGGTACGGCGGCCAGATGCCGCTGGTGATCGTGTTCGTCCTGGGCATGAGCTTCCTGCTCCTGCTGGTCGCCTTCCACTCCATCGTCATCCCCCTCAAGGCCATCATCCTGAACCTGCTCTCCGCCGGCGCCGCCTTCGGCGTGCTGGTCCTGCTGTTCCAGGAAGGGTGGTTCAGCGACATCACGGGCATCAGGCCCAACGTCGTCGAAGCCTGGGCGCCGGCCATGATCTTCACGATCCTGTTCGGCCTGTCGATGGACTACCACGTCTTCATCCTGACCCGCGTCAAGGAGGCCCGCGATCGCGGTCTTGCCTCGACCGACGCGGTGGTGAAGGGGATCACGGTCACCGCCGGCACCGTCACCAGCGCCGCGGCGATCATGGTCTGCGTCTTCGGCGCCTTCTTCACCATCCAGCTGGCGATCATCCAGGAGCTGGGCGTCGGCCTGGCGGTGGCGGTCCTCGTGGACGCGACTGTGGTCCGAAGCCTGCTCCTGCCTTCGCTGATGAAGCTTCTGGGCGAGTGGAACTGGTGGATGCCGGGCTTCCTGCGCTGGATCCCCCGGATCACCATCGAGGGTGAGCCGGAGGAACTACTGGGCGGCGGCGGCGAGGCGCCGGGGACCGCCAGCGCCTAGCACCAGGTCCATCAAGCTCGCCGGGTAACTCCGCGGCCCCGCGTCCTCCCCACGGGGCCGCTTCTCTTCGCGCAGCGGGGGGCGGCCACCCCTATCATGGCCGCCATGACCTCCCCCGCCGCGTTCCGCATCTGGCTCGACGGGCGGCTCGTCCCCGCGGACGCGGCCCACATCTCCGTCTACGACCGTGGCTTCCAGATCGGCGACGGGGTCTTCGAGGCCCTGCGGGCCAGGAGAGGCGTCGCCATCGAGCTGGCAGGGCACCTGGCCCGCCTTCACTCCAGCCTGGCCTCCCTGGCTTTCGAGCTGCCATTCGGCGACGACGTCGTGGCCGGCGGCCTGGCCGAGCTGCTGGCGGCCGAGCGCCTGGACGGTCGCGAGCCCGACCCGCCCGGCGACGCGGCCGTGCGAATCACCGTCAGCCGGGGATTCGACCCCGCCCGCAACGTCAGGCCCAGCGACGAGCCACGCCCGACGGTGGCCATCCAGGTCTGGCCCTTCTCGCCTCCTTCGGACCGCCTCCTGCGCGAGGGCGAGCAGTTCGTCACCAGTTCCGTCCATCGCGACCCGGAATCGCCCATGGCATCGATCAAGACGACCTCCAGGGCCGAGCTGGTCTACGCTCGGCTCGAAGCCTTCCGCGCCGGCGCGGACGACGCCCTGTTCGTCACCACCGACGGCCGGCTGACGGAGGCGACGACGGCCAACCTGCTTCTCGTCAAGGGCGATACCTGCGCCACGCCCCGACTGGGGACGGCCATCCTGGCCGGCACGACGAGAGCCTGGCTGATGGAACACGGCAGCGAGGCGGGGCTGACGATGACCGAGCGCGACCTGCGCCTGGACGATGTCTGGGCCGCCGACGAGATGGCCGTCTGCTCCAGCATCGCCGGGATCCTGCCGATCGTCGCCCTGGACGGCCGGCAGGTAGGCGGCGGCGAGCCCGGCCCGCGGACGACGGCCCTGCGCCAGGTTCGCGAAAGCTGGATCGACCGGGTGTCGCGCGAAAGCGCCCACCGCGGCTGAGGCCGTTGGATGAAGTCCGGGCCTGCTGCCGTTAGACTCTGGGCGTGACCAGCAAGCGCACCGCTCGCCGCCAGCCCACCCGCCACCCCAGTCTGGGCTTTGCCCCCTCTGACATGGCCGCCGGTTTCCGCGCCGCGGCCGAAGCTCTGCGCCGCGACAAGGCGGCCATCGCCGCGGAAGCGGTCGAAGCGGCCGGCGCCCGCGACCCCGAGCTGCGTGGCCGCTTCACAGATCGTGGCCTGGGGGATCTGCTGCACGACGCCGAGATGCTCACCGAGCGGCTGGCCATGTGCCTGGCCAGCGGCGACACGCGCTGGCTGTCCGAGTTCGCCGAGTGGATGAGCCCCATCCTCCGTCGCCGGGGAGTGGCCCAGGCAGACCTGGCGGCCGTGGCCGAGGGCATCCGTGAGATCGCCTCGCCGCGCCTGGGGCCCGACGAGCGGGAGCTGGCCGATCGGGCGCTCGACGCCGCCGTGGAGGTCCTGCGCAAGAACGGCCGGGTGGGCGGCGACAGCCACAAGCGCAACGCACTCCTGCGCTGGCTGTACCGGGGCGTCTGAGCGAGCGGCCATGACGATCAAATGGGTCAAGACCGATCCGCTGGTCCTGCGGGCCGAGCCCTTCTGCTACGGCACACGCCTGACGGTGCGCCAGGTCCTGGAGCTGCGACGCGCCGGCCACGATGCCACGCGGCTGCTGACCGACCACCCCGAGCTGCGCATCGCCGGGCTGGCCCATGCCTACCGCTACGCCGCCGAGCACAGGGACCGCTACGCCGAGTTCTTCAAGCCGGACGGCTCGCTGGCCGGGCCGGGCCTCACGCCCGAGCAGGCCGAGCTGCTGCCCGAGAGCCTCCGCATCCCAGGCATCGTGGTGGCGGGCAAGCCGGCCGCCAGACCAGGACGAGGGGCGAAGCCGAAGCGGTAGGGGGCATCGCCCTGCCCACGACGCGGACCGAGGCGGAGCCGCATCACGCCATGGGATTGGATAACCCGCCCGCTCGACTATTCCGATATAGCTGGTAGGATATCGGGCCATGAGCAAGACGACCGCAGCCGCCGAGGCAGCCCAGGACGCCACGTCCGCCGAGACCGCGGCCGAGACCGTTGTGCCTGCCGAGACGGCCGCTGAGCCCACCGCGTCCGCCGAACGGGCAGCGCCCGCGGCCGGAGAGGCCGCGCAGCCGGCCGGAGAGGCCGCGCAGCCGGCCGGAGAGGCCGCGCAGCCGGCCGGAGAGGCCGCGCAGCCGGCCGGAGAGGCCGCGCCCCCGACAGAGGATCCCGAGTTCGACGTCGCCCGCCGGGCGACCGAGCTGGCCGTCCTGGACGCCCTGCGCTCCGTGATCGACCCCGAACTGGGGCTGGACGTGGTGGACCTGGCGCTGATCCGCCAGATCGTCATCGGCAAGGACTCGTCCGAGGTCAAGATGGTCCTGACCACTCCTTTCTGCCCCTACGCCGGCTCGATGGTCCAGCAGATCAAGGACGCGGCCGAATCGGTGCTGGATCAGCCGGTCAAGGTCACCGTGCTGGCCGAGCGCTGGGATCCGCGCGAAGCCGGTCTGATGTGGTAGCGCCCCGATCCCGCAAGTCGGCGGTAGCGACAGGCCGAGGGGACGACGGCAAGACCGGCCTGCTGTTCGGAGGCACGCGCGTCTCCAAGGACGACGTTCGAACAGAGGCGGCCGGCACGATCGACGAGGCCATCGCGGCCCTGGGGCTGGCTCGCGCCGGGCTCCAGACGGCCGATCGCAGGGGCGACCTGCCGCGCATCATCGACGGTCTGCCGCAGATCATCCTGCGCCTCCAGCGGGAGCTGTTCGTCGTCGGGGCCGAGCTGGCGACCGCCCCCGAGGCAGCCGATCGTGGGCAGCCGGGCGAGACGCAAGTGACCGCGGCCATGGTGTCCGGGCTGGACGATCTGCTGGGGCAGATGGAGAAGCACGTCCCCCTGCCTCGCGAGTTTGTCGTCCCCGGCGAGACACGCCTCTCGGCCGCGTTGGAAATGGCCCGGACCGTCGTCCGGCGCGCCGAACGACGGGCCGTGACCGTCCGCCGGGCCCGGCCGGTGCCCGACGACCAGCTGATCCCCTACTTGAATCGCCTGGCCGATCTGCTGTGGGTCCTGGCCCGGGCGGCCGAGCAGGCCGAGTCCCGCTCCGCGACGCCATCCCGGGCCGGGGGCGACTAGCCCCACACGACGGCCGGACAGTCCTAGAATCTCCCGAGACTCGATGTCTGTCGTATCTGTCGCCCTCACGGAGGATTCCAGTGTACGAGTACTCGCCTGAGCAGATGGGCGTTCGCCGCGTCGCCCAGGTCTCCAACCGCTACTTGATCGACGCTTTCACCTGGATGTTCCTGGCGGTGCTGCTCAGCGCCGTGATCGCCTGGGTCGTCGAGAACGACTCGAACCTGGTCATGTCCATCGTGGACATGCGGTTCCCGCTGTTCATCGCCCAGATGGGCCTCGGCCTGGGCCTGCAATGGGGCATCCGCCGCCTCAACGCTACCCTGGCCCTCTTCCTCTTCTTCGTCTTCGCGGCTCTGATGGGCCTGACCGTCGGCGTCTGGGTATGGTGGTACGCCGTCGCCAACGACAGCCCCGTCGTCGTGGCCCAGGCCTTCGTGTCGGCTTCGGCGGCCTTCGGCGGGGCGGCGCTCTACGGCGTGGTCACCCGCCGCTCCCTGGCCGGCATGGGCAGCTTCCTGTTCATGGGCGCCTGGGGCATCTTCTTCGCCTTCCTGATGAACGCCCTGGTGTTCCACAGCTCCACGATGTCGCTGCTGCTGTCGATCGTGGGCGTGGTCATATTCACCGCCCTTGCGGCCTGGACGACCCAGCGCATCGTCAACGGCGAGTTGGAGGCCATGACCGGCTCGAAGGAGAAGGCCTCCGTGCTCGGTGCGGTGCTGCTCTACATCGAGTTCGTCAACATCTTCCTGATGCTGCTGCGGATCTTCGGCGGCGGCCGCAACTGACGATTGCCCGGGCCGGCCCGGGCCCGCAAGAGATCGAAACGACCCCGGCCGCGAGGCCGGGGTCGTTGTTTCGAGCCCTGGTGCATCATTGGCGCCGTGATACCGCTCCACCGAACCCACCGCGTCCTCGCCGCCGTCGCCGTCATGCTGTTCGCCGGTGCCTGCGGATCGAGTCCCGCGCCCACGCCCAGCCCCTCACTTGCCCCGGCGCCGACCCTTTCCCCCAGCCCCACGCCCCAGCCCATACCCTCGATCGTCCCCGTTCCCACCTGGCAGCTGCCCGCTCCTGTCGTCGCACCCATAGCCCTCGACGAAGTCACGGCCGCGGCCCTGCAAGCCACCATCGAGCGCGTCAGGGGCAGAGGGGCGATCCCGGGCCTGTCGGTCGCGGTCGTCTTCCCTGACGGGACGGTCTGGACGGGCCAGTCGGGCACGGCGGTCCTCTCGAGCGGGCAGGAGGTGACGGCCGACACGCTCTTCAGCATCGGCAGCATCACCAAGACCTTCACCGGCGCGACGGCCCTGCGCCTGGAGCAAAGCGGCGCTATCGGCTTCGACGATCCCGTCTCGAAGTACCTGCCGGACTATCCCAACGGCTCGAAGATAACGATCCGCATGCTGCTCAATCACACCAGCGGCCTGCGCGACATCTTCGAGGCTGCCGTCTTCAAGCCGATCGACGCCGATCACTCGGCCCGCTGGACGCCCGAGGAGACGCTGGCCCTGGTCGGCAAGCCCTACTTCGCCCCGGGCCGCGGCTACCACTACTCCAGCACCAACTACATCGTCCTGGGCCGGGCCCTGGAAGTGGCCGCCGGCCGGCCCCTGGCCGAGCTGGTGCACGCCGAGCTGCTCGATCCGTTGGGGCTGGACGGCACCTTCCTCCAATGGCAGGAGGATGTCTCGGGGCCGAAGGCCCACGGCTACGCGGGCCCGGCGTCCGCTCCGCGCGATCTGAGCGGCAGCTACGAACTCATCCCCTACACGTCCGAAGCCTCGGCCGTCGGCGCAGGCGGGGGAATGGTGGCGACCGCCTCCGACGTGGCCCGTTGGGCGGCCGCCCTCTATGGGGGCGGCATCCTGGACCCCGCTTCGATGACCTCGATGACCGATGTCTCGGCCAGCAAGCCCTACAAGCCGTCGTTCAACTACGGCATGTCGTTCCAGCAGCTGCCCATAGCGGGCCGGATCGCGTGGGGCCATCGCGGCCACCTGGACGGCTTCTGGTCGGCCGTGGCCTGCTTCCCCGAATCGGGCATCACCATTGCCATGCTGACCAACGCCGACTGGATCAACCCCCTGATCTCGATCGGCTCGATCTACTCGGCCGTCCCCGGCGCCACCTGAAACCCCTCTGAATCGGAAGAGCCCGGCGGATCGCCGGGCTCAACACGTGTTGGCTGGGGGCCTATCCGCGGCGAGCGGAGAAGCAGGCGCTGCAGTAGACCGGCTTGGCGCCGCTGGGGCGGAACGGGACCTGAGCCTCGCCGCCGCAGTTGGAGCAGACTGCCGTGAACATCTCGCGCGGACCGGAGTTGTAGCCCCCGCCGCCGAACTCGCCGCGGGCAGCCTTGCGGGCCGCACGGCAGGCGGGGCAGCGGCGCGGCTCGGTGAACTGGCGCTCGGCGAAGAAGGCCTGCTCACTGGCGCTGAAGACGAACTCCTGGCTGCAATCCTGGCAGACCAGAGTCTTGTCCGTGGTGTACAAAGGAACGCTCCTTGCTCGTGCGGCCTCAGCGACACGTCTGTCTCGCCGAGAAACCGTTGAGAGGAGCGATCGTTAGAGCCGCGGGTTCCGGGGCCTATTGGCCCGTCGGCCGGAGGGTAGCGGAGTCCCGGCGCCTTGTCTACAGGTTCGCTGGTCTCGAATCGGCGGTTCCGGCAACCGTCCTGGCCGGCTGATTGGCCGGGCGGCCTCATGTTGTCGTACGCTAGGCCCCCCATTACTTGACGGAGGAGCCCCTTGGGGGATATCGCGACCGATCGCGGCGCCGGCAAGCCGGCCGACGCCTCGCCCGGGCAGCAAGTCCCGCGGCCTGACCTGCCGGAGATCGACTTCGACTGGGACGAGAGCGCCTGGCGCCACATCGGCGGCCGGTTCCTGGACCTGACCGTGGCCGCAATGACGGACTGGGAGGGGCGCCGTCCGACGCCGCATGCGTCGGTCGAGGAGATCGGGGAGCGGATCCGGAGCGGCCTGCCGGCCCAGGGCCAGGGCGTCGACGCTCTGATAGACGGCCTGGAGGCGGACCTGCTGCCGCTCTCGGGCTATCACGGCCATCCGCGCTGGTTCGCCTACATCACCTCGTCTGCCGTCCCGATCGGCGTCCTGGGCGACCTGGCCGCCTCGGCGCTGAACCAGAACCCCTCTCTCTGGCGGGCGGCCCCGGCGGCGACCATGGTCGAGCTGGAGACGATTGACTGGATCAAGGAGATGCTGGGCTTCCCGGACGAAGCCGAGGGCATCTTCTCCTCCGGGGGCCAGATGGCCAACATCCTGGCCCACGTCGTGATCCGCGATCAAATGGCGGGCTGGGACGTGCGCCGCTACGGCATGGCCGGGCCCGACGGCAAGGGCGTGCCGCTGCGCATCTACACCAGCAACCAGGCCCACTACTGCCACCACCAGGCCGTCGAAGTGCTGGGCATGGGCCGCGACGCCGTTCGCGACGTGCCCACCGACGACAACCGCCAGATGCGCCTGGACTCCCTCGTCCAGATGATGGACGAGGACGTGCGGGCCGGCGCCCGGCCGATCGCCATAATCGGCGCCGCCGGCACGGTCATCGCCGGCACAGTGGACCCCATCCCCGAGCTGCTGGCGATAGCCCGCGACCGCGGGCTGTGGTTCCACGTCGACGGCGCCTACGGCGCCTTCGGCGTCCTGGCTCCTTCGGCCCCGCCGCGCCTGCGGGCCATGGCCGATGCCGACTCGATAGCCTGCGACCCGCACAAGTGGCTCTACGCGCCCATCGGAGCCGCGGCGACCCTGATCAGGAAGCCGGGCGCGCTGCAAGCCTCGTACGGCTTCAAGGCCCGCTACCTGCAGTACGTCGACGAGCCGGGCCGGGTCGACCTGGCCGAGCGCTCGATGGAAAACACCCGCCCCTTCCGCGCCCTGAAGGTCTGGCTGGCGCTTCGGGCCTACGGCCGCGAGGGCTACGCCAGGATGCTGGAGCGGAACA
>Ga0315544_1002703_pt1 | contig 12252 bp, 19 predicted proteins | sample SalMarSW160130MG_2_FD_202543 | JGI IMG/M metagenome (GOLD analysis project Ga0315544, IMG submission 202543) | Salt marsh sediment microbial communities from the Plum Island Ecosystem LTER, Massachusetts, United States - Salt Marsh Sediment SW1601-130 ... | reverse complement strand
AATTTCTTTTTTTGTGCCAACATTACTATCAACTGCGTCGACAACCCGCTGTCTTAATTCTATAGGATATGTATTCATGCATACCATATCGGAAAACGGTACACGAAAACTTAAATTGCTCTAAGATCCCCGGTCAGATGGTACAAACCGCAAAGGCCGCAGCTCAACCAACGGCTTTTGTTCCTCCCTGGCATGGAAAACAGAATCCTGATGCTGTAACCGGTGCTACGCCAAAAATAATGTCCTTTAATCAGGCTATCGGCATCATTTCACCCTCAGTGGTAAGTATTAACACATCCGGAGACCAGCAGCAAAGTGCTTCAGGGGTCATTGTTCATCGTATTGGGTACATCCTTACCAACTATCATGTTGTCAAAGGAGCAGAGAATATTGTCGTCAAACTTAGCTATGACCAGCTAATCAAATCCTATTCAGCCCAAATATTTGACAGCAGGCCGGACCTCGATTTAGCCATTATAAAGATGAGCTCAACCGGCAAAGAGGTCTTCACGCCTGCACCACTTGGGGATTCCGACAGCGTATATATCGGAGAGCAGATTTTTGCAATTGGTAACCCGTTTGGTTTGACACAGAGCGCTTCGTCTGGAATTATCAGTAATGCTAATCGGACCCTTACTGCGGGAAATAAGGTTTTTGAGGGTCTTATTCAAACCGATGCTTCAATAAACCCCGGTTCCAGTGGAGGTGCTTTGGTTAATTCACAGGCTGAGGTGATTGGTATCAATACCGCTATCTATCTTAACGGATGATATCGAGTCTCTCGATATAATCGACAGCGAAAATAGAAAATATCAGGCCAGTGTAATCGCAACTGATAAGAAAACTCAGCTGACTTTACTCAAAACAGATTCCATCAGCAACGAACAGGCCCGGATATTTGAAACTGCCCAATTAGCTGATTTCAAGCGAGTCAAAAGAGGCGATACCGTTTTTGTTTTAGGCAGCAGAAGGACTCCAGACAGTTGGGAATTGACGGTAAAAACCGGCAGAATTACCGACCCTCACCAATCTTTGATAATCAAAAAAATCAGATACCATGATTTGATTCAAACTGATGTGTCGCTGACATCGGAAAACGCGGGCGGCCCGCAGCAGAACAGACAACTGAATAACACAACGGGAAAAAGTGGTGAAAAAATTCTATAGTCGCTTTAGTTTAAAGTGCGAGCCCGGCAAGCGATTTGGGCATTTGAGCGGACTAAGATTAACAAAGAATAAATTAATCGTTAATGAAAACTCTGACTGATAGGAGAAAATAAGGGGGAAAGCTATGACTGAGGCAAACAGAAATACATTGAATGTTCGTAGTAATAAGACGCTTATTATTGCTGTTATAGTGGTGGTGCTGGTTATTATTTTCATGTACTTTCGAGACCGGCAGCAACAACATGCTTTTGAATTGCGCAGCCTTGAGAAACGAGTGGAATTGCTCGAAGAATGGGGCATGCCACGACAAAATGTTCCGTAAAATACCGGCGGCTTTAGGTGATAGAGCTTTCTTGTAACTTCAGTTTGAGAGACAAAGCCCAACCGGCTTGGCTTTTCAATGCCTGTTAAATACAGAATGGTAATTAGCTAAGAAGCTCCATGAACCCGATAAGACGTAAAATGATTACCTTTGTAACCGAGGCAGTCCGTAAGGAGATAGAGGCTTTGGATCCGGACTGTCCGTGTGCCAAGGAAATGAGCAAACTTGACGATGTTGGCAATACTATAGCTGAAGAGGTCGAAAAGCTCTGTAACACCGCTACTTTGAGAGAGATAAGCAAAACGCTTTTACTTGTCAGACGGCTGAAAAAGGCCCCCGTACAGGAAAAAGATGCAATCGAGAGCGAACTCGAAAGGATAGCAGAAGAGCTGTTAACAAGAGTGGAAACCGAATCGGGCCGGTTGAGGTTACCCAAGGCCTGTCACCATCTATTTTTAGGTCTTTAATTGTGTTATGGGAGTTAACGTGAGTTTCACCAACATTTGTCGTAATTTCGCTTGTGGCATGGGAAAATTCGTTGGAGGAAGTTTTATCGCCTTGGTTTCTGTCCGAAAAGCCCTGAGAGAATTGATGGGAAAACTGCGGCCCCTGTCCTCGAAGAAAAAGATTCGAACGATTGTCATCGAGGAGCTGGCACGCTCACAGGGCACAGAGCAAAGAATCACTCTGGCTGAGCTTGAAGAACGCCTGCGGCTTATGGCCGACACCATAGAAGCTATTCAAAAGAGAATTTTGGAATTAAGCGGACGTGGTCTTGAGCATGAAGCACTTATCTCGGCAGCAATGGCTTCAGTCGAAAACGTGAGCCTGCTGAATGACGAGGAAAGAGCAATACTGACAAACATTTTCAGGCAGAATGTTGCGATTCAAAAACCGGAGCTTGTTAATAATGCTGTGTAACTGAACTCATTAAGGGTAATCTCGTCATGAATCCTTTTTCCAAGCCAATGTTTGGCTTCGTGTTTGGAGCCATTGTCTTTGCGATCGTAACATCCTCTGGGCGGGAACCTGCTTATTCGGCCGCCGTTCGGCCGTTTCCACAAGGAGGTCAATTCCAGAACACAGCCTTAACTCGCTGTCCATATTGTCCAGGATTTCTTGATTCTCAGGGACGGTGTTATGTGCGCAAATGTCCGATGTACAGCACAAACTGGGGAAAGAACTCAACAACCCCCGGAAGCATTTCCGTAAGAGGTGTTCCCGTAAAACACTTGCTAATCAAGGAATTGGCGTTGGAAGTAGGTGCCTCACAAGGCAAGGGAAGCGTGATAATTCAATCTGTATATGTTGGTGGTAACGCAGAAAAAGCGGGCTTGCGCGTTGGTGATAGAATTGTACGGTTCAATGGTCGCAATATCAAAAACGTTAAGCAGTTCAAATCGACTGTTACTCGGGCAAAACCCGAAGCGAATGTGAAAATACAGGTCATTAGAAACAAAAAGAAAATAAATTCTATCGTCATAATTGGCGAAGGTGAAATGGAAGGCGTAACATTACCAACAACGCAAGGCTGAGTGTTTGCCGATAAGTTCGCCGAACCAGGCTGATATGGAAAAACAAAAACTAAAAGAACAAGCCGAGCGATTGTATCTTCAAGGCTTACATGCTTTCGCTGGATCTGCCAACCCTGCGGATACCGAAAGCATGAAACTTGCAGCCGGTCTTTGGCAGCAAGCATTGGAATTATATCGCAAGGCCGGCGATAAAGACCGAGCTAAGGAATTAAAGAAATCATTGGCCGTCTTGTATAAAAAGGAATACCTGAAATCGGATAAAAGTAAAGAAAAACAAGGTGTTATTCTCGGGAAATTCAAAGACTGGTTTATGTTTCTTAAAATCGGATGTTTTGGTTTTGGCGGGCCAATGGCGGTGTTTACCTTGCTGGAGGATGAATTAGTACGTGAAAAAAAGATTCTAACTAATAAAGATTTTCTTGAAGGTGCGGTGTTGGGCGATGTTTTGCCGGGACCGGTAACGATGGATATTGTAACTTATACAGGCTACAAGCTGAAGAAATGGCGGGGCGCACTAATTTCAACGGTTGTCTTTATCCTGCCGTCATTTGTTCTAATGATCATTCTTGCGATGCTTTATGACAAATACAGTTTAACTCCTAAAATTGCCGGTATACTTCAATGTCTCGGCGCCGCCGTTACCGGTTTGATACTTTCTGTAGCTCTCAAACTCACTAAAACAGAAATGAAAGACTATCGAGAACTCTGTATCCTAATCTGGGCTTTTGCTTCATCATTAATTTTTAAGCTGGATATTGTTTTAATAGTCGGACTTTGCGGATTAGTGGGCATTGTTATTTATCACGATGAGCCGAAAAAATTATAGCCAAGAATGATAAATACGTTATTTAAATTGTCCTGGGTGTTTCTGAAGATTGGCACCTTCACTTTTGGTGGCGGCATCGTCATAATCCCAATGATAGAAAACGAGGTAGTCACCAATTACGAATGGCTCACAAAGGCAGAGTTTATTGACGCAGTAACTTTGGGTCAAATTACACCAGGGCCGGTCATAATTTCAGCGACATTTATAGGCTACAAAGTTTGTGGCATCCTGGGGGCAATAATCGCCACTGCGAGTGTAATTTTGCCATCATTTATAATGATTTGCCTTGCTACCGAGGCGATAAAAAAGTTCCGTGAGAACAAGATATTAGCAAATTTCCTTCGTGGAGCACGTGTTGCGGTTATCGGTATGGTTTTTGATGCCGGTGTAAGTATAGGCAGGAGTTCCTTAGTTGATCTCAAAACGGTCTTAATTGCCGCGGCAAGCATTATTTGTTTGTTCAAGTACAAAACAAATCCGATCTGGGTATTGCTCGGCGCAGGAATGGTGGGATTAGTATGGGGCGGGTGAAAAAACCATCCAAATTAACTAATAACGAGTTTGATGTTCTAAAAGACTGATGGTACTGCAGGGAAGCGAAAAAAAAACGAAATGGTTGTTCCTTTGAAAACAAAAAACAAGATTAGCAGAAAAAACGACTCAAAAACAGACATCTCGAATATTTCCCGACCGGTCAAGAAAATCGCTATTGTCGGGCTGCCCAATACCGGCAAGAGTCAGATATTTAATAATCTGACAGGCAAATATACATTGGTTGCCAACTACCCGCTCACTACCGTGGAGATAACAAAAACCACCTGCCGAATTGACGGTGAATCTTACGAGGTCATTGATACCCCCGGCCTGCATTGTCTTTATATTCACTCCGAAGAGGAGCTCATAGTCCGGGATATGATATTTAATGAAACACCGGACATAATCATCCAATGCATTGACGCCAACCAGCTAAAACAATCCCTGACCCTTACCGCAGATTTGCTGGAATTGGGAATACCTATGGTAATATCGCTCAATGCTATAGATGAGACCGCAAAAAAAGGCTTATGGATAGACTCGACCGGTCTGTCACGGTTTTTAGGTGTCCCTGTCATCGAATCAATCGCCATAAATGGCTTAGGCACATGAGACCTCATGGCAGCCATAAACAAGGCACGCAGAGGCAAATGTAACCTGCGATATGGCGAAATCATAGATGACGGCATATCGGCTGTTGAATGTTCGCTGCCGGCTGATGTAAGCTTTAAGCGCAAGACAGCGATTCTTCTTATGCTCAATGATCCGTTCCTGGCGGATTACCTGACAAAAGAATACGGCCGGCAAATAGTTGCTCAGCTGACCGAACAGGTAAGCAAAATCAGGCAGCAATTCAACGGACACTTCGGCCGTGCCCTGAACAACAAGCGCAGCCGCTGGGCCGATGATATTGTTGAAAATACAACAAGAAAGCAAAAGATTATCCCAGGGCAGTTTTCTGCTGCCTTTGGCCGATTGAGTCGCCATCCTGTATTCGGAATCCCCATTTTATTCATGATGATTCTTATGATGTATCTGCTTGTTGTCAACGTCGCCAATGGAATAGCAGGATGGATGAACCAGATTCTATGGGTTCCTCTCGAAAGTAAAATCGATAGCCTTGTAACAGTCCAGTGGCTAAACGACTTTTTGGTAGGTGATTATGGTGTTTTATCATTAGGCCTGGCCAATGCCTTTTTGACAATCCTGCCGATATTGGCAGTTTTCTTTCTCGCGTTTAACATTCTCGAAGATATTGGCTATATCCCCAATCTATGTATTTTGACAAAAAGGCTTTTTGGGAAAATTGGTTTGAGCGGCAGTGCCATTTTACCTATCACTTTAGCATTTGGCTGTAAGACTATGGCAACACTTACCACAAAAAGCCTGCCGTCGAAAAAAGATAGATTCATATCCATATATTTAATTGCCTTCGGCATCCCTTGCGCAGCCCAGATGGCATTGAATATAAGCATAATCGGCCGAATATGAAGGAAGATAGTACAGATTCAATGGCTGCTCTAAAAAGCACTATGAATGAAAACTATGATGCCGCCATAGTCGAAGAACTATCATTCGAAGACATGGTCCAACTAAGCCAAGACAGTAATATGATCGCTCTTACAGAAAAAGGCACTGGTTATGCCCGGCAGCTAATCCGTGCCCACAGACTTGCCGAAAGATTACTTTACGATGTCCTTGGTGGAGATTTCGAATCAGGCGCCTGTGAATTCGAGCATACGGTCACGCCTGAGCTGGTCGATAGTATCTGTATCTTACTTGGCCATCCAAAGGCTTGTCCACACGGATCGCCGATACCAGAAGGCCAATGCTGCAAGGAATCTTGCCGGACAGCTCAAAGCTCTATTGTACCGTTAGTCGAACTAAAGGTAGGCCAATCCGCACGAATTGCCTATATTAATTGCAAAAGTGACCGGCAGCTTCATAAAATAGACAGCCTATGTATAAGACCGGGGGCAATTGCTACATTGCACCAAAGATACCCGTCCTATGTAGTTGAGTGCGAGGGCAGCAACATTGCCATGGACGAACAGATAGCTTCCAATATCTGCGTATGGAGAGAACCTCAGCATTTCCCACTGTCTGGAAAAGAACCGCTTGGTCAACCAAACAGAAAAAAGACCGGCCGGAGTATATCCAGACATAGCAAATAAGGCACGTAATAATATTCCCATCTCATCACCACTTTGCCAACCATCCCTCCTTCACACCAATCCTATAAGAAAAAGGGTATCCTCTGTTATTTTCGCTTGAAGCGGCCTCGGCAAGAATAAAATTCTTTGGCAAACCATTTTGCGCAAGATCACGTATTTCGGTAGCGCCAATAATCTTGTGCATACAATATTGTACGTTATCGCGAATTAAAACACTGCAAAAACTAACAAAGCAAATCTGCAAAAAGCAAAGCGGCTCATCATATATTTTGTACGGAGGGTAACGTTGGCAAAAAAGAAAATGTTGTACGACTAAAACTCAATTGCTTTGTAGCATACACGTATACCTGAACCGGCATTCTTTAGGTAGTCTCGCTATAGTTACTAATTAGGTCTTAGTAGATGGAGGCTGCGACCGCTTCCGTGAGGAATTAGTCCTTTTTTTTGGGTTGAAGGAACTTCTGCTGGACGCGCCCACTGGTTCGAGTCGCCTCACTACGTATGTCGCGCACGGTACTCTTGAATGCATCGAGCTCCTTCTTGTTCGCATCATAGTTAATATTCACCATCTTAATTTCGTTTTCAAGGCGCGTGGTCGTCTCCATCAGTTTTCGATTGGTGGCCTGCTGATCTTCGAGCTGAATACGCAGATCGGCTGTTCGACTCTCGGCACCGGTAAGTTCATCTCGAAGCTTTTCCACTTTTGCTCCAAGCTCTTCCACTTCCTCTCGCAGAGCTTGCGCGTCTTGAATGGTTCCAGCCAGTTCCTTTTCCAGGGCCACCTTCGATGCCTCTGAAGCTTCCAGGCGCCTTGCCGCCTGTACCTCTGACTGAATACGAGCACCCAGCTCTTCGGACAACTTCTTTTGAGCCTCATCAAGTTGAGCTTCCAAAATTTCGTTTAGCTTGAATACTGTCTCAACTTGTCCTTCAAGACCCTTGACAGTGGAGATGATACTGACTCTCTCTTCAGAAGCATCGTCTACTACATCAATTCCATATGTCCTTTTCTTTTTCTTTGTGGTTGTTCTTTTTCTTATGCTTGTCTTTTGTTTCTGGTTTTTTGGCATCAGATAAGCTCCTTAAGTTATTGTCAGAGAGGGTCTCGATTAGCGATACTCTCCATCAAGTATCATGAGTCAAGACCGAAAAGCACGCCTTCTACAGCCCTTAATTCTAATCTTTTTGAGTATGGTTTAGGACCCAAAAAACCATACCCGCAACATTTAACCGAAAACATAGGCCGACGCAGATCATCGCACAGCCTGATCATCCTAAAAGCTCCTCCTTACATATCCTTATCTAAAGGCTTCTGCAAAATTGAGGTTAGGCATATATTATTTAAGAAAATCTGTTTTTTTGATTTTCTTAAATAATCACCTAACTGATTATTACACAATGACTTACTGTTTGAAAAGAAAAAACAAAAAACGATTTTTTTCTTTTCAAAGTATGCCTAACCTCAATTTTGCAGAACTCATATCCTTATCTACACTTAGTTCGGCTACAATGAAATTATATTGAACCGAGCATTACTTAAAACAACTTCAGTTTTTTCCCTTGTTTCTGACGCTGCTACAGCTACCATCTATTCGGCAATATTCTTACTCCACTTAATAAGACGATGCTCTCGCCAACATTTTTTCAAGGAAAGATACAATTTCATATGTGTTTACTACCAAGAAGGCTGTATGTTATCGGTCTACATTCTGATGTTACTGCAGGCTGGTTTAGATGCTTGGATTAAGCCTCAAAGTGTGTGAGGATTTATAAAGACAATCTGGTTATGGTCTGAGGCTTGCCGAAAACTCTTTTGTTTTTTATAAGGGAGTTTTTTGAGCAAATGGTGGATGAGTCTAATATGAAATAATAAGCGTGTTCTCACACCCTTCAGGCACTACCCTCCAACTTGTCTTCAAAGATACGAGCAAGAACCGATTACATCTTGGAATTAACGCTTAGATGTTCAACCACGAGGAGCTATCTCTTATCCTTTAGTTTGAAGTACCTCTGGCGGACACGCCCACTGGTGCGACTTGCCTCACTATGTATGTCGTGCATTGCTACCTTGAAGGCTTCGAGTTCATTTTTGGCAGCATCAAAACTGACTTTCGACGTTTTTAGCTCGTTTTCAAGCCGTGTATTGGCCTCCATGAGATCCCTGTTCGTTGCTCGTTGCTCCTCAAGCTGAGCACGGATTTCGACCACTCGGCTGTTAGCAACCATAAGCTTCTCTTGAAGGCTTTCCACTTGCTTCTGTGCCGCAGTCAGATCCTCCTCAAAGGCCTTGTTCGATTTTTCGGCATCTTCCAGACGACTGGAGAGAGCCCGGATCTGTTCATCCAGGTTTTTACGGGTTTCTATTGTTTCGTCGAGCTCGCTGCGTAGATTATCCATGTCCGCAATCTTGTCCTTGAGATTCATCACTTGGGCCTCAAGGGCTACTTTCTCACCTTCAAATTCCTTAGTGAGGGACTTGGCAGAGTCTACTTCCCCGGCAAGCGAGTCACGCTCCTTAGTTACTGCCTGAAGCTGTGGCTGGATCTCCGCCAGTAAGCTGGCAGATTTATCCCGCTCCTCTTCAGCAAAAGAGATGTCCTCGCGTAACTGGTCTACCAGAACAGCCTGTGCCCTAAGCGACTCGACTTGGGCCTCTAAATGAGCACGAGCAGTCGACTCTTCGGATAGCTTTTTCTGAGCTGCATCAAGCTCAGCTTCCAGAATCTCTTTCAGCTGATATGCCGTATCGACCTGTCCTTCGAGATCCTTGACAATGGCAAGAATGCTGGTCCGCTCCTCGGAAACATCCACAAAATCTTCCTCTGCGGGTGATTCCAAAAGGGATACGACAGGTATTCGCTCGTAACTTTTCTTTGTGCTCCGCTTGGTTTGTTTCATTACTTTTGTCCTTTGTTTCCGGCTTTTTGGCATTAGATGACCTCCTTAATTTATTACTCGTTAGTGAGAGTTTCAATAAGCGCCGTTTTCCAACAAGAACCATAACTCAACGTTGTACGTGTGGCCTCTGCAACCCTCAATCTAATCTCCACGGGATTGGTAGAAACTATAACACCACTCCCGCAACTTCTATCGAAAATTTCTGTTAACATAGACACTTCTCGTATCCCATTTTTTTGAGACAGTCTTATCATCCCAAGAGCTCCCCCTTCCACCATTCGCGCCATCGCGCTATGACACATTGAAGTGCTTTCTCATCCCCTGGTACCGGCCCACTCATTTTCTTACCGGTGATTCTTTTTAGGGTGTCAAGAATAACCTTCCTGATTGATTTCTCAGGGTCGTTCAAGTGTTCGATTAGAGCTGAGATCACTTGTCGTGAACGGAGGTTGCCCATTGCTTCGATTGCTGCCCGCCGGACGCAAGCACTTCTGTTAGATAAGAGCGGTAATAACTCTACAGCCAGTTCTTCTTGACGCAGCCAGCCAATACAGGTTGCAGACCTTCGTTGGATCTCTTCGTCCTCATCAGAAAGCATACGTACCAGATCAGAAGCGCTTTCTGCTCCGGCTAAACGGTATAAGCCCCATACGGCAGCCAGGCGAACTGAAGCTGCCTGGTCGGTCAAAGCGCGTTTAACAGCTCGCAGCCCTTGCCCTTCATTCACCTCTTGCCTCGTAAAGGCCTTAACGCACTCTTGCCGAACCTGAGGGGATGTTTCGCGCGCCAGTTGAGTAACAAGAGCCTTGATTGATAACTTATGTCGGATACCCCCTATCATTTTGACTGCATTTGTTCGCACTTCGACGTCCTGACTGGCAATGTCGGAAAGAGCTCTTGTAAAGATTACCTTATCAGTTGCGTTGGAGAAGACAGCCGTTTGAACTTGCTCCTCCGTTACAGCAGGAAGACCTGGTACCTCAACCTTAGATACCGGCTGAGAGGGTTGTTCTTCCATTTTTGCATTTAGCTCCCCAGCTGATTGAGCAACAATCGGTTCCATCGCCGATTCGACCTTTTCCTCGGTCGATACTACCTCGACCTTCTCTTCGCCCCAATCAGATAACGCAGCCTTTTCTTCCGGTTGAACATCGCTGAGGTCGGATGGTGGCTGAGACTTTGCGTCCTCCTCTTCTTTGCAAGACTTCTCTAAATGAACATGAGTTGCAACAAGGTCGGACTCCAATGCAGTTACCCGTGTCTTCACCTCACCTTCCCGAATCGCTGCCTCGCTGGCTTCACTTTTCGCCTGCTCCAGATCAGAGAGCAACGATTCCTTCTCTGCTTTTAGCTCACTAAGCTGCGAAGAGAGTTCAGACTGTGTCTTCTCAGCATTACTCTGGGCCTTTTCCAACTCACGCTCGGCCGTGATAAGATCCCATTCCAGCGCATTGATTAGAGCCTTGGCCGCGTCTTTACGCCCTGCTTCCTGCTCGTCCCTTGATTCGAGGGTGGATGCTTCAGATGTGGTTCTGCTCTTTTTATCTCTTGCTGGCGTAAGAATTTTTAAAGGCCGCTTAAGCAAATACTTCGCCGCTGTTACAGTCTTAACACCGCAGCCGGCAATTTTCTTGCTGATGACTACTGATGTTCCAGCAATAGTACCTGCTTGCCTGGATACAACAGAAACTATTCCTGAAAACTCTTTATCGTCGTACTCCATTGTCTTGAACCCCTTTTGAACCGCCTTAAGAATTTGCGGCTCGATATCTCTATTAACCACGTTTTTCAGAGTCCCATATACTGTTCCTTATGGTCAATAATTGGTAGCTATAGTTAAGGTTCTTGTTTACCAATCGGCACGTTCGTTCCTGTATCTATTTCAGATATCAGACCATCCTGGGAATGGCTCGACCCTTCACTGTTTGCAGTCTTCTTTTTTTCGCGGCGTGTAGTCTTTTTCTCGGGTGTTGCCTCTTTCTTTTTTTTAGCCGGAGATTGTGTGGGTGTCTTTTTGGATGCCCCACTCTCACCGGATGAGCCTGTTCCTTTTCGTTTTACCACTTTTTTCTTTTTCTTTTTTGTTTTGGGTATTTTTATCTCTGTCTTGCGAACCGCCTTCTTCTTTCTTTTGGCCGGAGCATGCACGGTTTCTTCCCCAGGCTTGTCCGACGGACCCTCGCTCGGTGGCCTTACCGAGCCAATGATTCGCTTACCGGTAACCACCGCAGTTCCAACCAAAGCACCAGCAAGTTTGGATATAGACCTAATGATTCTCGAAGGTTCAGGCTCGTCATTCTGTGGAGTAGCCATATTTCAATCTCTTTCATTCAGGTTTTATTCATATTCTGTGCCTTCTCCTCTCTTTCGGTTCCAAGTGTGCTGCACAGTATTCAATAATGTCAGGATACCTCGATAAAAGTGAATGTCAGACGCTTGGCTCCGAGGCCTGTTGGGACTGCATGGCATTGGCGTATCCCTTTTTGAAGGCTTCTTTTACACCTGATGTTATCTCGCAAGTTTTTGCATACACGCTTTTCACAGCCTTCGGGTACTTTTTGCGAACGATTTCTGCACCAACAGCACCGACAAATATTCCGCCTATCAGGATTCCCAGGCTCTTAACCATAACATTTCCTTCCTTTTCTCTTTCCGGCAAAACGAGCTTATTCTTTACTTTTCCTGTGTTTTTTCATCATCAGATTTTGATGGGCACACTGAATCCACAAAACGCCTCGCGGCGTCTTCGACTTTCTCAATAATCTCAGGTCTCTTTACGCGGAGAAACTCGGTTCC
>Ga0315544_1002697_pt1 | contig 12268 bp, 9 predicted proteins | sample SalMarSW160130MG_2_FD_202543 | JGI IMG/M metagenome (GOLD analysis project Ga0315544, IMG submission 202543) | Salt marsh sediment microbial communities from the Plum Island Ecosystem LTER, Massachusetts, United States - Salt Marsh Sediment SW1601-130 ... | reverse complement strand
ATCCGCGATCGCAACATGCTCGAAGAGATAAGTAAGAAGCACCAATACGCACAAATGGCGAAGGATGCCCAAGTGGCGATTGTAGTTTGCGGCGATGAAACTCTGGAGAAATACAAGGGTTTCTGGGTTCAGGACTGTTCGGCCGCCACACAGACGCTGCTCCTTGCCGCTCATGCTCAGGGCCTCGGCGCCGTCTGGTGCGGGGTCTACCCGGCCAAGGACCGTGTTTCGGCCTTTCGGGAGCTTCTCAGACTGCCCGATCACATCGTCCCTCTTTGCGTGGTTCCGATCGGCTATCCGGCGGAAGAAAAGCCGTCCGCCGAGCGGTACAGTTCCGCGCGGGTTCACCATGAGGCTTGGGAATAGAGGAACCTAGGTCTTACTGCGAGACAGTTGAGCCTGTTTTCTTGTTATCCTTGTGTTGGCTCGATTTGCTTTTCCGATCTCGAGTGGGCTTGCAGTATTTCCAGCACTTCTCGCGCCTTCCGCCCGCTCGCGGTTCTGAAGACGACATGTCTTTCGCCCGGCCAGGCGAGAATAACTAGCTGCATCAGTCCTCGCGTAAACCACCAGTCTCTGCGTCTTACAGCACGTACCGCAGCAAGCTGAGAAAGGGCACGGCCGTCCCCACGCTTCAGAACGCCTGCAGTTGAATCGATGATCAGGGTATCGGCGATCTCCTGCGCGGGCAGATCCCGCCGGTGCCTGTACGTTCTCCAGAGAGGGGTGAGGACAAAAAGAAGCGCGAATCCGACACCAAACGAGATGGCCCATGTTGTGAGGGAACGACCCGAAGAGAGAGTTTTAACCAGCAGCGCCAGACCAACACAGACCAGTAGAACAGCAAGTGCTGTGAATATGGCGAGCGGGTAGGCCACCGGCCACACTTTTCGGTCGATGAGGAGCGTTTCTGCACCGTGCTTGCGGATCTCGTAGCCCCACTCGCGGTAGATTTGTGAACCCTCGAGTGCCCCCTTCACAATGGGCAGATATTAGCGCTCATCGTTCTTTTCGAGCAACTGCGATGCCCATCGTGCCGAAATGAGAGACGGACCCTATGGATCGGTTTCAGCGAGTGACATGCAAACAGGCCGTCCAGGCTGCCTTGACGCATGAAATCGTGGAAGCCGGCGCGGGGTGAGGCAACCGCGCCTTCAATGATCCTTGTGCAACTCCGCAACATACTATGCCGAAGCGTGGCGAGTGTCAACTCCATTCCTGTGAATTCGAGGGACGTAGACTCTAGTCCAGGCTGCTCCTTGAGGAATCATCGTATGCGTCCCCCGAATTCCTGATTATCATTGTCATGGCCCCCGGAATTCACAGGATGTTGTTTCATTTCATGTCTCTCGTGTCTTCGCAATTCGCACGCCAATCCAACGCCATACTAGACACGATCACTCTTTTGTTGATTGTGATATCGACACAGAAGCTGGGCGTTCTCTAGGGATGTCATTCCGCCCTTGGCATGAGGAATGACGTGGTCTGCTTGAAATTCACTCCACGGCACGTGCGCTTCGCGCTCAGGTTTCCCTTCTGCGAGGCACATTTGGCAAAGGCCATTTCCACGGCGGTAGATGGCGATTCGCTCCGCCTCTGAGAATGCCCGGCGCTCGTCCTTCGTTAGCATCTCGTGGTTCTTTTCGCGGCAGTACTCGAAGAAGCGCTGGCGAATCACTCGATCGCGAGTCTCGATGCTCGTTGCGTCCTGCTGACGGTTGTCGGCAAAGACAAGAACGTCGTTGTCGTTCTCGTGCTTGCCTCGCCACTTTGCATGGAAGTCAATGACGAAGTCATGGAAGATCTGGCGCTCTCCTTCATCGTAAACGTAATGTTTCCGGAGATGCCGCAGGAGAAGATAGACCGACACGATGAAGTACTCGACCTTGAGTTCCTTCATCCCGCCATTCTCCTCGACCGTAGGATCATCCTTAAAGACCTGGTAGAGTGAGTCCAGATTGCTGCGGACGCGTCTGGTAAACGGTTCTTCCTCAAGACTGAGGTTATCTATGCCATCAGGCCGCATGTATCTGTCTGTGTAGTCCAGGACGACGCTGTCCTTAAGTTCAGTCGGGCCATCACTCTCCTCGAGGATCAGGAAGCGTGTCAGGAGAGCTAAGTGCTGCATGCGATCGTTCCCACGATCGATGATGGAGAAAAATAGGTGCTTGTACGGGTTTTTGTCAACCGACTGGTAGCTGTCGTAGTCAAATCCAATGTCGTCGGCGTATTTGACAACAAAGTTTCGAGCAAGGCTCGATATTCTAGAATGAGCGATCTCCATGTAGTTGAGTGACTCACCCTGTTGCAGGCGCCAGAAGATCTCCGTTGCAACGTTCTGATGCTCAGCATTTCGGGGATTCTCGATGCTCTTGACGATGTCCGCATCATACTGAAGCTCCTTGTCGATGAACCTTCGGATATCAGACGATAGCTCAGAATACCTCACGCCTGGTAGGTCTTGATGGACATCTGCAAGGCTCTTGGGAAGTGCCAGCTTGTCAGAGAAGAAGCGCTGCACGGTATGTATGCGTTGCTGCCCGTCGATGACCTCATTCACAGTCCTTGACTCATCTAGACGAACCTGACGGATGACAATCCTCGGAACGTAGTAGCGCCGGAACAGACTGTCCATGAGCGCCTGCTGCTTCTTGTTACTCCAGACAGTCTTACGCTGGTAAGGAGGACGAACGACAAACTCGTCGGCGTACTCATGAAAATCTCGAATCGGGATCGGCTTGCTCGTGATGTCGTACTCTGTACGTGGATTGAACATTTCTTACCTCCTATCTCCCCAGCGCTGTTGCGCGTACTCGATAGCTTCGCGCGCATCAAGGCAGCGAGTTGAGTTTCCAGTGCGGATGAAAGGGCATCGTCGTCTTGCATCTGTACAAAACAGGGTTTGGTAGGGTTCGCCGGTGTCGATGGCGTGCCGCATCCGGTCGTAGATCTCCATGATCCGGAGATTGGTGTGATGTTCTTAAAGCGTTTGCGTAGTGTCGGTAGTTGGTTGCGAGTGAGCGCTCCTGAGAGCCTCCTTCACCAGGCGCACGCGAAGTTACACCACGCTTGTTGATGGCGCCCGTTCTAAACCCTTCACGAATGTCCTCCAATTCCGGGCGGTCAAGTACATCTCTCACAGGTTCAAACGGCCAGATGTCATCCGGGTCCGCCGCGCCGGGAGCAACGCCGAAGTCCTTGCCCGCCTTGGAATAGGAGTGGGCGACCAGCCATGAGCAAATGGGGTATCGCGGGTCACTCGTCAGTCGGCGGAAGACATAGGCTCCGGTCAGCAGCCAGTCGAGAAAGTGGGCGATGATCTTGCCGAACCCGTACGGCCGGCCAACTTGCTCGTTGGCCTCGGCGACGATGATCTCGATTTCCTCCGGCTTTAGGCTCTTGGCCCGATAGACGGCGACGTGATCCTTCTTCGGCGGACCGTACTGCTGCCACAGCCGGTGTTTCCTGACCTTGATCAACGCCTCGACAACCACAGCGGTCTGGATGCCGCCTTCCTCCACAACGACCCCGACATGATTCACCTTGGATCGCTTTTCACCGAACGATCGCGTGCAAACGCGAATGGCTCGGCTGAGCAAACCGGTTCCACGCGTCAAGAAGACATCGCCTGGTTTGAGCAGTACGTCCATCATGAGCTCCTTCACAGCATGCAGCGTGATCCCGCATTCCCATGACTTCGCGGTCCGTTATGAGTCCCTGTTCCTTGGCAAGCGCCGGATGCGTCACCAAGATTCCTGCAGTTCGAATTCGAGGGACACAGACTCTATTTCAGGCTGCTCCTTAAGGCATTATGGTATGTGTCCCCGGAACTCGCCCGAAATTCCCCGGAGCCGGTGTTGGACCGCCCATAGCCAAAAAATGGGCGATGGAGTTCTAGCGATGCAGTTCATGTTTCCGTCCGCAATGAGGGCAGACGGCAGATTCTGGAGGAGTTCCGACGAAGGCTACCGAGAAGGACTGATTACATGAACAAAGGATAGTGATTGCTGTCAAACCCTGGTTTGTTGAAAATCCTATCGCTTCTTGTACGTTGCCAACACGCAACTCGGACTTAACATTCGATAATTGGGCGGGGCGGTTGATCTCCATGCCAATTGCCCTTTGTGCTTTTTCGACGATAGTCAAAAACTCTGAGTCCTTTATGATGAGAGGCTGCAAAGTATTGTTCTGTAAAGCCAGTTGAATTGTTTCCTCATGTCTATCCTTCATGGTGTGAAGGACTTCTATGGTGTATACATCCGGATTATCGTCAATGATTTTGTGATGTACGCCGCACATAAGGATCGCATTGTAATAGGTCTCGCGCTGGGGATAATCTTCTAGATACCTTGCTGCCTTAAGTTTTTTCCCAACAATATGACATTCCACGCCAAGTATGACATACTTCCCATTATCAACTTTCACGAGTTCAGTATTGCACGTTTCGCCATCGAAATTGTAGGTGCATCGATTTCCAGCTTTTGTCCAAAGAGCTTTCCTGTCGCGGTCTGATAGATCCATTTTTCACCCTAATTTAAGCGGCCCAACAATGATTATTGTACAACCCCGTAACATAGTATATCGAAGAGCGGTGGGCATCAACTCTGTTCTTATGAATTCGAGGGGCATCCACCACACTTCACGCTGCTCCTTGAGGAATCATGGTATGCGTTTCCGTGATTCCATGCAGTGCGAGCAACTCTGCGCTTACGTGGATGGCGTTTCGCACATGTCACCTCACCGCACTTCGTGTCCTTCTTTCGCTAGAAACATCCGGATCTTCGAGCTACTCCACCGATCAATCTCCCACGAGTCGTACTCAAAGCCAGCCCATTTGGTAGCGTACTCATCAAGGGCGACAATCAGTCGCGCAAGATCAGCCGAATCGAGGGCAGGTATCCAGATCCCCTCATCGTGTGAATCGATCAGGGCTTCGATCATCGGCTGAACTCGGGATCGCCTGAATACGGAGAAACTGGCGAAGCAGTCCCCGATCTCGCCGCCCGAGGCAACGACATTCGCACACTGAAGGAAGTCAAACTGACAGAGACGATTCCATACCCCGTCTTCGCCACCGAGCGAGTCGCTCAAGTACTCAACCGGAGCCCAATGCTCCTTGATTGAGTTGATGATCGACTTCCCGACGATCTTCTTCCTTGCCAGCATCGTTGCCACGTACCTGATCCATGATCTGCCTTCCCAGTATGAATCTCGGGCATTCTCCCAACCCAAGAGCGCTGTGGCCACTGAAGGAGCAGCTCGCTCAATGGCCAGCGCACCGACTGCGAATGCGGAGTACAGAAGCTGCTTCTGGAGCGCAAGGGGATCGCCGATCCGCGCATCGCCGGTTGCTGGTACACGCGAGTACACTTGGGATGCGTAGTCCAACACGGCGCGGGCCGCTTCGTTTTCCCCGCAGTCCATGAGGCTTACCAGGACTGGCGGAATCCTGAGGATCGAACCCATCATGCTTCCATAAGGATCTTCCAGAAGACTCTCGGAGGCTTGCGCCCCGACGAGCGCGTCGACTGCTCGGCCTTCGAAGAGCGCCTTGCTCAGCGCTCTGAGTTCCCTTCGCAGGATCCGGACAGCCTCCTCACTGCCTTGATCGGAGCACAACGTGAAGACCTGATCCTCTAGCTCGTGCGGCGATGAACCACCCAGTAGCAATCCGTTCCCTGCAACCAGTCCGCCGCTTGCGGGAGTACCTACCACCTCCGGTATCCCGATCACTGGGACTCCTGCTGTGGGCCCAACCGGGACAGCTTCCAACCCAGATGCGATCACTAGTTCTGATATCACCGCATCCAGGCCCTGGTAGGTCCGTGCTGCGAATCGGTCCGCAAGCAGCGGCGAGTGCTCGCGGATCTCGTCGAAGCTGATGTCGTGCCAGACCGGGAGAATCGTTGTCCTCCCTCCTCCTTCCAATGATTCGAGAGCACCCAGTTCCTTCTTGGTCCAGGTCTTCCTCTTCGCAAAGAAACTGGGACTGAGCACGACTATGCCAAACCGCGATTCACGCAGCCCTCGGTCAATGGAATCGCGCAGGCTTGCACCAACCTTCAACTCGTACTCGTCGTACCAGACTCTGAAGCCACTTCCGCGCAGCTGCTCAGCAAGCGGCCGGACCACAACGTCCCTGTCTTCAGAAGCATGACAGATGAAGAAGTCGTATTCGTAAGTCTCGCTCACGAAGGTCCTCCCTGAAGAAGCATGTCCGGCTTCGCGGGCTTGAAGGCCGCGCGCTCGGCCATACCAACATCGACCAAGATCTCTCGTGTTGCTGAAAGGGTGCTGAGCAATGGTCGATCGTCCGCAATGACCCACATTGGCTCATCGAGGGGGACATAGGCACACAGTTGTCCGTCTTCGAAGTCGTTCTTCCCGCATGTACTGCCCCCTGCATCTGCCTGAGCAACTGCCCGAAGGAATGCATAGGCCCAGTATGCGTATGAGTACCGGAGGATCTCCTCATTGGTTGCCGAGGCCCCGTAATCCAGATCTGGTGTATCGGCCAACGCTGAACCGCCTGAAGCAACCATGTCCAGGATGGCGTGGTGTCGCTCTTCAGCAGTAGATCTCGGCACCTGCCCGGCTCGAATCAGCTTGATGACCTCGGCGATGACTTGCCGGAACCTGGACTCCTCTTCCTCCAGTCGCTGCCGGATGCGATCCACGCAGCCCTTGACGTCTCTCTTGTTCCCTGCTTCATCAACGATGAGTGAACGATTGAGATCATCCAGCGAACCAGCAGCGTCGATTGCGCCGAGTGCTGCGTAGGCAAGGTCTGAACTCCAGATGCGAGCATCGCTAGATTGCTGCGAGGTGGCGACTGCACGATCGAGTGGTTTGTCGACGATCTCGAGTCCGCGGAACTTCATGAGATGCCCTCTTGCCTTCGCAAAGTCAGGCTCCTCAGCAAGATGGCAGAGTAGCTCGAAGAAACACCATGGCGATGTGGTCAGATGCCAGCCGTTCTCCATTGCTGCCAACAATGAATCCCGACTCAACGCCTTGAACGCGGATGTATCAAGGAGCGCTGTTCTAGGGGGCATTGGATTCGGCCACCTCCTTCGGCGGATGGATGTGTGGCGGCCAGTTGGGGGGCTTGGGCTGGCCGGGTTTCCATTCGGGAAGGGGGAGGGAGTTGCCGTGTTTGTCTGATGACGGGTCGGGAGGTAGAGAATCTACTTGGACTAATTCTTGTTCAAAATTATCCAATGTCTTGTACCTCTACTAACGTTCCCTCAAGGCCGGCAAACTCGTTCTCCCGGTGGGTCAGAACCACGGCCTGAACCTTTCCGGCCGCTGTCAGCTGGTTGAGCAGCTCTACGACCCGCGCAGTGCGGTCGCGACTCACGTGGACACAGGGGTCGTCCAGGATGAGCGTTTGCGGCTCCTGCTCCGCCAGATGCACCGCGATGCTCATGCGAAGGAGGGTATTCACCAGCTCTATGAGCCCTTGTGAGCCGTCTTCGAACTCGCACTCGGCATCCCCCTGCAATCGCTGGGGGATCAGCTCATCGCCAAGGGTTGCGAGCCTGTAGCGTCCTCGAGTGGCAGTCGCTAAGCGAACGTCGAGATCTTCTTTGATCGGGGCGATAACCCTCTGGATAACAGAGGATCGAACCGCTTCCATCGTTTCTTTCAGCAGCTTGATGGCTTCGGCTCGCAGTGCGACCCGTGTGAAACGCGCTTCCTCGGAAGAGATCTGCCGTTCCAGGTCAGCCGCCTTTGCGTAGTAACCCTTATCAGAAGCCTCTTCTAGTTGCCGAGCGAGCTCTTCTGCCCTTGCTTTCTGCTGCTGGACGCGTTTTTCTAGACGATCGTACTTCTGCTGCGCGGTCGTGCGGCGGATCTCTGCATTCTTCTTTAGCTTCTCAAGCTTCGCACGAACGGAATCAAGCTCTTTCGTGGCCTTCCGCAGTTCCTCCCCGGCACTCTTTGCGCGGGCTTGGCACTTATCCGTGCTTCCGCTGCGATCGCGGTGTCGGTCGAGAGACTTTCCCGCCCCTTCCTTCCGGGCTTTGGCGGCTTGGTACCAGCTTTCCGCCTTCTCCGCTTCGTCCCGCGCATCCTCCAATCTTTGATACAGCTCATCGCGCTGTTTTTTGGTGTTGTTAAGCTGCTCCTCTACCTCAGAGATCTCCTGGCCCAGACGATCGACAAGCTGGTCCAGTTCCTGGTCAGACAGCGTATCGTGTGCATCGATCACCCCGTGCTCTTTTCGATCTTCCTGCAGCTTCTCAATCTCCCGGTCAAGACAAACCAGCGTGGAGTCGATCTTGGAGAGCGGGCGATTATCACGTGTGGACCGCTCTGTGTTGAGCTTCCCGAGTTTAACTTCCTTCTCCAGCCGCTCCTCACGGAGTGCTCGGAGTGCCTGAAGCGAGTCGGCGTTGAACGGTTCCAGCAGGTTTTTGACTTGCTGCTCGATCTCTTTGGCCTCATCGGCGAGTCGCTGCGCTCGGCTCGTGTCTCCCTCGACGCAAACGCTTCCGCCCGAGGGTGGCGCGATCAGCACGTCTTCAATCGCGGTTCCCGTTTTTCCCTCGAGAGGCTTGCCATCGAGCAGGATTTTGAGGTCGGTAACCTCATTCACTGTGACCCGTAGGGCCGAAGAGCCTATCGCAGAGCGCTTCGCTTCAGCCTTTCCCAAAAGCGTTGCGATCTGTTCAATGAGATCCGCACTGGGGGTCTCGCCGATCAAATGGACCTTCAGTCCCTCGATCTCCTGCTCGATCTCTTGAATCCGATTGCGCACCTTCTTCAGCCGCTTCTTCTCGGCTCGCTTGCTCTTAATGCCCAAGAGGTCTGACGCATCCTGCAACGAGCGACGCACTTCGGCAAGCCGGCCCTCCAAGTCCCGCACTCCCTCGCGTGCCTTGCCCAGCTCATCGCTTGTTCGATCACGTTCCGCCACCTTCGAGGCCCTCTCCTTGCTGGTGGCATCGAGCTCCTCGGCAGCCTCACTGTCCGCCTTCTCCAGTTTGCGGCGATCCTCTAGGACGTGTTTAGCACTATCTGCCTCGGCTTTCTTCTGTTCATGCCTGGCTTGGGCGGCCTCAAGCTGCCCTTCGGCACCCGAGAGATCGACGTGCTCCTGGAGGGCTTCCTCCCATTCTTTCTTTGCCTGATCCGCATCCTGGTTGAGGGCGGGCAGCCGGGCCTGGATCTCATCATAGCGCTGGCGCTTCTCATCGAGCTCATGGAGCGTCGCTCCCACGTCCTCTTTGTCCTTTCCGAGCCGATCGAGCTCCTCTTCTATGCGTTGCCACTCCGATCTGGTCGAAACCCGTCCGGTGGGGGTGTACGTCTCGTGGTAGGCCTCATCTACCAGCCCCAGGACTGCCCTGAAGTCGTCGCTTACACCTGCTTGGGGCAATCCCAGGTGGCCTATCGCCGCGGAGCGATCCTCTGGAAGGTCTCGCTCATCCTGGGGGACGAAGAGCCACTGGAACGCTCCCCAATTGCCCGGTCCCGCACCCTCAGAGCTGCCGGAGAACGTGACTCCAAGCAGTTCTCGGAGTTGTTCATCCGCGTCTTGGTTCCTGGCGATCGGCATCCAACGCCCGTCCTTCCGCTCTGAGAGGGTGGCCGTTCCCCTCTGTCCACCAAAGGCCTTCTCGATGCGCAAGACGTTGCCGTTGTGTTCGAATTCGAGAATCACCGTGGGAACAGCACCACGAATGCCGTAGGGAGCAATATGCTGCACCCACTGGGCCGTGCTCCGGCAACGGTCGAAGAGGGCTCGTCGGATGGCTTCGAAGATCGTTGACTTGCCCACTTCGTTCGGCCCCGCAAATATGGTGCTGCGGCCATTGAACAAGATCTCGTGCGGACCGCCTCGGAACTGCCTCCAGTCGGTGAGTGCTAGACGTAGAAGCTTCACAGGCCCGCCTCCCTCGTGAACTCTCCAAACAGGCGGATGGCCTCTCGCACCGTTGTTGAATCAGCGCCCTCGGCTGCATGAAGCTCGTGCAGTCTGCGTAGGACTTCCTCAAGTGAAGCGTCGGTCAACGTTAGCGATGCTTCGTCACTTCTTCGCCACCGAAGCTGCTCATCGCGGACCCGTAGGTCCAGGATGGGCTCACGGAACCTCTCTAGGATTTGCTGATATTCTGAATAGAGCGGCTCTGGCAGCTCTCCCGATATCTCCAAACGGAGCAGGTCAGAGTTTGCCGTCTCTAACAGCCGACGCAGACGATCAAGGTTCTCATCCTCCACGAATTCCACCCGCTCATTGCGCCATATCAGTTGTCCAGATCGGATCACTTCTACCTTGGGAAGTGAGCCCTTCTCCTCGATCTTGACAAGTAGGACGTTTCCGGCATCGACCTCCCCATAGGACGTCTGCTCGGGGGTTCCCGAATAGGCGATGCGACAGCGGCCATCCTTGGCATCGATCAACCGCGTTCCATGCCAGTGACCGAGTGCCAGGTAGTCCAGACCGGCATGTTCCACGTGAGCAGGATCGAGTGGGAGAGTGATCCCTTCTTCGTGCATTCCGAACGCAATCGTCGTGAGATGACCGTGGGCCATCGCGATGTGGATGCCCCCCAATCGAGCAAGGTCTGGAAGCGCCGCCAAGGGATCCGCGCTGGAGTATCGGCTGAGCACAGGAAATGGGTGTAGCGTGACGCCGTCGCGGATCTCAGCAGGCCGGGGTTCCAGGTGAACGATGAGGTTCGGGATCCCTCGAAGCGCGCTGCGATTCCAAACGCTCCCCGGACCAGGCAGGTCGTGGTTGCCGGGAATGGCGTGAATCTCAACGTCGGGGTGGTCGCGTATGATCCGGGCGACGGCCTCTACATCGCTGTAGGAGACGCGGTTGTCCTCGAACAGATCGCCGGCGGCCAAAACGAAGTCCGCATCGTGCTCCTCGGCGATGGAGAGGATTCGGTCGATCGTTTCGATGCGCTGTTGCGCAACCAGTGTTCCGGCCTGCCCCAAGCCTCCGCCCTTCATCCCGATCTGCCAGTCTGAGGTGTGAAGGAATCTTACCACGCGAGCACCTCCTTTCTGGATTGTATCATCTGCGACCTTCCGGGTGTTGGACTGCAAGACCTGAGCCTATAGAGCCTGCTCTTCGAATTATGGTATGTGTCCCCCGAACCCCCCAGACGCCTTCGCGAGCGCCCGTCGGTCCTCAGGTTGGGCCTCTTCCAGCCGGAACCCTGTCACGTCAACGTCGTTCAGTAAACGAAACACGCCGGCAATCGGTACTCCTCCCGTGAGCACCTCCACTCTGACGATGTAGCGCCCCTTGTCGATCTTCCACTTCGAATTCCGCCAGACAGGATTCGAGGAGTAGCTGTCGTTGTTCCACCCATAGCAGGCCTCGTCATCATCGAGCCTTCCTGCGATGTCAATCGCTTCCGACTCACCCGCGTAGATGTCCTTGGTGGTCTGCGGCGGAAACGCTCGGGGGTCGATGTAGGGTACCTTCGAACCGCCAACGTTGACGGTCTTGATCGTGGGCTCAAGGGTATCGGTCCAGCGGATAGGCATCTCTCTACCGAACACGTTCTGGCCATCCAGATAATGAAAGGTAATCGTGCCATGGCATTGGAGGGCCGTGTTCCGGCACATCCAGCGTGCCCAACCAGGCAGAGCCTTGTTGACTGCTTTGACGCGAACGAAGCGTGCGCTCTTCGCCGGGCGCTCATCCTCCCACCTGTCGTCTGAGTGAGGGGCGAGTTCGAGCACAACCTGGGGCTTCCGAAGCCACTCCACGGCAATCATGGCGGCCACGGCGAGCACTCCTCCTATTGCCACTTGGATGGTCTCGAGCATGCTCTTCCTCCACTAGGCGCGGAGCGACCGCTCCATCAATGATTATTGAGCAACTCCGCAACATAATATGTCGAAGAGCGGCTGATGCCAACTCCATTCCTGTAAAGTCGAGGGGCATAGACCTTATTTCAAGCTGCTCCTTGAGGGATTGTGGTATGCGTTGCCGGAATTGCGTTTCTTGCCTTTTGGCCTTGGAGCCTCGTTTCGACGCGCGGCAATCCAAGACTTAGCCCCGACCGCTGTTAGGATTATGCCCTTGAATTCGAAGGACAGTATAGCTATTTTCATATTGCTTCAGAGATCATCGAAATAGGGTTCGCGTCTGCGGATTTCCTTGTCGAAATGCTGCATTGGTCGCGGTAGGGATGCCGGTTACCCGGCACCCCCCGCACAGATCCCAGCATGCGGAACTACCGCACTGGGCTCCTACCTCGGGTTCTGACGCGCAGGCACTAACTGCCTGCCGTATCCA
>Ga0315544_1002684_pt1 | contig 12293 bp, 8 predicted proteins | sample SalMarSW160130MG_2_FD_202543 | JGI IMG/M metagenome (GOLD analysis project Ga0315544, IMG submission 202543) | Salt marsh sediment microbial communities from the Plum Island Ecosystem LTER, Massachusetts, United States - Salt Marsh Sediment SW1601-130 ... | reverse complement strand
ATAAAAATTACTATGAATATGAGATATTTTTTCATGGTATTTAGTTTTTTTGTCTCAATGGTTAGATGCATAATATTGGTGAACGGTTGCTTCGGTAATTAAACTGTAAGGTTCAATCATCCCTGAATACCCTTGGCACAGGGGGATACTTTGTTATAAAATTACCTTTTTCTATTAAAAAATTGTTTTTGTCCTCTCAAATGATCCCGAAGGGACTTAGTTATTCGCACCCACAATTCATACTCACTTTCTGCTCATTAGATCGCCCCGCAAAAGGCGAGGCTTAGTTCGAACCCTATTGTGTCTTCTCAACCTTTTGAGTATAAAAAAGAAAAAGCCACCGCAAGTGTAGCTTTTCTTTTTGCGAACCCGAAGGGACTGAATTCGAACCAGTTTTTGGAGGATTTGAAGAAAATTAATGCGTTGAGGGGATTTAGGAAAAATTTATTAGATTAGAATATGCATCTATTTTGGCCGACTTAGTTTGAATATATACATATTGATTACTTTAGCAACATCTTCAACCTAGGATGCTATTTTTTTTCCGTATGAGTCTTAATGATTATCAATTGTTACATTTACGAACAGTGCACAAGAAATAATACGAATAAAACTTTTTGTCGCTAAACCTTATATAGGGACATTCGCAAAATAGATAACATTGATAAAAATCCGGAGGAATAGACAAAAATTCCTCCGGATTTTTTATGTCCAGACGATTTTTCGAGTTATTTCCTTCATATAAGCGCAAAATATCTGATCCACGGACATACCTCTCCCATCCAATATCCAATTGGTTTAATTTTCCTGGATTATGCTACTAAGTAAGATTGGTCCTCCTGGGCCAGACGCTTGGCGATTCTGACAGCGTTTGCAGTATGAACACCAAAAAAGATCCATAGGATTTCATTGAGTTGAGTTCGAGCCTTGATCTTGTCCAGGCTGTAGTGCTGCTTTTCAGTACCAAAACTTCCTTCCATGCGGGTTGCCCGTTCCTTGCGGAGTTCACTGGCAATGATCTGTCGATGCTCTTCATATTTTCCGGCCCGACCTTTTCGTTTGAAGTTGTTTGTGATTTTCTCTTTGGTGCAATACTTCCTGTTGGCGTTGGTTGCATAAATATCATCAGCTGAGATATGGGTGATCTTACCAAACAGTGTTCGGCTGTGTCTGATAGAGCCTATAAACATGGTGCTTTCATTAAAAGGGTCAAAGCTTAGATGATCAATGAAGTTAATACCGTCAACCTGGATCATGTTTACCTTTGCTCCGAACTCTACACTCTTGGTCTCCTTACCTCTTACAATTGGACGGACGTAACCCTTGGAGATCGAGACAATCCTATCCGGAACACTTTTGCCTGTTTCAAATATTTTCTTTTGCTGGGATAACACCTTCCGGATCACTCTTTTCTTCTTGTAGTATTTCTCAGGGAACTTGATCCAGATACGATGTTGGTCTTCGATTTTATCCTGCTGTTCAATTAGTTTGTTTAGTAGATAAAGCAAGCTCCTGGTTCGCTGCCTTGTCTCCTTCCAGGGCTTCTTGCGTTTGCGCATATAGGCAAAATATTTATCCTTCTGTTCAAGGAACTTCGTCCTTGGAGTAAGGATCTTCAGATACCTACAGGTACGTCTCATTTGTCCATGCATCCACTCAACACTTTCCCACAGAAGCTTTACATTGGTGGGATAACGGATATAGGATTCATAGCAGGTGGCATCCTCCAATACTATGTTGGGATGTTTGATATAAGGCTTCCAGGCTTTGGCCAGGATTTCCTGTGTGATACGAACATTTAACCTTCTGGATAACTCAGTACGGATTCGACTTACTATCTTAAAATCCGGTAGCTTGTCAGGTCCCAGGAAGATCCCGCAAAACATCTGGTATTGAATGCTCCCGTTAAGATGTTCAAAAAGCTTCTTATCAGATAAACCTGTATAGGCCTTCAAAAACATCAAAGCCAGTTTGCCCTGTGGACTGAACAGTGCGGAACGACCTTTGCGATTTTCTCGAAGCTTCAGGACTTTGACAAGTTCTTTCCACGGAATAGCCCGATAGATTTTACCTAACTCACTTTCAAGAAAACTCTTCCAGTAGAGAGAAAATTCCCGTTGTGGAGAAATAAATGAAATTTCTTGGGTGGATTCGAAAATTCTTCGTAATTTGCTCATAGGTTTTAAAGTATTACCCCGATTTTGTGCCTTTTTGGCCATTTTCGGGGTTTTTTATTAAATTTACGAAGAACTATCTATCTGACAATCAAAAGAATTGCTTAGTTTTCAAAAGTCCGGGTAGAGCAGGAAGTTACCAACCTGCTCCCCCACAGACCCGTACGAGCGGATTTCCCGCATACGGTTCCTCCTAAATTGGATTTGCTAAAGGTCAGAGTGATAAATCTTGGGTTTTATCAGCGGCAGCCACTTGGTAACCAGAGGTATTAGTTTATTGTCCCAGTTCCATACAGGCTTCCCACCTCTACGGTTTAGCCACTTATACAAAATCCGTTTGACTTCTTCATAATACCTAAGTATACCTCGATAATTGAAGGTGATACCATAGTATGAATAATGCCCACGAAGTTTTGCATTTAACCCTTTAATCAGTTCGGATAACTTTATATGTCGATTGCTTCTGATCCAATCTTTAACTCGAGAGATAGATTGGGTGAACTTCTTTTTGCTGGTCTTCCTTTTTAAAACTTGCTTCCCATTTCTGGTGAATCCCAGATAATGTGTGAAGCCAAGGAAGTCAAAGCTTCGTTTACCCTCATTTCTCTTGTTTGTCAGATTGATTAGCCTTGTTTTACCCAGATGTAAATCTAATTTGTACTTCCCAAATCGCTTGGGTAATACCTTCATTACTCTCTCAGCATCAAGCTTGTTGGTAAAACCAAGTACAAAGTCATCAGCGTAACGAACTATAACGCTCTTACCTGATAATAATGGTTGTATCATTTCTGAGAACCATTCGTCCAAGACGTAGTGCAAATAGATGTTACTCAGCAAAGGAGATATTATTCCTCCCTGTGGTGTCCCTTCTTTCGGATAGAATAATTCTTCATCTTCCAGAACACCTGCTTTTAACCATTTGTCTATCATCTTTCTTATCACTCCATCCTTCACCCTACGATCAAGAAAGCTTCGTAATATGCCATGGTCTATGCTGCTAAAGTAATCTTTGATGTCCGCATCTATGATATAATGCATTCTTTCAAAACTTACCTTCTTATGCAGATAGTTAATGGCATCGTGTGCCGACCGTCCTGATCTAAATCCATATGAGAAGTCCTTAAATTCTATCTCATAAATAGGATTTAATACTTTTAGAACGCTCGACTGGAGAACCTTATCCTCTATAGTGGGAATACCAAGAGGTCGCATGTCATCCCTGCCTTTAGGTATATATACCCTGCGTATAGGGGGTACTTTATATACTCCTGTCTTAAACTCACTTAATAGATTGGGAAATCTTGCCACCCTACCTACTCCGTAAGTAAACCAGTCCTCACCATCTATACCAGCACTGCTATTTTTATTTATTTCCTCATAACTCTCATGCAGGTCATCGACCGTGATGAACTGGTGCAGGTTGGTTAAAGCTTCTCCCTTAAACTTCCTCGCTCGTTCTGCTATATGCATCTTTTCTGTTGACATTGTTACATTGTCTCGGGTACAATCAATGTTTCCAACATGCATGCCCAATTTAAGGTATCTCCCTTCCCTACTAACCGGCTTTCATAGGACTGATTTTCCGGTGTTCAATCGGTACTATGAAGATACTAAGACTGCCTCCGCCCTTCTCATTGCCTTCGGTTCCCCTCGGCTTTTGATACCACTTTACGATACTATCTTTTCTTAACGCATTACTGGCTGATAGTATAGAGCCAGTATGCCAGGATTATTTCTGTTCGGAAATCCTTCTAGACCGACATTCGTAGGGAGGCGGTAGGCTCTCCCGTGTTCCCGTGTAACCCCAATTCTGTCTTTGACATGTTCCAAGACTCCGGCCAATTCAAGACTCCTTACCATAACAGAGCTATGATGCTGACCCAGACTCGCAAATATCTAGGTCATCGGCAGTACGGACCTTTCGAAGCTAACATCACGCCTTCGACAGTCACTGTTTACGCTTCATGCTGCCATTACTGACAACTATGCAAAACTCGCTTCCAGCTGCTGGCTAAGCTTTGCTGTGCAGGGTTGTTAACCTGCAGGGCTACTTCGAGATGTTTTAATATATAGATACGCCTTATATATCCCCATCTCACGGATTTTTCACGGCGCAATTGCGAATGTCCCTATATAAGATTCTTATTTTATAATGTCATTATCTATTTTTTCAATTTTTATAAATATGTATAATCCTATAACTAATTTAGTATGGCAGATAATCAAACCAAATGTTACCATTTACAGTATAAGTAAAATAATCGCCGGTTGAAGAAAATGAAACTTCGCTAAATGCTCCTTCAGCTATCTTAATGATTATATTCCCTTGAATGTCAACTATCCATGACTCTGTCCAAGATTTGTTATCCAATGATTGGTCGCTGTAAAGAAAAATAAGATTTCTATTTGGTATCCATTGAGGCAATCGTGCATTATCCATGATTAATTTGGAGGCAAATGTATCTGTTAGCGTGATATATACTGCCTTATAATCAGAATATGCAATATATTTGCCGTCATACGAACATGATAAACTCTCTTCATTTTCAGGTGTTTCCGAAATTCTTATTTTGTCTACTCCATCTACCGAGGATTCCCATAAATCATAATTTTCATTTGTCCGATCATATAATGAATAGATTAAACCTTTGGAATCAATCTTCCATTTATAGTCGGTAATAAGTCCCCTCTCAATAAAAACTGTATCAGAAAGATCGGTATCTGCGGTATATAGTTTTTCCTCAATAATAAAAGCTGTCTTTGTAGCATCAGGCGAATAAGATATGTGGTGTAACCTAAAATTTGGTGTATATAATCTTGTTTTATCTCCTTTAACAGTTATTCTCCAAATTTCACTTTTATAATCATTCAAGGAATTATTATAAATATGTACCATTATATTTTTCGAATCAGGAGTCCATGAGATTATAGAAACAGCAGTATTTTCATATATTTCATCAACCTGAATTAAAGGTCGTTGATCTGAGCCATCTCTATTCATAATCCAAAGTTCAAATGGTGACTCGGCTACATATGGATTATATGTATTTCTTTGTGTATAAAAAGCAATATATTCCCCATTTGGGGACCAGTAAGTTCTAAAGTCAAGATTGGACGAAGTTAATTGCTTAGGTAATACCTCTTCCTCTGGAGTATTTTTCTTACAGTTAATAATCACTAAAAAAGAAGACAATACAATTCCCAATAATAATTTGTTTTTCATTTTTTATTTATTATTAAATTCATCTGCAGAAAATAACTTAAGTATTTAAAATATATCATTACATACTGTATCTTTTATTCATGAAGTAGTTTTATTATTTGCTAAGTATTCAATTCATTATCTAATTAGAAATTTAGTTTTATTTTAAATATTTATTATCATTCATATTTTATTGTTTTAATTATTTTGAAGATTTACAATCCCTGTATCACAGCTAAAAATAGAATTTGGTTAAATTTTGGGGTATGTCCAAAATTTCAAAAACTCTTGACAAGGCCTTTTTTATATATTAACTTTGCCCCTTGAGTGAATAAGGTTTTTCATATTTTCAGGCCCGGCCTTCCTGGTAGTCCCCGTATCCAAGGAGGCCGGTTTTTTTATTTTTTCCCTTGACAAGGACCTTTTAAAGCATTAACGTTGCATGTGTAATTATAGCATTAGTGTTTTCATGATTTCAATTTTATTACAGCCCTGAAACCTGGTGGCAAGGGGCTGGGTTTCAGGGTTTTTTATATATTGATTAAAGTCAATACTATTCATCCTTTACATAAATTAGAATTTTATCATCGTCAAGTTTTTTGAGTTTTAACCAACCTACCCTGAAATCTATTAAGATTTCATTGCTAAACCTACTCCATATACCAGGATCTATTATTTTATCTATACCTTGAATTCCCCAAACATTTTTAAGTTCTATAATTTTCCCATTAGAAAAAGTAATTGTTTCTATTTCATTTACCAATGAAACTTCTAATGTCAATGATGGGTCATCTTTACATGTATATTTTCCATATATTTGCTTAATATCCTGATTGTTTTTATTTATACTATTTTTTTGTTTTTCATCCATGACTTTAATTTTTTAGGTTTTTTATTTTGCGCTTTAACATGTGGTTTGTTAAGCCAGAAATACAAGATATACTCTAAGTTCAGTTATTTCATCATCAAAATAATATTCCCAACTTTGAATCGTATATTTGTTATCCCCGTAATTGATTAAAACAAAAGGATAATCTTTCTCTAGATATGGCTGAATTAGGTTAGGAACCAGGAAATCTTTTTTAAACAGAAATTTTTCAGCCTCTTTTGTTATTAAATAAAAACTGGTTTCTGTTTTCATAGTTTAATTTTTTAATAGCCGTTATTGTTTAAAAGTTCCTTAGTCTTTTTTAAACAGTCAAAGTAAAAATCTAGTCACGGGTCTTGTTAATATATCTTATAGTTTTATCTATTAATTTAATAACCAATGAATAGCCTCACCGGGAGTTGAAAACACACGCAGCTTATATTTTTTGCGAGTTCAATGATTTCTGAGAGATATGTTGGGCCTTCAATTTTGACTTCTAGACAGTTTTTATCCTCATTAAAATGATGCTCAATCATTTTAAAACTAAAAGATTAATTCATAGTAAATTTACAAAGATTTATAGACGATCTCAAAAATTCAGCATATAACATTCAGATGTTTTTCAATATAGATTTTCTATATATTGGAAAAACTGGTTACATTGACTACCAAAAACCAGAACTAGTGACCGGTGCAGAAAATATAATATTTAATTTTAATGGATTTTATGAAAAGTGTTGAATATAAGATTTTTATAAAATGCAGAATCCCGGAATTGGGTGGTCATTTAAAATCGGAACAGTATGATTCAAAAACCGGAATAGGGTGGTCAGTGATACCGGTTTTTGCAATCAGGACAAGGGAATTATAATAAAGGTAGAACTTGATTAATTTGCTTTGTAGTGTATTCAAATGTGTATGCAATAAAAAAGAACCTACATTTAATATTTTGTAGGTTCTTGATTTATAATGTGAACCTTAGGGGACAGAAATCGAACCGTTTTCTTGAGGATTTGAAGAGAATCAACTCTCTGCAGGAATTAATAATGAATGTACCCTATAATAGATAATACTCATGTGGTTTCGCACAGCATTGTCCTCATGTCCGGCCTTCACCCATACTAGGCCTTAGTTATTAGTAACGTGCAGTTTATTTATTGTAATATAGTCTTTTTTCATTTGTAACTCCCCAAATATTTAATAATTGGGCATTTAATTCAGAATCCTCTGGGTTAAGGATCTTTCCCCAAGCTACTACGCTACAGTCATGGTGTAATGCTACTACGCTATCCTTTGAATTTGCAATTTCTTTTAAAGCAATCCTTTCACATTTGTTTTTATCAAATCGTGGTTGATCAGAATTGGTAAATATGAATAAAACTCCAACTATAATAGGTATATACCATTTCTTTTGTCGATTTGACATACTTTTAATTATAAAAAGCGTAGAAATTCCAAAAACGAATATCAGGCATAAAGTAATTGGCATGATTGTGTCGTACCTAAGAATATTAGGACGATATATTCTATAACCACCTAAAGGCAATAATAGAATATAACACAAAGAGAATACTCCAATCCATTTAAAGATGTTCAATATTTTTTTGCCTTCGACAGTTTTAAACTTTTTACTAATAATAATTGTATTTATCGTAAGTATTATGAATAAAACCGGGAATCCTAGTTTCTGTGTAAATTGATAATAAATTCCTTCAGGAAGTTTTAAATACATCTCACTTAATGGAATCTGAGTAGCAATAGTTATAGAATTGTATCTGCTAAGGAACAGTGAGTAAACAGAGAGTATGCTAACTGGTAACAAAAAGAACCAATAGCTTTTAGGGATGACTGTAATTGTACTTAATATTTTATTTTTTATTTCTACCCGGTTTGAATTAAAATTATTGATTATTACTTTATGTAGCATTACTAATATAGAAAATATTAGTATGACACCTGGATTTAATGGCCCACTCAAACATACTATTATAGCTAACGGTATCCATAGGATTTTAATAAATAATTGCACCGAAGACTTTTTCCTATGATAAAATTGCCGAATAAAGGGTAAGAAATACAATAATAATAATGCACAAGGTAAAGCGTAAAAAAACGTATAAGTCACTGACGGATCAATAATCCCCATATAACTTCTATAACCGTTAGTTTGAAAAAGTGGAGTGACCAAAACCGCTGCAATCATAAAATCCATTTTAAGCATATTTTTTGTGCCAGTAATAGCAATTGCCAATAAAATGATTAGCATAAGCTGGATTATAATTTTGGATATTGCACAAGACAGATATATGCTATCAATAGGTTCTACAAATTTTTGTAAAAAAAAAGGTACAGACAGAAAATACTCTCTAAATATCCAATGACAAAAAAAGCGATTTGGATTCGGATATGTCTGATTTTTCAATATTGCTTCTAACCCAAAAGGACTTTTAAGTATCTGTTTGACATCATTTGCAGGTACAATATTCCATGGCATATCTCCATCCAAAGGTTGGTGTAAATGTTGTAAAAATGAATATCCAACATCTGCAAGTAAAAGAAGAAAAAGAATACTATATATAATTTTTTTAATCATATTTGAGCAACTTTTTAAGCTTGTTGCTAAACTCAAGAGTGTTTTATATAAAATTACCTTATAAGTTTTTTTGTAAAAATAAATAAGAAACTATAAAGATGCAATTTTTACTTAAGGTGCAAGGTTATTATGTATAAAACTATGTTGAACTTTACAATAGTTATTACAGCTCTGAGTATTCTATATAATTTCTTTTAATGAGTTTTTACTTTCTTGCCATAATTCCTTGATCGAATCTGTCCTATCTTTAAGCTTATCTGCCTCCTGTATTACATTATAGATCTCGGGCACAACGAGCTCAAAATGGAAAAAGGCCTTACAAGCCAAACCTTTTCCATTTTGTGAACCCGAAGGGACTCGAACCCCCAACCTCCTGATCCGTAGTCAGGTGCTCTATCCAATTAAGCTACGGGTCCATTATTAAATAATTTATTTGTTACCGTAGTCAGGTGCTCTCCCGATAAATCGGGACCGGTTATCCAATTAAGCTACGGGTCCAAATAATAACTGCAAATATAGGGAAAAATGTCGTTGGATTCTAGATCTTTGATTAGTGATACAACAATTCAACAATAGAGCAATAGAGCAATAGAGCAATAATACAATTTAGTTAACTAGTAATTTTAAAAAACTATCCCTATGGATAAACCGGATCTGAATCCCGGGAATAAAAACGAAGATTTTGCATCAACATAATCACTGCCTACCTCGATCTCCGTTTTTTCTCCTATGACAGGAATACCTGTCACGTCAACCTCAACGTCATTGCCCAGCTCATCATAGTCAACATCAGGATCATCTGATTCAAATCTCAAAGAAAGGTTGTCGTAATATAACCCTATACCCGCCATATAAAAATCAATAGAAACCCTTTCCTTAATAATCCAGTGCATTCCGAATTGAACACCTCCGCCAAAGCCGGTGAATTTGCCCTTAATGTCTGCCGTTACATCGTCAAAATCCCCGCTAATGTCTAATGTATAATAGTTGAATCTGAGAAAAGGTGCGATGTAAAATCCTTCCGGTGCAATTTTATAGCTTGGATAAAACCTGAACTCAGGCATTATGAAGAAACCCGATAGTTTATTATCAGCATCCCAGTTATCTTCATCAGAGATATTATCATAAATTAAAGATGGTAATTTTCTTGGTATTAATAATCCTGCAGTTAATGAAGCCGCCCTGCTGTCACTAAAAGTCCTTTCGTAGTTAAGTGAAACATTTCCCAAAGCAAGGCCTCCCAGCCCCAGGTTCACAACATTCTTAGGTTCCGTAACATCCTGTGCTACGGCACTGGGGAAAGTTAATATAACATAAAACAAAACAAAAAATATACCTTTTTTCATATCAGATGTTTTTAATCATTAAAAATATAGAACACAAGATATAAAAAAAATCAGGATTAATCCAACCCTTAAATTTTTTAACATTTTTATTAAATAAAATAGTATTTTTAACTGCTTAAGTTTATTAAGAATTCTAATTATAATCTTATTTAAAATGAAAAAATATATTATTGTTCCCGTTCTGCTTGTTTATATTAGTTTAATACTCACACCTTTTACCTTTTCACAAATTGCCGATGCTGATAAAAAGCTTCCTGTTGATGAAAAGATAAGGATAGGAAAACTTGATAACGGGCTTAAATATTATATACGATATAATAAAAGACCTGAAAAACGGGTTGAGATGAGGCTTGCCGTAAATGCAGGCTCTATACTTGAGGATGAAAACCAGCTTGGCCTGGCACATTTTGTTGAACATATGTGTTTTAACGGAACAAAGCATTTTGAAAAAAATGAACTTATCAGTTACCTCCAGTCAGTAGGAATAAAATTTGGACCCGATGTTAATGCGTATACTTCATTTGATGAAACAATATATATGCTTACTATCCCAACTGACTCAACAGACATTTTAAACAATGGATATCTTGTAATGGAAGACTGGGCTCATAATGTATCATTTGAAAATGATGAAATAGACAAGGAACGCGGTGTTATTATAGAGGAATGGAGACTGGGAAGAGGGCCGTGGCAAAGAATGCGGGACAAATATCTTCCTGTGCTTTTTAAAGATTCAAGGTACGCTGAAAGACTTCCTATAGGTGAAAAGGAAATAATAGAAAATTCAGATTACGAAACACTTAAAAGGTTTTACCATGAATGGTACAGGCCCGACTTGATGGCTTTCATTGTTGTTGGGGACATAGATGTTGATGAAACTGAAGAAAAAATCAAAGAACACTTCAGTAATATTAAACCTTTGGAGAGCCCCAGGCCCAGACTTTTATATGATGTCCCTGAACATAAAGAAACATTGGTTTCCGTTGCAACGGATAAAGAAGCACCGGTCACCCTAGTTCAGCTTTTTTATAAGTCCGATCCAGAAAAGTTTGAAACCTATGAGGATTACAGGAGAATGCTTATTTATAATTTGTTGACAGGAATGCTCAATCAAAGACTGGACGAACTGAAGGAAAAGCCCGAACCTCCATTTATAAATGCAGATACTTATTACGGAAGTTTATGGGCGAGAACAAAATATGCATTCCAGGCCAGGGCCCTGGTAGCTGAAAATGGTTTACAAAAGGGACTGCAGGCTCTGCTCGAAGAAAACTTACGTGCCAGAAATCACGGATTTACTGAAGGCGAGCTGGAAAGATATAAGAGTAATATGCTTAGATTTTATGAAAGAGCCTATAGTGAGAGGGATAAAACAGAATCATATACATATGCATCTGAATATATACGCAACTATCTTGAGGATGAACCAATCCCTGGCATCGAGTTTGAGTATGGATTTGCTGTTAGGAACATTCCCGGTATTACTCTGGAGGAAGTTAATTCAGCAGCAAAAAGACTGATAAAAGAAAATAACAGGGTAATTGTAGTCAATACTCCTGATAAAGAAAATATTATTATCCCGTCTGATAATGAATTGCTTGCATTTGTTGAAGAGGTTGAACAATCGGATATTAGTCCGTATGCGGACAAGCTGATAACAGCAGAATTAATGGAAAACATTCCACAGAAAGGAAAAATAATTGAAGAAAAGAATATCGAAGAAATAGATGTTACAGAGCTAAAATTATCAAACGGGATCAGGGTAGTACTGAAATCCACAGATTTCAAAAACGACGAGATACTGATGTCTGCATTCAGTCCGGGCGGACATTCATTATACCCGGATGAAGATCACCAGTCTGCTATTAATGCAGATGGAATTATTGAAGAAAGCGGAATCAGTGAATTTACTGTTTCAGATCTGACAAAAATGCTTGCCGGAAAAACAGTAAGCGTTCGTCCAACTATTAACTATTACTTTGAAGGGCTTGGAGGAAATAGTTCACCCAAGGATTTAGAAGCTATGTTTAAACTTATATATCTCTACTTTACTGATCCGCGTGAAGATACCTCTTCATTTCAGTCTTTTATCAATAAACAAAAAGGACTT
>Ga0315544_1002683_pt1 | contig 12293 bp, 7 predicted proteins | sample SalMarSW160130MG_2_FD_202543 | JGI IMG/M metagenome (GOLD analysis project Ga0315544, IMG submission 202543) | Salt marsh sediment microbial communities from the Plum Island Ecosystem LTER, Massachusetts, United States - Salt Marsh Sediment SW1601-130 ... | reverse complement strand
GGGGCCCGGGCCTGGCCGAACTGGCGAAGCTGCCCCGATTGGAGCGCCTATGTTTCTGTGGTTGCCCGATCTCCGACCGACATATCAAATACCTGGAAGGCCTGACGCAGCTCAAGGGCCTGACCCTCTGGGGCGTGGATGCCCTCACCGACGCCAGCCTTGCCTCCATAGCCAAGCTCAAGAACCTTGAGGAGTTGCACTTCATCATGGCCAGCCCGAGATTCACCCCTGCAGGAACTGCCTACTTGAAGGAGTTGAAGAACCTCAAGAAGATCGCCTTTGCGCAAACATGGCTTGGCTATGCGGGTGAATATTATGGCGATGAAGTCGTGCGGCAGTTGGCGGCGAACTTGCCTAATCTCGAATCCATAAAAGGACTCAGCTATCTGTCCGCCGAAGGCATGAAGACACTGGCGTCCTTCCGGAATCTCAAATGCCTGCACGTCGCGTTGAAAGATCGCAGACAGGGCTATTACGGCCCCACAGGCCTGTCCCACCTGGCCAGCCTCGGCTCTCTGGAGGAACTTTCAATTTCCAGCGGTGATGCATTGTCCGAAGCAGACCTTGCCTGTCTGGAGCCATTGGGCCGTCTGAAAGAACTGCATGTCTGGAGCAAGCATTTGACCGACCGAAGTTTGGCGTCAATCGGTAAGTTGAAACAGTTAGAAAGCCTGACCGTATTTAGCTCGGTAACCCGCAGTGCACTGAACCAATTGAACGGTTTGTCGAGACTCCACCACCTGCAAATGGTCGCACGACCACGAAGGAATGCTGCTAAGACAGACCCGGCCGACGAGCTGATGCTGGACCTGTCGGGACTAAAAAAGATGAAGGACATGAATCTATCCGGGCTACAATTGCAGGACAGCGACCTTGCGTTTCTCAAACACCTGCCCTTACTTGAGAATTTGTCGATTCAACCGATTCAACCGGGTTCCCCCCTGACTGGAGCGTTCTTACGTCACCTCAGGGAGCTGCCTGAACTGAACCGTCTGTATGTCAGCAGGCTTTCGGGCTGTACGGGCGAGGATTTGGCGCATCTAAACGGCCTGCCGAAACTCAGAAATCTGACCCTGGCAGGTGACATAACAGATACCGCCCTGGCGTCTCTGACGGGCCCTTTGTCTCTGGAGTCGCTCTATTTTGATACCGATGAACCCATCCGTAAGCAGACGGTGGCCAATCTGACAAAAAGTCACCCTGTGATTGAGTATATTCACATAAATAGAATGCCGAAAGTGCAGACTCGACCTGTCAGCACCCCAAAACGCACCCCAGTCAGTCCATCTCGTGCCAATCAGCGGACGCAACAGAATCGCCCGCGCCGCAGGTAGCGCTGTAGCCGACGGCAGCCAAGGTCGTGTGTACACTATGTGTGTTCGATAAAGAGGCATATACAAAACTAATCGTTTTGAAGAAAGGAGCGTATTATGTCCACGCGAAGAATTATTATTGGATTGATTGTATGTTTCTCAATAGCTGTGTTTGTAGGCCAAACACTATCACAGACACGGGAACGCACCAGAACAAACAAAACGACAGACAGGGACAGGTGGCTAAGAGAGCAGCAGAAGATGGCTGAGCAACGCAGGCGGCTAAACGAAGAGCGTGTGGCCAAACAAATGATGGAATTCAAACAGAGAGCAAAAGACAGGCACGATGGAAGAGATGAGCGTAGAAACCAATTCTTAAAGCAAACACTCGAGGTAACCGAGGAACAATGGAAAGTCATCGAGCCTAAAATCAACAGGATTCATTTCTTCAGGAACCAATCAAGCATCAGCATGGGATTCGGCGGAGCTATGGGCGGCTACGGCGGCGGCAGCGGAGGCAGCAGCGGCGGATCTGTCACGCGAGGTGCTATGGGCGGCTACGGCGACGGCAGCGGGGGCGGCAGCAACGCTGGATACAAAGCAGGCGGCCGTAGCGGCAGCGGCAGCATGAGTGGCTACGGCGGCGGCAGCAGCAGCGGATACAGGACAGGCAGTCGTAGCGGCGGAAGCAGCGGTGGATATGTTATGGGAGGCAGTAGTGGCAGCGGCAGCAGTGGCAGTGTACAATCCTGGGCCGGGCCGACCTGGCGGCTTGTGGACCGACCTTTGACCGACGGCGAAAAGGCCTGCGAGGAGCTTTCTGAGCTTCTGCAGGATAAGAATTCAGACCCGGAAAAAATCAGACAGAAAATGGTTGCCCTGCGCCAGGCCCGAGAAAAGGCCGGGAATCAATTAGCCAAAGTCCGGCAGGAACTTCGCGAAATACTGAATTCCCTTCAGGAAGCGAAGTTAGTACTTTTGGACGTCCTTAATTAATCCTCTAATATAAATCGACAAGTCCTGCAGGTACGGTTTCGACGGCGGACAAGGCCGGATATGTTTAAGCCTGTCTCCGGCTCCGATTATAAACTCAAGTTAATAAGGCAAAGAAGGGCCGGGCCTGTAGGCTCGGCTTTTTTTTGTTTACTTCATAAATGCACTTATCACAATAAAGCAAGATTATACAAAAATCACACTTTTTTTAAAACAAGTTGACCCCGTTAGAGACCCTGGCATCCTTAGAGTCACAAATGAAACACTTTTTAGCATGGTGAGGAAAAAAATCTCTAACGGGGTTGACGTCAGCCTGCCTTTTCGTTAGAATCACCCGGTTTTTTTTGGACATAAATTACGGATTATGGAGGTAATATGTACAAATGCCTAATGTAAACGAATTATTGAATGAAAAGCTGACAACTGAAAACTACGACAGGCTTATCGCTCTGGACAATCCGAAGATGCATGAGTTTGTCGCCGATGCGATTGAGCTTACCGGACCGGCCTCGGTTTTTGTCTGTACTGATTCCGAGGAGGGTAGAGCTTATATCCGCGAATTGGCAATAAAAAATGGCGAGGAAATACCGCTAAACATCCCAGGCCATACCTGCCACTTTGACGGATACCACGACCAGGCCCGCGATAAAGCAAGGACAAAATACTTATTGTCGCCCGGCTCCGACCTCGGTGCGAGTCTTAATTCCATCGAGAAGAAAGCCGGCGTTGAAGAAGTCCGCTCTTTTCTGAAAGACTCAATGAACGGCCGGGAAATGTTAGTCTGCTTTTTCTGTCTGGGCCCAATCGATTCAGATTTCTCTATCCCCTGCATTCAGATAACGGATTCGCCCTATGTCGCCCACAGCGAAACTATTCTCTATCGGCCCGGCTACGAGCAGTTTAAGAAATTCGGCTCTTCGCCCGAGTTTTTCAGATTCATCCACTCCGAAGGCGAGCTTGAAAATGCTGTGAGCAAGAATATCGATAAACGCCGGGTCTATATCGACCTCGAAGAAAACCTGGTCTATAGCGTCAATACCCAGTATGGCGGCAATACGATAGGTCTGAAGAAATTAGCACTGCGATTGGCCATCAACAAGGCTTCCAAAGAAGGCTGGCTCGCTGAGCATATGTTTGTCCTCGGTGCACATGGCCCGGGTGGCAGGGTAAGTTATTTTGCCGGTGCATTCCCGTCGGCCTGTGGAAAAACCTCGACCTCAATGCTGCCCGGACAAACCATTATCGGTGATGACATCGCCTACTTACGCAAAAAGGATGGCCGAATGTACTGCGTGAACGTTGAAAAAGGCATTTTCGGTATCATTCGCGAAGTCAATCCGAAAAACGACCCCATTATTTACGAGGCCCTGACGAACCCTTATGAAGTTATCTTCTCCAACATCCTGATTGACAATGCAAAGAAACCTCACTGGCTCGGTATGGGCGCCGAATTACCAACGGAGGGGACCAACCACTCGGGTAAATGGAACAAGGGCAAAACCGATTCCGAAGGCAATGAAATTACCCCCTCGCACAAAAACGCCCGCTACTGCTTAAACATCCCGGACCTGAGCAATCGCGACCCGCTGCTCGACGACCCGAATGGCGTGCCGGTCGGTGGTGTCATTTACGGCGGACGTGACAGCGACACCCTGGTCCCGGTCGAGCAGGCCTTCAACTGGGCAGAGGGCATTATCATAAAAGGCGCCTCACTCGAATCCGAAACCACCGCGGCGACGCTCGGCAAAGAGGGTGTCAGAACATTTAATCTGATGTCGAATCTCGATTTCCTCTCGATACCGCTTGGGAAGTACATTCAGAATAATCTGGATTTCGCAAAAGATGTCGAGAATCCGCCCTTGATTTTTTCGGTCAATTACTTCCTTAAAGACAAAGACGGCAAATACTTGAACGGTATGGCCGATAAACTCGTCTGGATTCTGTGGGCCGAGCTTCGGGCAAACGGAGAGGTTAACGGTATTGAAACGCCGACCGGCCTGATACCGAAATATGAGGACCTTGCAAAGCTGTTCAAAGAGCACCTTGATGCGCAATACACCCGGGCCGATTATGAGCGGCAGTTTACAGTAAGCATACCGAAGAACCTTTTAAAGCTCGACCGCGTCGAAAAAATCTACAAAGAAAAGGTTTCCGATACGCCGCAGATTGTCTTCGATACATTTGCCGAGGTTCGCAAACGTCTGAAAGCAGCCGGTGACAAACACGGCGATTACATCTCGCCATTTGATTTGATGGCTCAGTAGGCAACGCCCCGCTGCCCCCACTGCTTCGCAAACGCAGCAACGGGGACAAAAGGGCTGAACAGCAGGTTTAGAAGGGAGAAATAATATGAAAATGCGCCTAAATCGAGTCCGCCTTGAACGGATTAAATTTCTGCTTCTCACATTTTTGGCACTGTTTGCAGCCACGACAAAAGCAGAAGGAGAATCCAATTCCCCCCGCTGGGGGATCTTCGAGCTGGCGCTAAAGGGGCCTGAAGGCGGTAATCCATTTATTGATGTAAAATTGAGCGCTGAGTTTAAGCAGCGCGGCCGAGTTTTTAAGCCGGAAGGATTTTACGACGGCAACGGTGTCTATCGGATTCGGTTTATGCCGGATGCGCTGGGCGAATGGACGTACGTCACAAAAAGTAACAGCAGAGAGCTTAACGCCAAAACGGGTAAATTCACCTGCGTAGAGCCATCGCCGGGCAATCACGGCCCTGTTCGTGTGCACAAAACCTGGCACTTTGCCTACGCCGACGGCACACCTTATTTTCAAATCGGCACTACCTGCTATGCCTGGGCACATCAGGGAAATGCGATGGAAGAACAGACGCTGGCCACGCTCAAAGATGCACCGTTTAATAAGATGCGAATGTGCGTCTTCCCCAAAAGCTATTCTTACAACAAAAATGAGCCTGAGTTCTATCCCTTTGAGGGAAAACCGTTGAAAGACTGGGACTATAGCCGTTTCAATCCTGAATTCTTCCGGCATTTTGAAAAACGCGTCGGCGATTTGCGCGCTCTGGGAATCGAGGCCGACCTTATTCTTTTTCACCCATACGACCGCTGGGGCTTCGCTAATATGGAATCCGAGACCGACGACCGTTACCTGCGCTACATCGTCGCTCGGCTGGCGGCCTATCGCAATGTGTGGTGGTCCTTCGCCAATGAGTACGATTTGATGAAGTCAAAAACTATGGCAGACTGGGACCGCTTCTTCCAAATCGTTCAAAAGTACGACCCATATCAGCGCCTTCGTGGTATCCATAACTGTCGCGGCTTTTACGACCACAATAAGCCCTGGGTTACTCACGCCAGCATCCAAAGCTCGGACCTTGCAAGAGGCATAGAATGGCGAAACAAATACAAAAAACCCATTGTATTTGATGAATGCAAATACGAAGGGAACATCCCGCAGGGCTGGGGCAAAATTACCGCCCGGGAATTGACCCACAGATTCTGGCTGGGAACCATCGAAGGCTGTTATGTCGGACACGGCGAGACCTACAAGCACCCCAAAGATATTCTCTGGTGGTCAAAAGGTGGCGTGCTGCACGGACAAAGCCCGGCCAGGATTACTTTCCTGAAAAAGATAATGCAGCCGACGCCCTTTGACCAGATGGAACCTCGTGAGCTTCCTTCAGGCGGCTATCTACTTTCGAAAGCCAGCGAGCTTTATTTCATATACTTTACCACGCCGACAGCGATGACCTTAGAGCTTCCGGGCCCGAGACCGTACAAGGTTGACGGCATCGACACCTGGAATATGACCGTCACCCCGATGGGAAATGCCGAACCTGGTCGATTCAGCTTTACACCGCCCAGGGCCAACTACCTGCTGCGTTTATCCGTTTACGCCCCCGGCGAGAAAATGAGACCTGACATAAAAGCATCTGCCAATCCAACAGAAGGAACAGCTCCCCTTAAAGTGCAATTCTCAACGCCGACCAAACTTCGGCGTCGGTGGGAATTCGGAGATGGAGCATCTTCATCCGAGAGAAATCCAGCCCACGTTTACGAGAAGCCGGGTCTATATACAGCAATGCTGACCGTTACTGACGACAACGGACTCTCTGCCAGTACTGCTCTGGCTATCGCTGCAGACCGGGCGACCGGCTCGCCTATTGTGCGAGTCGGATTTAAAGATGGTGGTAGTCCTCGCACGAAACTCCACGGCAAAATCATCCGGGCCAAAGACGGGTCTTATGACTTCGGAGATAGTGAGCCGTGGAAGTGGATTTCTGTCGGTGACAAACCTATCAAGGCACTGGAAGGATTGCGGTCTTTTACAATTTTGGGCTGGGCAAACCCCTCCAGCTTAAAGACCGGAAGCGGCGGCAACCCCCTCGTGTTCAATTTGAACTATAACCGCTCAGGATTTGACCTGGTCTGTCTGCAGGATGCTCGGCTGCGTCTTGCGGTCAACGAATGGCCCGACCGCGTCAGCAACGACAGCTCACCAAAGAAACTTCGCATCGGTCGGTGGACTTTCTTCGCACTAACCTACGACGGAACCCGGGCAAAGGATAATGTCCGCTGGTATTTCGGCGATGCCGATACACCCGCCCAGCTTGACAGAACGACCAGTTATAGCCGCGGCGCCACGGGCAAAGGTAGCGGCACGCTTACCATCGGCAACTATAACGAAAGCATACAGCAGCACGGCAAGGACCGACAATTCCGGGGCCGATTGGGCGGTATAAAGATTTTCGGCAGCCGAATCGGACCTCGCGGTGCTCTGTCATTAGGCGATATTCACAAACACCAACATGATAACTGACCCGGGTACAAAATATACTAAAACAGAAAAGGGGATGATACTATGATAAGCTATAGAATGAAGACGAACCGAAGCACCAAAAATCACCTGAATAAAAGACTATTTTACGGCAGACGTGGACTTATCCAGACGGTGGGAATATACACAATCGGTGCTCTGCTGCCGCAAGAAGCTGGAGGTGCGCAGAAAAATCGGCCTAAGTTCAAGGTGTTGGACGAAGATACCCAATTTGATATCGGCGATAAGGGACAAGAAATAATTGAGAAAGCGTATAAGATGGGGCATAAGTTGGAAAAAAAGCATGGAGGATGCTGCCGATGCACTGTTGCCGCGCTGCAAAAATCCATTGACTTTATTCCCAAAGACAAAGACCTGTTCAGAGCAGCCAGTTGTCTGGACGGCGGAGCAACACCTAGCGACATACAAAACTGCGGGGCCTTCACCGGTTTAGGTATGGTCATCGGCTGGCTCTGCGGCGCAAATAAATTTGGAAACACCAAGTTATCTCATACCCTGATTAGGCAGGTGTATAAACAATTTGAAAAGGAGTATGGAAGCGTATTATGTCGGGATGTTAGGAAGAAGATAAATCGCGACTGCCCGGAAGTAGTGGCACGGGCAACAAAATGGACTGCAGAAATACTGCTGAGACGGTACACGAACTATCAATAGCAATAAAGGAGAAGTTGGATGGACAAGAAGACTGTTTGTACGGGCATCGTTGGTTCGGGCTTCGCCGCAAAATTTCATTTTGAATGTATGAGGAAAGTGCACGGCACAAACTTAGAGGTCGAAGGTGTCTTCGACATCAACACCGAGCAAGGCTCGGCATACGCCAGGAAGCGAGGGATTCGGTTTTGTAAGAGCCTGGAGGAGCTGCTCGACAAGGCCGATGTCATCCACGTCTGCACTCCGCCGGTCGCTCATGAACCCATTGCAGTAGCAGCCCTTGAGCGGGACAAGTTCGCAATCGTGGAAAAACCACTCACCGGCTACTTCGGCGACGGCTCTGAGGATTTCAACGGCGACAGCTTCCCTAAGCAGGATGCACTTGAACACTCCATTGCGAGCATCGAGCGAATGCTCGAAGCAGAATCCAAAAGCAAAGGCCGGATACTTTACGCCGAGAACTGGATTTATGCACCCTCGATTCAAAAGGAACGCGAAATTATAGAGAAAACCGGCGCCCAGATACTCTGGCTCCACGGCGAAGAGGCACACTCCGGCTCCCACGCCGCGACGTATGCTTATTGGAAGTTCTCCGGAGGCGGCGTTATGATAGGCAAGGGATGTCACCCGCTGACGGCAGCGCTTTATCTAAAACGCGTGGAAGGAAATGCCCGCAACGGCAAACCGATTCGCCCGAAGGCGGTATCCGCCCGCACAGCCGCTCTGACCCGGCTGGAAAACTTCGAGGACAAAGGCCATATCCGGTGCGACTACCACGATATCGATGACTTTTCTTTGATGCACATCGTCTTTGAAGACGGAACTATCGCCGACATCTTCGCCTCTGATATCGTTTTAGGCGGCATCCATAACTGGCTGGAAGTCGCAGCGAACAACCACCGGACTATCTGCAACATCAACCCGAACACAGTGATGAAAACTTACAACCCGGTGGATGCGTACTTCGCCGATATTTATGTAGTGGAAAAGACCGGCACAAAACAAGGCTGGTCGAATCCATCGCCGGATGAGGACTGGTTCACAGGTTACCCGCAGGAAACCGAGGCCTTCTACAGGACCATCGCATACGGCGACCCGCTGGAAAGTAACAGCAACCTGGCCGCCGACTGCATCTCGACTATTTACAGCGCATACGTCTCGGCTGAAAAAACAGGGACCGAAGTACCAATACGTAGTGAATGGTGAGTAGTGAGTAGAATAAGTGAACTAAAGTGACTAAAGTGAGCTAAAGTGACACGTCAGTGTCATCCTGAGGCGAAGCCGAAGGATCTGGTCAACGAAAAAGAGATTCTTCACTTCGCTGCGCTGCGTTCAGAATGACAGCAAAGCTGTCACTTTAGGCACTTTTCTGATGAGCAATTAACCGCTTGCCATCTTGCGAGAATCGAGTATCGAGAGTCGAGCATAAGGAGTGGCTATGGAGTTTCTTGGGTTACACTACGCAATCTGGATTGTGCTTATATTATACTTTGCAGGGATGCTCTTGATGGGCTGGTGGAGCAAGCGGGGCATTCACAACCAGGAAGGTTACCTGTTAGGCAATCGCCGATTCGGCTGGCCGATGATGGTGATGCACGCCTTCGGCGCAGGCACGCATCCGGGTAACGTGGCGGGAGTGATGAGCCAGGGTGTTGTAAGCGGGGCTTCCGGTATATGGGTCTCATGGATGTGGCTGTTCGGGACGCCCTTCTACTGGATTATCGCACCGATAATTCGGCGGATGCGGTGCCTGACGATGGCCGACTTCTTCCGGGAGCGTTTCGGCAGCTCGGCCAGTGTGTTGTATATCATCGTCGCAGCGATGGGGATGATCGTTTTCTTGGCCGGCGTGATGCTTGCGACAACACGTACCGTACAGGGCGTAATGGGCAAGGCGCTGATGGCCGAAAGCGATCTTTGGTTCTTCGGCATCCTGCTTGTCACCACGGCGGTGTTCATAATCTACAGCTACTGGGGCGGGATAATCGCGGCAATCCGAACCGATATGATTCAGGGCTTAATGATTATAGCCCTGTCGTTCATTGCCATTCCTGTTGCTCTCGGTCGCGTAGACGGAATGGCCGGGGTGCGAGCGACATTAGGAGCACAAGGCGGCGACTACCTTAGCTTGTTTGACCCGAAAGAATTTAGTTTGCTGACGGTGCTGTTACTTTCTATAAACGCTCCGCTGACGGCGCTGGCGTTTCCGCATCTTATGAGCGTTTGTGCGGCGGGACGGACCGAATGGGAGGGGCGGGTCGGCTTTACCTACGGCAACATACTCAAACGCATCTGCACGATAGGCTGGTGCGTGCTTGGATTGTGCTGGCTGGCGTACCTGCTCAACGAAGGTTTGGCAATCCATAAAGACGCTGCCTTTGGTGATTCGATTCGCGGGTTACTAAGGCCCGAGCTTCAGGGCGTGATGCTGGCCTGCGTGATGGCGGCGGCAATGTCCTCCGGCGATGCGGTGCAGGTAACAGTTGCGGGGCTCTTCTCCCAAAACATCTATCGCGTCTACTTTAATCCCAATGCCGACGAGAAGCAGCTGGTGCGTGTAACCCGGATAATAGGTGTTGCCATCGCCCTTTTGGCGCTCGGCGGCGCGATTCTTATGCGGAGCAACCTCGTCAAAGCAATTCTCGATTATTTCAACATCCTCAGTCTCGTGGGTATTTCCACGGCCATGGGTATTCTCTGGCGGCGGATGAACACAACGGGGATGTTTTCCAGCACGATTTTGGCTTCGGCTACATTCCTTGTCAGCCGGTATGTACTCAATTGTAGTCGGGACATCACGATTGGCGTGCCGATTCTGGTTGGCGTACTTGCCGGCGTAATCGGCAGCCTTATAACAAAACCGCCGAGGCGTGAGACAATAGAAAAGTTCTTCACGAAGATTTACGTCCCAATCGGACGGGAGGACAAACTCTCTCTGCCTCTCGATGAGGCCGTCCCTCAACAAAAGCGTTTACTCACCGGCTGTGGACTTTTCCTCGTCAAGCCATCACGCCAATCCTGGATTGGCTTTGTTGTGACGCTGGGCATTTGTCTGGCCTGCGTGCTGGTAATGCTGTTGATACTTAAATAGAAAGAAAGGACAGCAGAGTGACTTCAAGCATCGGACTTGTTGGTCTTGGTCTCGTCGGTACGGCTATGGCAGAGCGTCTGCTTGCCGAGCAGTTCAAGCTTGTCGGCTTCGATATCGATTCAACAAAGTGTGAGCACCTTGAACAGCTGGGCGGAAAAGCCGTCAGCAATCCTGCACAGGTGGCCGAACAAGCTGACCCTGTTGTCCTCTCGCTTCCGAATACAGAAGTGGTTCTGGAAGTTGTCGAAGGCCCTGAGGGTATTTTGGAATCAAAGACACTTCCGAGATATATCATTGATACGACCACCGGCGACCCTGAAGAAACAGCGGCGATGGCACAACGCCTCGCCAGGCGAGGTATCCATTTCCTGGATGCTCCTTTTTCCGGTTCCAGCCGGCAGCTAAGGGACAAAGAAATAGTCTTTCTGGTGGGGGGCGACAAAAAGGCGTTCGAGGAGTGCAAAGATATTTTCGACGCGCTGGGCGAGAAAGTATTTTACGTCGGTGAATCGGGCAGCGGCTCTAAAGCCAAGCTCGCCGGCAATTTGATTCTTGGATTGAACCGCCTGGCTCTGGCCGAAGGACTTGTTTTTGCGAGCAAATTAGGCCTCGACACGCAGGCCTTTCTTGAGCTGCTCAAAGTGACACCCGCCTATTCAGCGGCTATGGACGTCAAGGGCAAAAAGATGTTAGACGGTGATTTCACCGCCCAGGCAAGACTTCGGCAGCACCACAAGGACGTCTCGATTATCCTTAAATATGCTCAAAAGCTAAAGCAGGAATTACCGCTCTCAAAAGTGCTCCTCGATGTTCTGGAAAAAGCAATAGCAGCAGGCGACGGGGATTTGGACAACTCAGCGGTTATTCGGGAAATTGAACGCAGAATAAAACCGTAAATCAATTAGGAAAGGAATCAACGCGAGTGCAGTTCTGTCCTTCGGTATATGAACACGCTGCCGGATTGATTGGCAAAAACCCCTGGGAAGTGTCGCGAAACGGCCAACTGTTATCAAAAGCTCACATTGAAGCGTTTCGCCTCTACAATCATCGCCCTGTTGTGGTTGGCATAGACATTTACAACCTGGAAGCCGAGGCGTACGGTGCAACCGTTGACAGGCCTGCCGGCACCGGTGTTCCTGCCATTTTCAGGCATCCCTATTCCTCTGCAAAAGAGCTAATGACTCTGGAGCCGTTTAGTCCCAAAACCGACGGTCGCGTTCCGATGGTTATAGAAGCTGCAGGGCGCGTTGCTGATAAATGTCCCGAGGCGGATGTTAGAATACCTTTGAGTGGTCCTTTCTCACTGGCAGCAAATCTAATGGGATTTGAGAACCTGTTGTGCGAGATTATGACCAGCCCCGACCTGGTTGCCTGGACTCTAAGCCATCTTGTGGCCGGGCAAGTCGAGTTCTGCAAAGAAGTCGTCCGACAGGGTTTTCCCG